>ERZ773107.2735-NODE-2735-length-12448-cov-4.845961_pt1 | contig 12448 bp, 7 predicted proteins | sample MGYA00580571_ERZ773107 | MGnify/ENA primary metagenome ERZ773107 (study PRJEB29015, sample SAMEA2737843) | human gut metagenome | biome: human gut; feature: human-associated habitat; material: faeces | place: China | collected 2012 ... | reverse complement strand
CTTGTTGTCTGTGTTTTACTTACTACTGAGTGACGCCGTTGGTGCCGGTGTTCCCGCCGGTGCCTCCGGAATTACCATTATCGTTGCCGGTATTGTTCCCGTTGTCACCGCCGGTATTGTTGCCGGCGTTGCCATCTCCGCCGGTAGTGGTGCCGGGATAATTCGGGCACTCGGTGGAATAGCTCGGATTGGCGAGGCACTGCTGGGCGAACTCCTGAGCCTGCTGTTGCTTCTTGGCTTCCTCTTCGGCCGCCTTCTGCTGTGCGTCCTGCTCAGCCTGCTTCTGCGCGTCTTCGGTGGACTGCTTGTTGGTGTTGTTGGACAGGCCGCTGCTCTGTCCCTTGCCCAAGCCCCAAGTGCCGTCGGAGCCGCCGATCTTGCCGTTGTCGGTCGGTTCGGTGAAGGTCAGCACCTCCTGATTCTGCAATGCGAGCGACATGAACTCCTCGAACAGATGCGACGGGTAGCCCGTGGAGGAAACGCCATAGCCTGCGAACGATGGCACTTCCTGCGCGCTGCCGTCTTCCGCAGGATTCCAAATGGCCCACACATTGAGCAGCTGCGGCGTGTAGCCCACGAACGAAGCGGCCTTCTCGTCGTTTGCGGTACCGGACTTACCGGCCACCTGACGTCCGAGACGTGTCGAAACGCCAGCCGCGGTGCCATACGTGGTGGTGCCCTGCATGGCCTTCTGCACCAGATGGCAATCGTTCGCATCGAACACCTGCTGGTTCTCCTGAGCCGTCTTGTACAGCTCCTTCGAACCGTCGGACGTGAGCACCGTGTCGACGATGTGCAGCGTGTTCTTCACGCCATCGTTCGCAATGGTGGAGTGGCCCTGAGCCAGATCCCATACGGTAATGCCGTTGATGCCCAGAATGTTGTAGGTGGTGTCTTCGGCGATGTCTCCCTCAATGCCCGCCTGATGCGCGATCTTGGCGAGATTCGCGGCGCCGAGGTGCTTGTTGACCTCCATGAACACCGTGTTCACCGAATTCGCGGTCGCCTGATAGAGGTTGATATACCCGTAATTGGTGTTCAACGCGTTCGGCACCTGCGCGGTGGTTCCCGGCGTCGTTTCAAACGTCAGGCCGGAATTGCCGTTGAAGATGGTGTTGAAATTCACACCCTCCTGCGCGGCTCCCAGCAAGCCGAACGGCTTCATGGTGGAACCCGGTTCGAACGTGGCCTGCGTGGCGTTGTTGAGCTGCTTGGTGAGGTAATCGTTGCCCGCATACATGGCTTTCACGGAACCGGTCTTCTGATCGACCGCAATACCGCCCACCTGAATACTTTCCGGCATGCCCTCCGGTCGGGTGTCGCCGACCTGCTGAATCTCGTCCTGCATGTCCTTGTCGAGCGTGGTGACGATCTTGTAGCCGCCGGTTTCCAGATCATCGGCGGTGAACGCCTTGGAATTGACCAGTTCGTTCTTCACCGTGGTCAGCAGATACCCGTTCGCGCCGGCCATCTGGTTGCTCTGCTGGATTTCCGCCACGGCAGGGAACTGCGCTTCCTTCTTCTCCTGGGCGGTGATGTAGCCGTCTTCCTTCATGATGCTGAGCACGCGGTCATAGCGCTTTTCGGCCTGTTCCTGATTGACGGCCGGATCCCATGAGCTCGGCGCCGGAATGATACCGGCCAACATGGCGGCTTCCGACAAGGTCAGATCGCTGGCGTTCTTGTTGAAATACGCCTTCGCCGCCGCCTGAATGCCATATGCGCCACGACCAAGATAAATCGTGTTCATGTAATTGCACAGCACCTGGCTCTTATCTTGTGCCTGCGCGATCTTGATGGCCAGGAACGCTTCCCTCAGCTTGCCGGAATACGACGTGGTTTCGCCCAAATAGTAGCGTTCCGCATACTGTTGGGTGATGGTCGAACCGCCCTGACGGCTGCCTGTGGTCAGATTCGTATACAGCGCTCGCGCGATGCCATACAGATCGATGCCCTTGTTGGTGTAGAAGGAACGGTCTTCCGACGCGACGATGGCATTGCCCACATAATCCGGCAATACCGCACAGTCGATGATTTCGCGGTTCTGTTCCGCGTAGCTGCCAATTTCCGTAGTGCCGTCGGCATAGTAGACGGTGGTTTTTTCGGCGAGGGCGAACTTTTCCGGTTCGGGGATTTCCGTGGTGATATACATGTATGCGAACAGGCCGATACCTGCCGCGAGCAGCGCTGCGAAGATGCCGAGTACCCACTTCAGCACGAGATGCTTGCGCTTGTTCTGCTTTTTCTGAGGTCCGTTGGCGCGGTGCGATCCGTGGTTCTGCGGCTTGGGCGCGCTATGGGATGCGTTGCTGCGATTGCTGCCGGCGCCGCCGCTGCGGGCGCTTCTTGAGCGTGAGCTTACGCTTCGTGTGTGTGAAACCATAGGTTCCACCGTAGCTGATTGACTTGAGAAATCAGGTGAAAATGGGGTGAGTTTGCCCTTGGGAGGGCATTTTTTGCGCAGCTCTTTTACAAATCGACAGTTTGTGGGTCGTTGTCTCAATATCGGCTGATTTTCAGGGTTTTATCAGTTTTTCAGGTGCCTTTTCGCTGTTTCGCAGGTATGCTTGAAATTTGGTACCTGTGAAACGCATATATGCATATATATAACAGAGGAGTCGTTTACAGATGAGCATTCGTGTAGCTATCGCTGGCGTTGGCAATTGCGCTTCTTCGCTGGTGCAGGGCGTTGAATACTACAAAGACACGAAGGACGAGGATAAGATTCCCGGTCTGATGCACAACAATTTCGGCGGATATCGCGTGCGTGACATTGAATTCGTCGCCGCATTCGATGTGGACGCGCTGAAGGTCGGCAAGGATCTGTCTGAAGCCATCGAAGCGTCGCAGAACAACACGATCAAATTCGCCGACGTGCCGAATCTGGGCGTCGAAGTGCTGCGCGGCCCGACCAACGATGGTCTGGGTGAATACTATCGCCAGATGATCGAAGAGTCCGACGCCGAGCCGGTCGACGTGGCCCAAGTGCTGCGCGACAAGAAGGTCGACGTGCTCGTTTCCTACCTGCCGGTCGGTTCCGAGCAGGCCGACAAGGCATACGCCCAGGCCGCCATGGACGCCGGGTGCGCGTTCGTGAACTGCCTGCCGGTGTTCATCGCATCCGATCCGGAATGGGCTCAGAAGTTCCGTGACGCCGGTGTGCCGATCGTCGGCGACGATATCAAGTCCCAGGTCGGCGCCACCATCACGCACCGCGTGCTCGCCCGTCTGTTCGAGGATCGTGGCGTGCGTCTGGACCGCACGTACCAGCTCAACGTGGGCGGCAACATGGACTTCATGAACATGCTGCAGCGCTCGCGCCTGGAATCCAAGAAGATTTCCAAGACCCGCGCCGTCACTTCCGTGGTGCCGCACGATATGGATCCGCATAACGTGCATATCGGTCCGTCCGATTACGTGGCATGGCTTGACGACCGCAAGTTCGCGTTCGTGCGTCTTGAAGGCACTACGTTCGGCGATGTGCCGCTGAGCTTGGAATACAAGCTGCAGGTGTGGGATTCCCCGAATTCCGCCGGTATTGTGATCGATGCCGTGCGTGCCGCTAAGATCGCGCTCGACCGTCATCTGGCCGGCCCGATTCTGGCTCCGAGCTCCTATTTCATGAAGTCGCCGGCCGTGCAGCACGAGGATGGCGAGGCCCGCCGCTTGGTGGAGGAGTTCATCAAGGGCAGCGTTGAAGGCAGCGAAGAGCAGCTTGACGCCGATGTCGCCGCCGCCAAGGCAGCTGGTAAGGATGTGTGGCGCGCCTGATTTTTGGTTCACCTGATATGAGGAATCCCCAATCCACCGTCGGTGGATTGGGGATTTTTACTTACGATTTGGAAACGATGCGTATCGTCACTTCTTGAGAAGGGGTTCGACCTGTTCCTCGTACGCGGTCAACGCGGTGTCGATCACGTTGTGCATGTCGTAGTACTTGTACGTGCCCAGACGGCCGCCGAACACCGTCTTCGGCTCGGCCTTCGCGAGCTCCTCGTACCTCGCGTACAGCGCCTTGTCGGCCTCCGTGTTGATCGGATAGTACGGCTCGTCGCCACGCTCGGCGAAACGGCTGTACTCCTCCCACACCACGGTCCTGTCGGGATTCTGCGAGGCGGCGCGCTCCGGATTGAAGTTCTTGAACTCGATCGCGCGCGTGTACGGCACGTCCGCGTCGGAGAAGTTCATCACCGGGCAGCCGAAATGGTCACCCTCGTCGTAACGCACCTCCTTGAAGTCGACCGTGCGCCACTTGAGCTCGCCCAGCGAGTAGTCGAAGTAGCGGTCCACCGGACCCGTATACACCACCGGCACGCCGGCCGCGGCCAAAGCCGCCTTGTTGTACGGCTGGGACCCGTCGAAGAAATCGGTCTCCAGGGTCACATGGATGCGCGGATCGTCGATCATGCGCTCCATCCACGCGGTGTAGCCGTCGGCCGGCAGGCCCTCCCACGTGTCCTTGAAATAGCGGTTGTCGTAGTTGAAGCGCACCGGCAGGCGGTTGATGATGCCCGCTGGCAGGTCCTTCGGATCGGTCTGCCACTGCTTGCCCGTGTAGTTCTTGATGAACGCCTCGTACAGGGGGCGGCCGATCAGCGAAATGCCCTTGTCGTTGAGGTTCTGGGGATCCTTGCCCGCCAGCTCGCCGGCCTGCTCGGCCACGAGCGCCTTGGCTTCGGCGGGCGTGTAGTGCGCGCGGAAGAACTGGTTGATGGTGCCCAGGTTGATCGGCAGGGGGTAGACCTCGCCGTCGTGCGTGGCGTACACGCGGTGCACGTAGTTCGTGAACGAGGTGAACCTGTTCACGTAGTCCCACACGCGCTTGTTGGACGTGTGGAACAGGTGGGCGCCGTACTTGTGGATCTCCGCGCCGGTCTCCTCGTCCATGTAGCTGTACGCGTTGCCGCCGATGTGGTCGCGCACGTCGATGATCTCCACGCGCACGCCGAGCCTCTCCACGGCCTGCTGGGCCACGGTCAGGCCGAACAGGCCCGCGCCCACGACCACCAGATCGGGATATTCCACCGCTTCAGTCATAAGAACAACCTTCCGAACTTAAAACAAACACACAATATTCGTGTGCGATTCCTCATCAAGCATACCCGTCCGCCCTCCTTAACGCGGGATGCTCATGGGGAAGCGGCATTTTGACGTTTGATTTCCCTGTGTCGCTGGTCGTGGGGCTGGCTGCTTCACGGATCATGGCATGGTCTGTGTGGTTCGTGCGCGGCCTGTGGCGCGGGTTGCGCTGCGGTTCGTGCGGCTTGCGACGCGGTTCGGTCCGGGCATGGTGTACACTGGTCTTTGCCTCCGCGTGGCGGTACGTCACCCAACTCCCCCAGGGCAGGAATGCAGCAAGGGTAAGTGGCCTCTTCCGGGTGCGTGGAGGTTTTCTTATATCTTCATGCCATTCGCGCATACCGTAGAGCCAATGCCGTATTCTCGATGATTATGACCGACGAATTCAAGCCAATCATCCGAGACCCGCACAAGTCCGCGAATATGCTGGAACAGCCGGTCGCGCCCGTTCCCGTGCCGCAGCCGCCGTCTGATCCGATCGAACAGGTGCTTTCCCCACGTGAAGTGAGCGAAGGGCTTGCCAAAGCCGATCCGCTGACCCGTCATCCGCGCGCGTCGAGCATTATGCTCAGCGTGGTGTTCGGTCTGCTGCTGCTTGCCGCCGCGGTGGGCGTCTGGTGGTTGGGCGTGCGCACGATGGAAGGCCAAAGCTATGAAGACATGGTCTGGTCGAAATTCGATGCGGCCCTGCCGGGATGGCTGGAACCGGTCGTGCATGTTTTCACCATTTCCACCGTTGTAATCGCAACAAGCGCGATTATGTCGATAATCGCCCTCGCCGTACTTATCGTAAGAAAACGATGGCTGTTGATTGCTCAACTGGCGGTATTCGGCGGGATCTGCTTTGCCGCAGCAGAGTTGCTGAAGCCGCTGCTGCCACGTCCGTACTTAATCAATCTGGAATCAAATCCCAATAATTCCGCGCCTTCCGGGCATGTCATACTCGCCGCCGCGGCAGGAATGATCCTACTATGCGCCGTGCCTCGCGTATGCCGTGCGCTCGTTGCCGTGATCGGCTGGCTGTATGCGGTACTCGTCGGATTGTCGGTGATTGCGGGACAGTGGCACCGGCCGACCGACGTGATCATGGCGTTGCTGATCGTCGGCGGAGTGGCAATGATCACGCTTGCCGCGACGTTTGCGAACGGCATGGATGAGCCCGGTTCGCGTGCGTCGTCGCCTTCCGTGCAGATCGTCGGCAGCGTGCTGTTGACGTTCGGCGTGCTCGGCACCCTGTATGGCGCATACATTATTTGGCAGATTCAGCCGGGACTTGCGATGAGTGCGGAATGGACGAATTCCGGTGCGCACCTTTCCACGGTGATTCTGACGGCTTCCGTTGCGTCGTTGGTGTTCGGGCTGGTGTTGACCATGCGTCAGCTGACCGCCTCGCCATTGACGAAACTTGGGCTTGTCGGCGCACCTCCGGCCCCTCCGAAACGCTGACGGCAAAACGTACGATCACGCCGAAAATTTCCGGCACCGGTCGCTCGCGCCACACGGACGGTTTGCCAACTGCATACGGTCAGTGAGTATTATTGCGTTGCAAACGCTAGTAATAAGGAGTGGCTATGGCTACCGGCAGCAAGCTCGTGATTGTGGAGTCTCCCACCAAGGCCAAGAAAATCGGTGGGTATTTGGGCTCCGAATATACGGTGATGGCCTCGGTCGGCCATATTCGAGATCTTGCGCAGCCGAGCCAGGTGCCGGCCGCCGACAAAACCAAATTCGGCAAGTTCGGCGTTGACGTGGAAGACGGATTCAAGCCGTACTACATCGTCGATGGCAACAAGAAGAAAACCGTGTCCGAGCTGAAAAGCGCGTTGAAAAAAGCCGACACCCTGTACCTCGCAACCGATGAGGATCGCGAGGGAGAGGCCATCGCCTGGCATCTGGTACAGACGCTCAAGCCGAAAGTGCCGGTTAAGCGCATGGTGTTCCACGAAATCACGAAGGAAGCCATCAAAGCGTCGCTTGACAATACTCGCGACGTTGACGACGACATGGTCGACGCCCAGGAACCCCGCCGTATTCTGGACCGCCTGTACGGCTATGAGCTTTCTCCGGTGCTGTGGCGCAAGGTTGGGCCGGGTCTTTCCGCGGGCCGTGTGCAGTCCGTCGCCACGCGTTTGATCGTGGAGCGCGAGCGCGAGCGTATGGCGTTCGTGCGTGCCCCGTATTGGGATGTCACCGCAACGTTGGAGGCGCCGGATGCCGATGGCAATAATGTTGCGTTCGAGTCTCGTATGGTGTCGTTGGGTGGCCGTCGTTTGGCTGGTTCCAAGGATTTCGGCGCCGATGGCAAGCTGACTGCGGCCGGTGCGAAGGATCAGGTCGTGCAGTTGGACGAGGCGCAGGCTTCCGCGATTGCGCAGGCATTGGAATTTGCAACGTTTACTGTCGCGTCGATGGAAACCAAGCCGTACCGTCGCCGTCCGGTTCCACCGTTTACCACGTCCACCTTGCAGCAGACCGCCGGCAATCGTCTCGGCATGAGCTCGCGTCAGACCATGCGTGCTGCGCAAGGATTGTACGAAAACGGCTATATCACCTACATGCGTACCGATTCGGTGACGCTGTCGCAAGAGGCGATCGCAGCCGCACGCGAAGCGGTCGTCAAGCATTTCGGCGAAAACTATCTGTCGGACGCGCCGAAACAATATGCCACAAAGACGGCAGGCGCGCAGGAAGCCCACGAATGCATCAGGCCGGCGGGCGCGAAATTCCGTGACCCTGCGGAAATCGCAAGCAAAGTGCCGGCCGACCAGCTCAAACTGTACACGCTGATCTGGCAGCGCACGCTTGCCTGCCAGATGGCAGACGCAACCGGTTCCACGGCGACCGTGCGACTGTCCGCGTCGACCGAATCGAATGGGGAAGCCATGTTCCAGGCTTCCGGCACTGTCATCGAATTCCCTGGCTTTATGAAGGCGACCGGTGAAGGCCGCCGCGCATCCGCCGAATCGAAGAAGGGCGATGCTGCTGGAAGCGTTGAACAGGCTGCGCAATCCGGTAAATCCAGCAAAGCGGATAAGAAGTCGGATGACAATGTGTCGCTTCCGCCGATGAATCCGGGCGATGCGCTCGCCGCGGTGGCGGTTGGTGCCGACGGACACGAAACTCAGCCTCCGGCGCGTTACACCGAAGCGTCGCTCGTGAAAACGTTGGAACAGAAGGAAATCGGCCGCCCGTCCACGTATGCGAGCATTATTTCCACGATCATCGATCGCGGGTACGTGTATGAGCGCGGTCGTGCGTTGATTCCGTCGTGGCTCGCGTTCTCCGTGGTCAAATTGCTGGAAACGAAGTTCCCGCGGTATGTGGATTACGAGTTCACTGCCGATATGGAAAGCGGTCTTGACCAGATTGCGAGCGGTCAGGAGACCGGCAGGAATTGGCTGACCCGCTTCTATTTCGGTTCCGGTGAGGGTGCCGCGCAGTCTGCGGACGAGGCGCATGCCGGCTTGCAGCAGCAGGTCGCGCAGTTGGGTGAAATCGACGCTCGCGAGATCAATACGATCGAGATCGGCGACGGTTTGCATGTGCGCGTCGGTCGATATGGCCCGTATTTGGAGGATATGAACCATCTGGATGATGAGGGCAATCCGAAGCGTGCCTCGCTGCCGGATACGCTCGCTCCGGATGAGCTGACGGTGGAAGTCGGTCATGATTTGATCGAGAACCATTCCGGCGGTCCGCGCGCTCTTGGCGTCGATCCGGTTTCCGGAGGCACCGTTGAAGTGCGTAATGGTCGTTTCGGGCCGTATGTTGCGCTGGTGATGCCTTCTGCCGATGCCGGCGATGCTGGTGATGCTGCCGGTGGCGCTAGTGAGAAGCCGAAGCGCGGCAAGGGTGCGAAGAAAGCCGCTGCCGATCGCCCGAAGATGGCGTCGTTGTTCAAGACGATGAGTCCGGAATCGTTGACGTTGGATGATGCGTTGCGTCTGCTGAGCTTGCCGCGTGAAGTCGGTTCGTATGAAGAGGTGGATGCGCAGACCGGTGAAGTGCAGACGGTTACCGTGCAAGCCAATAATGGTCGTTACGGTCCGTATTTGACGAAGACCGGTGTCGATGGCAAGTCGGATACGCGTTCGCTTGCTTCGGAAGATGAGATTTTCACGGTTGATGTGGATAAGGCGAAGGAACTGTTCGCCCAGCCGAAGTATGGCCGTGGGCGTGGCCGTGGTGCTGCGAAGCCGCCGCTGCGCGAATTGGGCGTCGATCCGGAAACGCAGAAGCAGGTGACCATCAAGGAAGGCTTCTACGGCGCGTATATCACCGATGGTGAGACGAATCGTACGTTGCCGAAGCAGTATGCTCCTGAGTCGATCGAACCGGCCGAGGCGTTCCGTTTGCTGGCTGAGAAGCGTGCGCAGGGCCCGTCGAAAAGGCGTGGACGTAAGACCGCCGCCGGCAAGGGCGGGGCTAAGAAGGCTGGTGCTGCCAAGGCTTCTAAGACTTCCAAGGCGGCTTCCGTCGATAAGGCTCGTGCCGATCGCCGTGCCAAGGTGCGCGAGTTGGCCGATAAGGGTTGGGCCAACACCCGTATCGCCAAGGAGATCGGTTCCACGCCGACCACGGTGAAGGCCGATGTGGAATGGCTTGCCGCCAACGAAGGCTACACCCGTCCCGCCGTAGTTCCCGCCCGGTGATGAATATGCAAGGCATATTCATCTCCTTTGAAGTACAGTCCAGTGGACTGTACGTGGCAGCGAGTAGCGATAGCTGATGAGCGTCGCATGAGAGATGCCGGTGGACTGTTCGTAGCAGTGAGCAGCGGTAGCGTTGCGAACGCCGCAATGTAGAGTGATGAATATGCAAGGCATATTCATCTCCTTTGAAGGTGTAGACGGCGTCGGCAAAACCACGCAGGTTGAACGGTTGCGTGCGTACGTTGAGGCGCAGGGGCGCGAATGCGTGGTCACGCGCGAGCCAGGCGGTACTGTGCTTGGCGTGGCGATTCGCGAGTTGCTGCTTGGCGGCGTGGAAGGTTCCGATGCGGATATCGCTCCGCGTGCGGAGGCGCTGCTGTTCGCCGCTGACCGTGCCCAGCATGTTGCCGAGGTGATTCGCCCTGCACTGGAACGCGGTGCCGTGGTAATTACCGATCGGTACCTTGATTCTTCTCTTGCATACCAGGCTGGCGGCCGCGAATTGACGGCAGGTGAAATCCGCGACTTAAGTATGTGGGCAACGTGTGAGCTATTGCCGAATCGCACGTATCTGCTGGATCTTGACCCTGTGCAATCGCATGCACGACTGCAGCATGATGAAGATCGCATGGAATCCGCGGGAAACGATTTCCAACGTCGTACACGACAGGCGTTTCTTGACTTGGCAAAGGCGGAATCGCAACGCTTCCGCGTGATTGATGCCAGCCAATCCATCGATGAAGTATGGGCGCATATTCAGTCTGATTTTGCGCAAATCAGTCAAATGAAAACTTTCCAATCGGAGGCCGCCCAGTGAGCGTGTGGGATTCGATTGTCGGCCAGCAGCAGGTTGTCGAACAACTCAAAGCCATCGCAAGTGGCGATCCGAAAGCCATTGCGCAATCCTGGCTGATTTGCGGTCCTCCGGGATCGGGCCGTTCCAATGTGGCGCGCGCGTTCGCGGCGGCGTTGGAGAGCCCCGATCATGGTCTTGGCGACGAGCCGACCAAAGCCGCGCAGCAGGTGCTTGCCGGCACTCACCCCGACGTGACCGTGCTGGCCACCAACAAAGTGACCATCGGCATCGACGAGGTGCGAAACATCATCACTACGTCCGAGCAGATGCCAAGCACTGCGCCGTGGCGCATCATCATTATCGAAGATGTCGATCGCATGCTGGAACGCACCACCAACGTGTTGCTCAAGGAGATTGAGGAGCCGAGTGAGCATACGATTTGGCTCTTGTGTGCGCCGAGTGCGCAGGACGTGTTGCCGACGATTCGCTCGCGCACTCGCATCGTCAATCTTGCCGTGCCCTCCACGCAGGCGGTGGCTGCATTTCTGGAGCAAAATGGCGGATTCGAGCCGAAACTCGCGGTGCGTGCCGCACGTCTTGCGGAAGGGCATATCGGCATCGCGCGCTTGTATGCGAAGAATGAGCAGGTGATGTCTGACCGCGACGAGCTGATTGTGGGCGTGCTTGGATTGCGTCGCGCGTCGGATGCGGTGCTGCTTGCCGGCAATCTTATCGACAATGCGAAGGCGCAGGCCGAAGCGGAGGTGAAGGTCAAAGCGGCAGAGGCGGAAGCTGATTTTCGTAGGGTCAATGGGCTTGGGGCGAAGGATCGTATTCCTCCGAAGCTGCGTGGCGCATACAATGCGATCGCCAAAAAAGACGAGCTGAAGCGTCAGACTACGCGACTTACACGTGATGTGCTTGACCGTGCGTTGAACTCGATTGCCAGTATTTACCGTGATGTGGCTGTGTTGCAGAACAATGCCGAGGATTCGGTTGGCTTGATTAATTTGGAGAATCGTTCGTCGATTACCGATCTGTCGGTGCGGCTTACGCGTGGGGGAGCGGTGCGGCGGCTGGAGGATATTGCCGTTGCGCGTCGCCGTCTGGCCGGCAACGGCAATCCCGTACTGGTCTTTGAAGCTCTCTTCTGCTCCCTCATCGCCAGCTAGGGCTAGCGGCGTTGGCACATACTGTTTTCCGAGGGCAGATTCTTCCAGCGGGTGGGGAAATGGTTGTTTGGCTGTATGATTCTGGCTTGCTATCGTGCGATAACTGCCGGCAAAATTGCAAAAATTGCGATTTAGCGCTGGCAGTTGGTGGATTCGCGGACGATGAGTTGCGGCGCGAGTGAGATGTGCGCGGGGCTGCCGGGGGCGTCGTTGAGTAGGCGTAGCGCTTCGGAGACGATTTGTTTGAACGGCGGGCGCACGCTGGTCAGCGGCGGCATGGTGGTGCGTGCGATCGGCGAATCGTTGTAGCCGATCACCAGCACGTCTTGAGGCACGTGAAGCCCGAGCGAATGCAACGCCACCATCACACCGAACGCGATCGCATCGTCGGCGCACACCACTGCCTCCGGCTGTACGAGTGGTTCGGAGAACAGTCGCATGGCGCAGTCGAATCCGCGCTGCACGCTACGATCGCCGAACTTGTTCCATTCGGCTTCGGTGTTCAAGTGGTGCGCGCGCACCTGCGTGTGGAACATGGCGAACAGTTCCGCCGATTCGAAGGAGATTTCCTTGCCGGCCATGTATGCCACGGATGCGATGCCACGTTCGGCCAAATGCCTGATCACGATTTCCATGGCGGCGTTTTCGTCGATGCTCACCATGGATGTGCGGGATGAGCATCGACGGCCGCCCACCTGCACAATCGGCAATGTGGAGGCGTAATGTTCAAGTTCCTCGGAAAGGTAGGC
>ERZ773107.2725-NODE-2725-length-12483-cov-3.230608_pt1 | contig 12483 bp, 10 predicted proteins | sample MGYA00580571_ERZ773107 | MGnify/ENA primary metagenome ERZ773107 (study PRJEB29015, sample SAMEA2737843) | human gut metagenome | biome: human gut; feature: human-associated habitat; material: faeces | place: China | collected 2012 ... | reverse complement strand
CTGCTGGAAACGGTTCATGATTTTCTGTAAAAAAGCCGGATGGGGCATGGCGCTGCTTTTTCTGTGTCTCATTTTCGGAACGGGAAGAACGCAGAAAATCGAAGCAGCGGTACAAAACGTGCCGGAGAGCCTGGAAGAAGAATCACGTTTGGACACCGTAGGAACAGATCAGGAGACGGAGCGTGCGGCGGTCAGAGAAAAGAAAGGACAGCAGGAGAAAGAAGCGGGGGATACCGAAACGGATCAGGCAGCAGCAGCGCAGGACGAACTTCTTGCAGAACTCGACTTCGATGCAATCCAGCAGGAAGTGGACAGCCTGCTGTCCAGCCAGCAGTTTTCTTTTGCCGGTACGGTGCGTTCTCTTTTGCAGGATGGCGATCCCTTCCGCATTTTCCGTGCCGGAAATGCCGTTCTCTCCTGTGCCAAAACAGCATTCCTTGCGCAGAAGGGGCTGATGAAGGAGCTGTTTCTCCTCGTTCTGGCAGGCGCGGTGCTCGGCAGTTTTTCCTCTCTCTTTGAAGGAAAACAGGTCAGGGACGCCAGTTTTTATATGGTCTATCTGCTTGCACTTGCACTGATTCTGAAAAATTTCCAGTCGAGCGGGGAAAACCTGAAAGCTGTCATCACATCGCTGGTCGCTTTTATGCGGATCCTGACGCCATCCTACTATCTGGCGGCCGCGGCCGCCGGGGGCGCATCATCAGCCGTGATGTTTTATCAGATGCTCCTTCTAGTGATTCTAGCTGTCGAAAAGCTTCTGCTCGCCCTCGTCCTCCCGATGATCCATATCTATCTGCTCATCGCCCTTGTAAACGATCTTTCCGGCGAGGAGATTTTGTCCCATATGACAGAGCTGCTGGAAACCTGCGTGAACGGCCTTTTAAAATCGTCGCTCGGCGTACTTGTGGGAATGCAGATGATCCGGAATCTGATCGCACCGGCGCTCGATTCCCTGCGGCAGATGGCACTCTGGCGGACTGCCGGAATGATTCCCGGCATCGGAAATGCGGTGAATGCTGTAACCGAGTTGGTGGCAGGCTCCGCGGTGCTGATCCGCAACTGCTTTGGCGTGACGGCAATGCTGGTACTGCTCGCAGCAGGCATGGTCCCCGCCGTTCAGCTTCTCGTTTCGGGTCTTTCCTTCCGCCTTCTCGCCGCGGCGGCGCAGCCCGTCTCGGACAAGCGGATCGCGGGATGTCTTGCGGCGGCAGGAAAAGGATATGCGATGCTTCTGCGTCTCCTTCTGACCGTAGAAGTCCTGTTTCTGCTGACGATTGCAATCCTGGCGGGAACTTTTTCCTAGAGCTTGTCTGAAAAAGGCTTTTCGTGAGCTGCGAGTCCCAGTTTGTGGGAGATTTTATCCGAATGAGGGCGGCGTAGCGGGCTACGGCAACCGAATGAGGGTAAAATATACCGCAAAGTGGGGCTTGCAGATTGCGGAAATGGTTTTTCAGACACGCTCTAGCGTGTAGTTGGGCAGGCAGCGGCGGGAGGCGGCATGGTAGAAGAGATTCTGCAGTGGCTTAAGAATATTTCAATTTTTCTGATTTTTATGACAACTGTGCTGAACCTGATCCCGGAGAAGGAGGACAAGAAGCCGGTTCAGTTTTTTCTTGGAATTGTGATGGTACTGATTTTTTTCCAGCCCGTGCTAAAAGCGGGAGGTTTGGAGCAGAAAATGGCGCAGACGCTCGACCGTCTGACGCTGGAAGAGGAGGCAGCAGCAATGGAAAATGTACAGATTCGTGCAGAAAGCTTTGAAAAACAGTATTACGTGGGCGCCTGGGAAAAAGAGACGGAGCGCCAGATCCGGATGTATCTGTCAGAGAGCGGCATTCCGGGGGCAGCCGTTTCGGTAACGCTGGAGCCGGGAAACACCGGTGAGGCAAAAGAGATCCGCATTGAAGCGCCGATGCGGCAGACGAGCATTTACCGCGAAGAACAGAAAAAACAGCGGGAAATGCTCGATGAAAAGCTGACAGAGATCAAAAGTGTTTTAAGTGAGGTCTACGGAACCGATCCGGCGCATATTATGGTAGAGATTTCGGAATAGGCCTATGAGGGAAAAGGCAGCGGCGTTTTTCCGGAAACAGAAAAAGGAGCAGTGGATGCTGTACTTCCTGCTGGCGGCAATCGGCGTTGTCCTGCTGCTGCCGACGGGAACAAAAAAGACCGGTGAGGAGACAGAACAGCCGCAGGAGACGGCTGCGCGTCCGGCGGGGGATGCGGGACTTTCGGTGCAGGAGGAGATGGAACAGCGCCTTTGTGACGCACTTTCCCAGATGGACGGTGTGGGCGCAGTGCACGTCGTGGTGACGCTGGAATCCACAGGAAAAAAGATTGTGGAAAAAGATGTTCCAACGCGGAGCACAACGGAGGAAAACAAGAAGGGAGAGGAGACCGGAAGCGTTACATCCTCGTCGCAGGATGAGGCAACTGTCTATGAAAAGACACAGAACGGGGCCGAGACACCGTATGTGGTTTCCGAGGAGTACCCGGCAGTGCGCGGCGTGCTCGTTATCGCAGAAGGCGGGGGAAACCCGGTGACGATACAGGAGATTCAGGAGGCCGTGATGGCATTATTTCAGGTGGGCGCAAATAAGATTAAAGTAGTTAAAATGAAGTAAAGGAGTCAAATGCGTGGAAAAATTAGAACAGGAAATGAATGCACCTGAGAAAATGGCAGAGACACCATCGCCGAAAAAGACGGCCGGGAAAAAGAAAAAATTCCGGAAAAACCAGGTCATCATCACCGCCCTTGCGATCATGATCGCCGTTGCCGGATACATCAACTATGCTGACAGTACCCTGTCCACGAAGGAGAAGGCAGACGGAACCACGGCGGATGCCAGCACCGTTTTAAAAGACATCTCCAGCCTGGACACCGACATCACCGACGAGGTGGATGCCGGCACAGCAGGGGACTCGTCGCGGACCGTCACCGAAACGCCGGGAGAGGCAGTCCTTGCCGGGGCATCTACATACATGGCCCAGGCCAGAATCGACCGCGAACAGATCCGTTCCCAGAACAAAGACACCTTAAATGAAATCATTAACAACACCAACCTTTCCGAAACCGAGCGCCAGAGCGCCGTCCAGAGCATGGTGGAAATGACGGAACTCGTAGAAAAAGAGTCAGCAACTGAACTCCTCCTCGAAGCCAAAGGCTTCACCGACGTCGTTGTAAACCTGACCGGCGAAACCGCCGACATCGTCGTTCCGATGAAAGAAGTAACCGAGGAACAGCGTGCCCAGATCGAAGACATCGTAACCCGCAAAACCGGAATCGGCGTAGAAAACATCGTCATCACCCCCATGAGCTCCGCCGCCGACACAGCCGCAGAGGAGAGTGCTCAGTAAATTTTGATATCCACGTAAAAAATCCGGAAACGCAAAATCATGCGTTTCCGGATTTTTTCACGTAATTCTATTTAATTTGCACCATGTGCCGTTCTTGCAACCGTCTGCAGTGCTTTCTTCACCGGCGGCAGCGAGATCAGAATCACCGTCAGCACACCTTCAGCCAGCAGATAGCTGTAGTTGTAAATAATCGGATACAGCGCCTTCAAAGACTGCGGGAAATTCTCCGGCATATAATCCATCCAGTACAGATACCCGCCTAACGTATGGAAAAATCCCCTCGCCAGCACAGCCACAATATACCCGATCAGCAGCCCGTTTTTCTTCTTTCCAAAGAATCCGGCCACACCCAGCGCCGCAAACGCAAACACATAATCACAGCACACCTGGAACAGCGACAGCACATACGGCCCCTGGATAAACTGCAGCAGTCCATAAGCAAAACCAACGAGAATACCCGTCTTCGCCCCATACCAGTTCGCAATCAGCACAATAAACAGCATCGAAAACAACGTAACCGATCCCCCGTACGGCAGCTCAAACACCTTCACATACGAAGTCACAAACGCCAGCGCCATCCCCATCGCACAAAATGCCAGCTTCCTTGCATCCATTCCCGTCCCCTTACTCTTCTGAGCAGAAAGAACCGAAGCAATCACCACCAGCGCCACCATCAGCACCACGCATCCAACATAACCGGCCGTCGTCAGTCCGCCGTCAGCAGTAACAAAAAAACTCATAAAAAAACCTCCTTCGCATTCCGCTTGGAGGGGCTCACATAAAAACACAGTCCCGAATCACCTCCGAAACCACGTTCCAGCTTCCCTACGCAGGAATTATCCCGTTCAGGTAGTGAGGGTCCGTGAGCTTATCCCTGTCCCACGTTCTCAGCCAAAGGCTCCCCTAGCGTCTTATTATTTTAACGTATTAAAGTATACCAACCTCCCCCTTATTTGTCAACCTGTCCGTTTTTTCATCCAAATACATGTTGACAAGAAGTACATACAAGTGCTATATTACAATTAGTTCAATCATTAAACTAATTGTACGAAAGGAGCACCAACACAATGCAGATTCTGAAAGTAACAGACGAAGCATTCCGCCAGTACGGCAAAGTCATCAAAGACCTCGACGTCAGCGACATCATCACCGCCATGTCCGAGACCCCATGTTCCGACGACGTAGTCTACGAGCCTTCCATTGAAAGCCTCGAAGCCTGCAAAAGCGCCCAGTCCGTATCCGACAGCCTCTACGGCGGCATGCCGATCCAGATCGGCTACTGCAACGGCCACAACCATTTACTGAACGCCGTAGAATACCACCGCGACAGCGAAATCAACATCGCCGTAACCGACCTGATCCTGATCCTCGGAAAAGAACAGGACATCACCGAAGACCACACCTACGACTCATCCAAAATGGAGGCCTTCTTAATCCCGGCCGGAACCACCATTGAAGTCTACGCAACCACCCTCCACTACGCACCATGCAACGTGGCAGCCAGCGGCTTCAAATGCGTCGTAGTCCTTCCAAAAGGAACCAATACCGACATCACCCTGGAAGAAAAACACACCCCGGAAGACGACCTGCTCTTCGCCAGAAACAAATGGCTCTTAAGCCACCCGGATGCAAACATCGCCGGAAGCGTAGCAGGCATCAAAGGAGAAAACCTCTCGGTAAAATAAAACCAGAGACAAAACCAGAAATCAGAAACACTGCCCCAAAAGAGCAGTTCTGAACATAAAAAGAAACCAAAAACCAAGAAAACCCAAAAAGGAGGATCTTCAAAAATGATCAACAATACACCGGAAATCAAATTAGGTATCGTTGCAGTAAGCCGTGACTGCTTCCCGAACAGCCTTTCCGAGAACAGAAGAAAAGCAGTCGTAAAAGCATACGACGGAGAAATCTACGAATGTCCAATCATCGTCGAGAATGAAATCGACATGATGAACGCACTCGAAGACCTGAAAAAAGCAGAGTGTGATGCACTTGTTGTATACCTTGGAAACTTCGGACCGGAGACCGGAGATATCCGAGACATTGCTGGCAAAGCATTTTGACGGTCCGAAAATGTTTGTTGCCGCAGCAGAGGAGAGCAAAGACAACCTGGTACAGGGACGCGGAGATGCTTATTGCGGTATGCTGAACGCAAGCTACAACCTGAAACTGCGCAACCTGCACGCATACATTCCGGAGTACCCGGTTGGCGATGCAGAAGACGTAGCAGCCATGATCAAAGATTTCGTACCGGTTGCAACTGCAGTTGTAGCTGTTAAGAACCTGAAAATCATCAGCTTCGGACCGCGTCCGACCAACTTCCTGGCATGTAACGCACCGATCAAACAGCTGTACAACCTCGGCGTAGAAATTGAAGAGAACTCCGAGCTTGACCTGTTTGAAGCATTCAACAAACACGCAGGCGACGAGAGAATCCCGGCAGTCGTAGAAGATATGGCAAAAGAGCTCGGCGAAGGAAACCTGAAACCGGAAATCCTGCCGAAACTGGCTCAGTACGAGATCACCCTGTTAGACTGGATCGAAGCACACAAAGGATCCAGAAAATACGTAACCCTGACCGGAAAATGCTGGCCGGCATTCCAGACACAGTTCGGATTCGTTCCTTGCTATGTCAACAGCCGTCTGACCAAGATGGGCATCCCGGTATCCTGTGAGGTAGATATCTACGGAACACTGTCCGAGTTCATCGGAACCGTTGTATCCAAAGACACCGTAACACTCCTCGACATCAACAACACCGTTCCGAAGGATATGTATGAAAGCGAAATCAAAGGCAAATTTGATTACACCTTAAAAGATACCTTCATGGGATTCCACTGCGGAAATACCGCTTCCACCAAACTGGCATTCTGCTCTATGAAATATCAGATGATCATGGCAAGAACCCTTCCGGAAGAAGTAACACAGGGTACCCTCGAGGGAGATATCGTTCCTGGAGACATCACCTTCTATCGTCTGCAGAGCACATCTGACGCAAAACTGCGCGGATACATCGCAGAGGGCGAGGTTCTTCCTGTAGCAACACGTTCCTTCGGAAGCATCGGTATCTTCGCTATTCCGGAGATGGGCAGATTCTACCGTCACGTACTGGTAGAGAAAAACTATCCACATCACGGCGCAGTAGCATTCGGACACTTCGGAAAACCGTTATTCGAAGTATTCAAAATGCTCGGTGTTGAAGTAGATGAGATCGGCTACAACCAGCCGAAGGGTGTTCGTTACCCGACAGAGAATCCGTGGGGCTAATCCGTTCCGGAAGATTCACTGAAAAATAAGAAAGATATGCAGTAACGCATAAGCAAAAGGGCGGAGCAGAGATCTAGGTCTGCTGCCGCCCTTTTTGAAAAAGAGTAGAAAAAGGAGATTCGACATGTATTTTATTGGTGTTGACCTTGGTACTTCCGCTGTCAAACTGCTTCTGATGGACGAGGAAGGCAAAATTGTAAATATTGTATCGAGAGAGTATCCGCTGTATTTCCCGCATCCAGGCTGGTCTGAGCAGAAACCGGAAGACTGGTGGGAGCAGAGCAAAGAGGGAATCCGCGAGCTGGTAAAAGACGTAGACAAATCCCAGGTAGCCGGCATCAGCTTCGGCGGCCAGATGCATGGCCTTGTCATCCTGGATGAGAACGATAACGTCATCCGCCCGGCGATCCTCTGGAACGACGGCCGTACCGCAAAACAGACCGATTATCTGAACACCGTAATCGGAAAAGAAAAACTCTCCGAGTACACCGCAAACATTGCATTTGCAGGCTTTACCGCACCGAAGATTCTCTGGGTGAAAGAAAATGAGCCGGATAACTTCGCAAAAATCTGCAAAATCATGCTTCCAAAAGATTACCTGGCATACCGTCTCTCCGGCGCATTCGTAAGCGACTACTCCGATGCATCGGGCATGCTTCTGATGGATGTCAAGAACAAATGCTGGTCCAAAGAGATGGCAGAAATCTGCGGTATTTCCCTGGAGATGCTGCCGGAGCTCCATGAGAGCTTTGACGCTGTCGGAACCTTAAAACCGGAAGCAGCAGCAGAACTTGGACTGCCGGAGACCTGTAAAGTTGTAGCAGGAGCCGGAGACAACGCAGCAGCCGCAGTCGGAACCGGAACCGTAGGCGACGGCATGTGCAACGTTTCCCTTGGTACAAGCGGAACCGTATTCATTTCCAGCAACAAATTCGGCGTAGACAGCTACAATGCCCTGCACGCATTCGCACATGCAGACGGCCACTATCACCTGATGGGATGCATGCTGAGTGCAGCTTCCTGCAACAAATGGTGGATGGATGAAATCATCCGCACAAAAGAATATACAAAAGAGCAGGAGAACATCACAAAACTTGGCGAGAATAATGTCTTCTTCCTGCCGTATCTGATGGGCGAGCGTTCCCCGCACAACAACCCGGATGCAAGAGGAACATTCATCGGCCTGACCATGGACACCACAAGAGAGGATATGACCCAGGCTGTTCTCGAGGGCGTTGCCTTTGCGATCCGCGATTCCTTTGAGGTAGCAAAATCCCTCGGCATCCAGATCGAGAGAACGAAAATCTGCGGAGGCGGTGCAAAGAGCCCGCTGTGGAGACGCATGATCGCAAACGTGCTGAACATCAAAGTGGACCGTATTGAGTCCGAGGAAGGCCCGGCACTTGGCGGAGCCATGCTGGCAGCCGTTGCCTGCGGTGTCTTTTCATCCGTAGAAGAGGCGGCAGAAAAAATTGTTCGTGTGACAGAGACCATCGAGCCGGAACCGGAACTGGTTGAGAAATATGAGCGCCAGTATCAGAAATTTGCAAAGATTTATCCGACCGTAAAAGATCTGTTTACAGAGCTGCTGTAATAAAAAGAGGTAAGAAATAAGATGAAGAAAGTGGAACATGGGAAAACATTTGACCGGAATGCAGCAAACCCGCCGGCGTTTGAAATCTTTCACAACACCGTGACAGAAGGCTATCCGGAGCACTGGCATACCGCAATTGAAATTATCATGCCGACCAGAGGTGAATATGAGGTTGTTGTCGGAAAAGACAGCTATAATCTGAAAGAGGGCGACATCATTATGATCAATTCCGGCGTTGTACACGGAATGAGATTCGTATCCCAGGGAGAACGGATTGTCATGCTGGTGGAACCGGGCTGTGTGGAGAATCAGGAAGAAATGGAAACGATTTTCCTGCGGCTTCCGGCCATCTACTTCAAAAAAGAGGATGAGGAAGATCCCTTCTATCTGTTTCTACGCAGCCAGATTCTGGAACTGGTGCGGGAATACGATAATGAGGGCGCAGTGATGACGCACAGAATCTGCACCGGCCTCAAAGAGCTTTTTTCAGAGTTTGGCCGCAAGGGCTTTTCGGATGCCAACGCGCAGAATACGTTCGGGGCAATGAAGCAGCAGGAATATATAGAGGCTGTTTTAAGCGCCTGCCGTTATATCAATGTCCATTACATGGAGAATCTTTCTCTCGAGGAAGTAGCTGCGGTCAGCGGATTTTCCAAGTTCCACTTTACCAGAATTTTCAAGCAGTACATGAACATGACATTCTATGAGTACCTCAATTCTAAACGCGTCAAACGCGCAGAGGAGCTTCTGTACGACAAAAAGATGAGTATCACGGATGTGGCGATGAATTCCGGATTCTCTTCTTTAAGTGCCTTCAACCGTACCTTCAAGACGGTAAAGGCCTGTTCGCCGAGCGATTACCGCAGACAGCGGGAGTCGATGGTACAGGCTTTGCTGATGCAGGGATAAAAGGACTTGTATTTCACACTTTACTGTGCTAAAATGGTAGTATTCCGAGTTATAAGAATGAGATGGGGACTTAATTTTCGTACAGGAGGGCTTGAAATGAACAAGAAACTTCATTCAGAAGCAGTAGACCAGCTTTTTGAGGCAATTTTGTGTCTGAAGAATAAGGAAGAATGCTATACTTTTTTTGAGGATGTATGCACCATCAATGAACTGCTTTCGCTGTCGCAGCGGTTTGAAGTGGCGAAAATGTTGCGGGAGAAGAGAACGTATCTGGAAATCTCCGAAAAGACGGGAGCATCCACGGCGACGATCAGCCGCGTGAACCGTTCCTTAAGCTATGGAAACGACGGATATGAGATGGTGTTTGAACGGATGGAAAAGAAAGAAAATGTGTAAAATCAAAAAAGACGGTGCGATTCCAACGCAGCCGTCTTTTTTTGATTACACATTTGTTCTTAATTTTTCTTTTTCGGATCAGAAGGCGCCGCGAGGGATGCCAGTTCATCCACCATGTGCTCGATCATCTGTTTTTTCAGATAGACATCGAAACTCAGCAGACAGATAAACGAAAAGAGCTGGAGAAATTCCCGGTCCTCCTCCGGTGAGCTGCCGAACATGGACTTGGATACATCCGCTTTTTTCAGAAGATCTTCTTTTACGGATGCAATTTCTTCTTTTTCCATCTGGAAAATTTCGTCGTAGATATCTTTGATGGAAAAGCCGCTCTCCGTGCCGAAATACCGATCGGTGATCGGGGCGAGCAGTGTCTGGATATCCGTGATCGAGAGGATGTTTTTAAAGTAGTAAATAAAAACCAGAAGCATCATGTGCTCCGGCGAATATTTCTTTTTGACCGGCGGCGGGAGCAGCTTGTTTTTTGCATAGTTGTTGATCATTGTTTTTGTCAGAACCTTATCGGACTCGAAGCGGCGCGAAGAAGCGAGCTGTGCGTCCATAAAGGTCGTGACCTGGTCCATATATAAAGCAATGTTCGGGATTTCCTCCGGGCGGATGCCTTCGAGAGAATCCAGTGAATTCAGTAAATCATGAAGAATTTTATCTGAGTCTATCGTCATTTGTTATCACCTCACTGTTCCCATTATATAGTTTTTAATACCAGATAGCAAGGACTTTGCGAAAAAAAGTTTCCATGATAAAAATGCAACGTATGTTCGTTCTTACTTGTAACCGGGGCGGATTTGTTATATACTGAGATGCATGTGAAAAGATTCGAAGCAGATGAAGGAGAAAGAACATGAATCAGACAGAAACAGGATTAAACCCGATGCAGATGGAAGCTGTGGAGCACACCGAAGGGCCGCTTCTGATCCTTGCAGGTGCCGGTTCGGGAAAGACGAGGGTACTGACGCACCGCATCGCCTCCCTGATCAGGGACAAAGGCGTCAATCCGTGGAATATTATGGCGATCACTTTTACGAACAAGGCCGCCGGAGAAATGCGTGAGCGTGTCGATAAAATCGTGGGATACGGATCGGAGCGGATCTGGGTCAGCACCTTCCATTCCAGCTGCGTGCGGATTCTGCGCCGCCATGCTGAACGTCTGGGATACGCCAACAATTTTGCAATTTACGATACCGATGACCAGAAATCGCTGATCAAGGACATCATGAAACGGCTCCAGATGGATCCGAAACTGTACCGCGACCGTGCGATCATGGCGGCAATTTCGTCCGCAAAGGATGAGATGATTGAGCCGGACCAGTACCGGATTGACGCGGGAATCGACTGGAAGCTGCAGAAGTATGCGGCAGTTTATGCGGAGTATCAGGCAGAGTTAAAGAAAAACAATGCGATGGACTTCGATGATCTGCTGGTACAGACCGTAAAATTATTCCAGCAGTTCCCGGAAGTGCTCGACTATTATCAGGAGCAGTTCCGCTATATCATGGTCGATGAGTATCAGGATACCAACACGGTTCAGTTCCGCTTTGTGAGCCTTCTGGCGGCAAAATACCGCAATCTCTGCGTTGTCGGCGATGATGACCAGTCGATCTACAAATTCCGCGGGGCGAATATTGAAAATATTCTGAGTTTTGAGCATGTATTCCCGGATGCGAAGGTCATTAAACTGGAGCAGAATTACCGTTCTACGCAGAATATTCTGAATGCGGCAAATGAAGTGATTGCGAATAACCAGGGACGAAAAGCAAAACGCCTGTGGACAGAGAACCCGGAGGGTGACCTGATCGATCTGCGGCAGTTCCAGAGCGGTTTTGAGGAGGCGGAGTACGTGGCAGGAGAAATCACGCGCGGCGTCCGCACGGAGGGAAAGAAGTATCGTGATTATGCAATTCTCTACCGTACCAACGCACAGTCCCGTCTTTTTGAGGAGAAACTGCTGCTTGCAAATGTTCCATATAAAATCGTGGGCGGTGTCAACTTCTATGCGAGACGCGAGATCAAGGATCTGCTGGCGTATCTGCGTGTGATCGAGAACCCGGAGGATGACCTTGCGGTACTGCGTATCATCAACGTTCCGCGGCGCGGTATCGGAGCGGCGACGATCAACAAAGTGCAGGACTGGGAGGCAGAGCAGGGCATCCGTTTCTACGATGCGCTTCTCGAGGCCGAGTATGTGCCGGGGCTGATGCGGTCTTTAAATAAGATTAAATCCTTCACGTCCTTTTTACAGGTACTCCGCGCGAAAGCAGATTATCTGTCGGTCAAAGAGCTGCTGAATGAAATCATCGAGGAGACCGGCTATGTAGCAGATCTGCAGGCGGAGGGAACCGAAGAAGCGGCAGCCCGCATCGAGAACATCGACGAGCTGATTTCAAAGATTGCGGATTATGAGGAGAGCGCCGAACAGCCATCTCTCGGTGGTTTTCTGCAGGAGGTTGCGCTGGTGTCTGATATCGACTCGGTGGATGAGGAGAGCGATTACGTGCTGTTGATGACACTGCATTCCGCAAAAGGACTGGAGTTCCCGAACGTATTCCTTGCCGGCATGGAGGATGGCATTTTCCCAAGCTACATGACGATCACCGGGGATGATCCGTCGGAGCTGGAGGAGGAGCGCCGTCTCTGCTACGTGGGCATCACGCGTGCGATGCAGCATCTGACATTGACGTGTGCGCGCCAGAGAATGATCCGCGGCGAAGTGCAGTACAACAAGATGTCCCGTTTTGTCAAAGAGATTCCGCGGGAGCTGATTTCCCTGGAGCGGGAGCGCGGGGAGATCGAAGACCGGAAGCCGAAGATGGACATTCCGACGAGAGGCAGCGTCTATGCGGCGATGAAGCAGGCATTCCGCGAGAAGCCGCAGCAGGCGAAAACCTTCAGCGCGCAGAAGGCGACGAAACTCGATTACGAAATCGGGGATACGGTGCGCC
>ERZ773107.2716-NODE-2716-length-12537-cov-4.313331_pt1 | contig 12537 bp, 6 predicted proteins | sample MGYA00580571_ERZ773107 | MGnify/ENA primary metagenome ERZ773107 (study PRJEB29015, sample SAMEA2737843) | human gut metagenome | biome: human gut; feature: human-associated habitat; material: faeces | place: China | collected 2012 ... | reverse complement strand
ATTCTGTTTACTGTTTGACAAAATATATCTTATACGATATAATTTTATCAGACAGTTTTATTGATTTAGTATGATGAGGTCTTTCCGATGAACTATAATAGCATCAAAAACAAAATTTTTTCTGAAAATCCCGCAGTCAAAGCCGAGTATGATCAGCTTGGTCCTCAGTATGAAGCTATCCGCGCTGCAATCGCAAGTCGGAAGTCTGCCGGGTTAACTCAAAAACAGTTGGCCGAGAAAATGGGAACTGCGCAGGCAAACATTTCGCGTTTTGAAAACGGGAATGCAAATCCCTCGTTGGATTTTCTGCAAAAAATGGCTTCTTACATGGGCAAGACACTTCATGTTTCATTTGAATAACTTAGAATAAAACAGTGCATACAAAAGAAAGGAGTGCTTATAGATGGCTCATATAGAAATAGGGCACCGGCCAAACGGTCGGCGCCCTATTCCTAAGTATTCTTGTCCTGCTTCAGCTTCTCCTTAATAATTGCCAAACTTTTTTGTCTTGAAGTGTCTACTGAAAATCCAGCGACGACTTCTTGCATTGTTTCAGAACTCCAGTAGATTTTTAACTTTTCTTTTGCACGCGTAATTGCTGTATAGAAAATGCCGTGTGTTATTTTTTCAGCGTTGCTACTCGGAATAACAACCTTAACTGACCTATATTCTAAGCCCTGCGCTTTATGAATTGAAACCGCATAGGCAAGCTGAAACGGTACGATGGATTTTTTGCGATCTTCATCTGCCATTTCCTCTTCAAAATCAAGTACATCAAATCGTATTCGGGTCACATCATCAATTATATCGATGAATTCTATGCCATCGTTTTGGCAATCTTGCTCTGTTAACGGGATCTCTACATCTACTGTAAATCTGATTCTACTGTCAAACAGTTCTATTTGGACAATTCGCCCTTTTAAATTATTATAGAGCAGAGAAAATCTGTCCGTGTCATTGAACAATATATGATCGCCAACTTTATATTTCCAGTCTCTCCAGACAACAGCCGTTTCTGTGTTAGCATTTTGGAAATAGCTATTCATATTATTCAAGCCAAATTTTCCGTCATAGTTCAAGCATAAAATCACCTCATCCATTATCTCGGAATTGAGCACTCCTTCGCCAATATTTTCAGAAAATGGGCCGTCGATAACAAGTTTTTCCGTTATTAGCGCACCCTTATTTCGAGTCTCGTTCCAAAGCTCAATTAAACCGGGATCCTTTGTTCTCCAAGTGCTTACGAGTTCAACATTCGAACCTTTAGTCTTAATAATATCCTTGGCATAAGTAAACCAATTGCCAAAATCAATAGATTCTATCTGATAGGTGTCTCCCGCAAGTACTAAGAATGTATCCGGGCGCATTTTCTCGAGGAATACCTTCATTGCACGGTTATCAATGGTGCTGCATTCGTCTACAAAGATAACATCATAATCAGGAAGGTTTACCCTCTTCGTAAAACTATTGATGCTTACAAAACTGGCATCAGCCCCCGGATTATTAATTCGCCTCTGGAGATTCTGCAAGGCCGTATGTGTTTTGGTAAGAAACAATTTCCGACGCCCAGACAGCATTGTCGAGATCATATCGATTAGGGTCGTCTTTCCGGTACCGGCAGCTCCGTAAACAAGAAGTACTCTGGAGTTTACAAAAGCATATTTAAGAGCTTCTTCTTTTTTAGGATCTGAAAAGGCAATATCACAATTTCTCAAATATCTTTCGTTAACTTCTTTTTGCCCTTTATTGTGAATCTGTGATAATTCCAGGAGTTTATTCAAAATAAAGAGCGTCGATGCCTCATATGCTGCGATACAAGCGGCATTTCCATCTGAAATGATTTCATACCCTTGGCGCTTTTCCCAATCGTCTAAGCAATCATTATATTTCTGGATCGCTTGTTCGGTTAAATCTCCGCCAAGATCGCAGTAAATTTCGCCGGTATCTTGCATAGACTTTACAATAGACCAGTATGGAACCGCAACCTCAGTCTTTTCCTTTTCAACTACTCTGGCCAAGTACTTGGCTTGACTTATCTGGCTCGTTTTGCTGTCAGCTAAATCAGAAGCAAGTGGGTTACACTCAAACGGAAAGCATTTTCTAGACAGGTATAAATCCTTGCATTTCCATTGTGGACTAAACTGAGACGGCATAACGCGTTCCAAAAGATCTTCGCGCAGATTCAGTAACAGATACCGAATTGTATATCGGCCGAAGCGTGTCGAACCTGTAGAATAGTTGTCCCTCAGCTGCTGTAAAACATCTTTGAAATAAGAGGTGTTTGTTTTTTTGTAAACCGACTCCAAAAGATTCGAGAAATGTATCTCCCGAAGATCAATCATTTCCAGGAAATCCATACCTGTTGCTGTTAGGAATCTCATCAGGGCATCATATTCTCCATATTTTGAAGAAAGCTGAAGGCGCATATTAAGTATCCTTCCAAGCTTGTTCAAACATTTAGGATCTACCGAAACACGCCAAGCTGTGATAATTTTAATTTCTGTATTGACACCCCAGAGATTAATGTATGATGGGACATAGTCGATTTGTACAGAATAGCCTGTAGAAATGTCAAGTTTGGTATATGCTGTAATTCGGTTATACTTTGACGCATAGATGTCCGCTTGCTGCAATGTTACCTCAAAATAACGCTCTTTACCAACATAAAACGGCGTCCTTTTCTGAATATAAAACCTCGTATTGCTGTTATGTTTCTGCTCGGTTTTGGGGGTTGAGAAAGCATTCGCCACCAACTCATAGTATTGTTTATCCTGTTCATCGGTCCCGGTATATTCCTGAAACTTTTCCAAGTTCTGAAGCACGGTGATGCCGTAGTTTTCATAGAGTGATTGACGGATCTGCCACATAAAGCTGTAGTACTTCAGCATCAGTCGCTCTGCTTGGCCTTCCTCGGGGATCCGGCGTCCGATATATTGCAATCCTCGGTAAAAATTCCCTAAGTACTTTGTATTTGCCCTTAAGAGTGAGTATTCCCACGCAAAGCCGGCGTTGGGACTTTGATAGCCGTCTTTCATCGCATTCAGCAGTAAAGCTGAAATGCATAGATCGTTCAATCTCGTCAGAATTCTCCGTGAAATGTTGTCGCGGCTCTTATTTAGAATGCTTAAATTGTCGATGCTTTCCGTGATTTCCGTATCACAGATCTCGACGATTCGCTTAGCTTCTTCAAAAGAATAACTATGCCGTTCCAATTGGTTTACAATGGAATGCCGCTCGACAATTTCTTCTAACCTCTCGCAAAAAGCTAAAACGCTTTCGTCATTGTTCAAGATTTCCTCTTTCGGTGAAAAACTGACGGTTATACTGTCTTTTGCAAAATCGATACTGTTGAGAAAACTGGGCGACATATACTTCCAAAAAACTCTCTCATCTCCGCGTTTAGCGGGATTGAGAATCACAAACAGAATTCCCGGATCAAGGGATACTCTGCCACATATAAAAGCAGGAAAAGCGAGATCTTTTAGCGTATACTTAATAACACCCTCGCGCTCAGTATAATTGCGTGTCCCCTTTATTTGGACATAGAAAGTCTGCTGGGGTCGCCTAGAAATGTCAGGGTCAGGAACAAACTCGAAAGTGCCATCGTGATTGGGCCACCTATCATCCGAGGCAAAAGAAGCGTTGATTCTTCCATTCGAACGAAGAAATGTTTCCAAAACAGATACTGCCGCTCGGTCATCATCGGAACGCACTGAGTGGGTTTTGATATGTCTTTCAATATTTGCATTTGTCTGATCCAGCACTATCATCCCTCATTTCATAGAATTAGAGTATCAAATCAAGTTCACTCTTTATTTCGTCCGGAGCAAGAGAATTAACACAAGCTATTGCACAAGCTGAAAAGGGCGCTTCGGGTGATATAGCATCCCTTAGCTGGCGAATACAGCTGGACTTGCTAATATCTCCGGAGACATACTCTGCAAGTAATTGTTCGATGCTCGCCCAAATTTTCCCTCTTTCGTTGCTTATGTAAGCATCAGTCAGATTGTAAATAGATGCCGAAACTCTAACTCTTTCCTTGCCCAGTTCATCGTCCGTTGCAGGAACTACGCGATTGCCCAGAAAAGACAACAACTTAACATCTTCTGCCACGCATGGATCTAACAGCATTGGATGCTCATTATTTTCATCTTTTTCCGATTGATATACGCCATCATCTGCCAGAGGAAAATAATTTCCTTTACCGCCGCCACCAGTCTTTCGATTAGCATAGATACAGCACGCCCTATAATTCGACGGATCATTTGCTAGCCAATAATATCCCTCATCTTGAATCAAATGATTATATTTAAAATTCTCAAAAGGCTTTACCGCTGCCTTGGGTCGAAAGTGGTCAATATGCACATCTTGCCCGACAAGGGGTACTTCTGTATACCAGCACTTATTGTGAAAGAAATCTCTGAAATCCTTTTTGAGCACACTGTTTTTCCAGAGGGTATCCCCTTGTCCCCACCTGCTTCTGAATACCAGAAGATCTTCTATCTTTATATATCTCATACTTGCCCTTCGTATAACGCCTCTATAATTTCTTTAATTTTTCCTCTACGCTCTAACACTTGATCGTAGGTAAGATACTCTTGACTATACAGATCGCACTTCTTATATACGGTCAAAAAATCATCATATAGAAAATCAATTGAATTATACGATAGCGGCAGCAATCCCAAATCTCTCGTTATTTCACGAAGCTCTGCTTTTTCTCCGTCCGTAGCACTCCCGCCAATAAGTTTTAGATATAATTCTTGTCTGCGCAAGAATTTCTTATGCGATTTTTGGTCGTAAGAAGTCTGCAACCCATAATATTCACTTTGTAGCAACCCGTCGATTCCCATTCCCTCAGTGTCCTCGACGGGAGTGATAACTCTTGTGACAAAAAATCCTGCGGATGATTCAAGTTCTTTGTTTTGGGTAAATATCCTAATAAACTCCTTAGGAACGCCATTGATCACCAATGGATCGTGTGTTGCAATGATTGCCTGAGCGTTTATGGCGTCTTTCAAGGATCGATCCATTGTGCTTTTGATGTCATACTTCCAGCGTGGGTTCATATACGCATCTGGTTCGTCCATTAAAACGAGACAATCTTCCGTCTTGCAAATACCAAGCATACCAAGGATTTTGATAAGTTGGCGCTGCCCTTCGCTCATTGATTTGCATTTCACTATGGAATTTCCTTGAGTGGCGGTCACCTCAAATCTCGCATCAAACAGAGAGTATAGTTTCTCAAAAAATTCTAAGATTGCAATAGAATCTAACCCTAACTTTTCAAGACCTTTAATTTCGAAATAGGACTTTCCTGCAGCAGAATATAGTAATCCTCTTCGCAGCAAATCCGTAAACCGATGGTCAATGAAATCCGTCAAATAGTACAGGCCTATGGGCACATCTCCTTCGAACCGTCCTCTGCCAAAAACGCCCTCAACTTTATCAATATTAATGACCATATCCACACATTGGACTTCACAGAAATTGCACGCATTGACAAGATAATTCTGCTCAAAAGAATCCTGACCACAAAGAATAGAAGCTAAATATATTGGAGTCATTCCCTCATCACAATAATTGTACTTTCTTTTGGGGAAGTTCGGCAGGAAGCTTGCAGATTCATCATTCATTGCTTTAAGAAAGCGCACAAGTGTATTTCTGCATTGCCTTACATAGCTTTTATTAATTTGTTCTATTTGAGGCAAGAGCTTATTGTTGGCCCCAGAATAAAATGCAATGATGCGTTGAGGGAACAAAGAATGAGATCGGATAAAAGAGCGCACCCTTTTATAGCTTCCCTCACAGAAAACATCATCTACCGTGATACGATAATTATGATTGCTTTGGACAATGCATACCGCCTTTTGCGCATAGTTGTACTCCATAGAATAGCTGTAGTCAATCTGTTTTTCTATTGCGGGAGAATCAAAAGACATCAGAATGTTCAGAATGCACTCAATCATCGTCGATTTTCCAGCGCCATTTTCTCCAATCAGAATTGTTGAGCTACCACCCGATACGGTGTCAAATACTATATCAAAGTCAACCAAACAAAGATAATCATCGATCTGAAGCCGTTTGATTTGCATAATATTACCTCACTAGTGAGTATTCTCCAGAATCACTTTTCGACACAATCTGTTTTTTCTCCAGATTGCGTAATGCGTCCATAAGCTCAAATTTTTTCTTACTAATGGACATTACTGTCTGTGTAGAAACAGATTGGGGCGCAGCTTTTAATAGTAGTTTGACAATTGCTTCTTCATTAGCACCAGACAACAACGGCTTAATTTCTGCGGGAATTGCGATTCGCTTCGCTTTTGCCTTTGGCCTGATCACATCTCCATCCTCTTGTTCGATTACTTGCTTCAGCAATTCCACCGCGCTCTCCTCGTTCGGGTCATTCGTACCCAGTTCACCGCGAAAGGCACGGGCGAGAATGGATTTTTTCATCAGTTCGATCTGGTAAAGGACTGCCTCGGCGGCTTCTTTAGCGGACTGCTCTCTGGCAAAAAAGCCGTCAAGAATGCGGACAATTTCTACCTGCTCGGCTATGTTCGGACGCGGAATTGTCATTGCTCGTAGTCCCTTAATTGGTACCGTCAACTGTGCAGTCCCGGTAGCTATTGATGAAGCCTTGTCGTACATTTCTGGCGTCTGCAATATATACCACAAAAACTGCGGACTCACATCAATCGGTCTAAGCAACGCCATATGACGTTGAAAGCAAAACGGTCTTTTGCTATTAACAACCACTGGTATTCCAAACGAGCCAACTAATGTGTACAGCACATCTCCTAGTTGAGGCTTTCGTGTATCGCTTAAGGTGTCATAGTATTCTTGCGGTACAAATCTTGTGTTTTCAAAAGTGAGATGCCCAGTATTTACATTCGAAATAACCAAAAAAGGAATACCTGATTCAGCTTTAGGTGGTGGCATATGATCTCCGTCAAAAATACTTGAACAAACCGAATCCAAAGTCCGTACTTCCCAACTCTCCATCCTCACGCCGTGCTCTTCCCGCCATTTCGCAGTCAGTTCACCGGTGAAGGCCTTGTGGAGAATAGCGGCTTTGCGGGTTTCAAAGCTATCCACCACAGCCTGTGCCTTTTCCTTGGCCTCGTCCAGCTTGGTAAACAGGCTTTCGATGCGGTCTACAATGCGCTGTTGCTCGGCGAGAGGAGCAAGTGGATAATAGCACGATTCCATTTTTGTTTTATTTACAATGGCAATGGTGGTTGCCGATGCGCTATTTCTCAATTGATTTGTAAAAAACTCTGTATTCATATAAAAGTATTGGTAAAGGGCGTTAAAATAGGGTATGGCTGAATTTATCTGTTGATTTGTAGCGCCCTCAACATCTAAAAAGCCACACTTTCCGATTGAACCAATGCAGCAAACAGCCGTAGCTTGTGCAGGGATTATTCGGGAAACACTTTTACCCAAGTCGGAGAGATACTCGCTTGCTTCCGATACATGCCTGCCCGCATCAAGATCAGCTGGCTTGAAAAAAGGAAATTCTCCGCCGTAATAATCTGAATTATTTTTTGCCGGAGTCCCTCCTGTAACAACAGTTGCAACATTTTTAATGGTTGTCCAGCACCAATTCTCCGGCAGCTTATAGGGCCGCTCCCAATCCGGCACTAAAGCCGCCTGCAACCGCTCTTCGGGCGTGAGGGCGGTTTCTTTTTTTGCTCTTGCCATCACTTTTCCTCCGTCAGAGCACGAAGCTCACGCACAACACTTTTCAGCAGATCGACCGCTTCCTCTAAATTTGCAATCGCTTCCTCGCCGCTTTCTACAGGGTCAGGGAGATCGTCATAATCCACGATGGAGTCGTCGCGGATCAAGCCAAGGTCAAGACTATCATCCGGGTTCTTGGCGATCTCCTCACGAGTGAATTTGCTCCAGCGCTCGCCCGTGCGCTTGGATGGGTCTTCATACCCTGCCACAAACCCGTCGAAATCACTCTTGCGCAGCTGCCGGGTCTTACCAAAGCTGTCCATATTGGTGCGCATATCGTAGAACGCAACCTCGGTGGTGTTATCCTGCTCGGTTGTCCCGCGGGTAAAGAACAGCACATTGGTCTTGACGCCCTGTGCATAGAAAATGCCTGTGGGCAGACGCAGAATGGTATGCAGATTGCAGAAATTCATCAGTTCCCGGCGCACGCTGGCACCGTCTCCGGCAGCAAACAACACATTATCCGGCAGCACCACAGCGCAGCGGGCCTTGCCGTCCGCCTTCAGGCTGCGATAGATCACCTGCAAAAAGTTCAGCTGCTTGTTGGAGGTCTGGAAAGAGATGTCATCCCGTGTGGCACGCTCACCGCCCTTTTTCGTGCCAAAGGGCGGATTGGTCAGAATAACATCAAAATCTTTCAATCCCTTGGCGCTTTGTGCGAGAGAATCCTCCAATGTGATATTGGCATTCATATTGTGCAGATAGGCATTCATCAATGCCAAGCGATGGGTTTCGTGCACCAGCTCCACGCCGTTGAACGCTTTGTTCTGCTGGAAATCTGCCTGACGGTCAGAGAGTGCATACATATCGTTATGCGCATTGACATAGCGGTTGGCTGCAATCATAAAGCCAAAAGTACCACAGGCCGGGTCAAAGCACTTGTCGCCCAGCTGGGGTTTGATGAGCTCCGTCATCACATCGATCAGCACACGAGGGGTAAAGTACTGACCGGCACCGGACTTCTTCTCATTGGCGTTCTTCTCCAAGAGTCCTTCATACAGGTCGCCCAGACCTTCCTCTTTGGCCTCATACCAGTCCAGCTTATCAATCTCCGTGATGATTTTTTCGAGGTTTTTCGGCTCCTCGATGCTGGAGGATGCGTTGGCGTAAATCTGCGCCACGCGGCCAACAGATTCTTCGCCCAGCTTGCTGAGCAGCGTATAGTAGTGCTTTTTCAGGTCAATGCCGGAACGGCTGGTCAGAGAGTCCCAACGATATGCTTCGGGAATATCCTTATCTGCACCGGTCTCATCGGCCATTTTCAAAAACAGAATGTAGGTAAGTTCTGTCACATACTGGTGATAAGTAATACCGTCATCCCGCAACACATTGCAGAGGTTCCAAAGTTTCTGTACAATATCTTGCGTGCTCATTTAAGCTGCTCCTTCATAAATATAAGTGTTGATCTCGCGGATAATCTCCGCAAGCTGCCCGCCAAACTTCTTGTTAAAGCGAGCGAAACCACCATCCATCTTGAACGCCGGTGCCTCAAAGGTCTCGGTATTGAGGATACTCTCGTGAAGCATATATACCTTGATCTTTTCCAGCAGATCCAGCTGCATTTTGTTAAAGTGATGCACCGAAATCAGTTTAGAAAAGGCCATTTTCACGCGGTTATCGTGGTTCACCAGCGGCGTTTTAAGTACAGCCCGACGAACAAAGGCGATAATGTCTGCCACGATCCGTTCATTGCTCACCGCACTGGCCGCTTCATTCAAGCTGCTCTCGGTGAAATTCTCCTTATCCAGTTCCAGCTTTAACTCCCGAAGCTGCGCCCGGGTCATATCGCTGGGGCGGGTGCAGGCTATGCGGATCGCTTCGATACGGTCTTTGTTCTCATTAACATAGGCCACAAAAGAGTCCAGATAATCCTGCGGTTTTTCCGTGTCACCATAGCCGCGGGTCGTTTCCAAAAGGGTATCTTCCTTTTCGGAATAGTAATGTCCGCGCTTTTTGCCCTTCAGGTTGTCAAACCAAAGCAGGAAATCCTTATCCTCCCGGCAGCGTCGCACAAAAGCTTCCTCTGTACAGCTTTTCAATTCCTTCGCATATTCCCGAATTGTTTTTCCGCCTAAACGCTCGGATATATCATACTTTTGCTCATCGGTCAGATTGTTGCTCTTACGCTGCAATCTTGCCAAAATGCGATCTTTGACAGGCTGCTTGCTGGTCTCACCCGGACGGAACAAATCCTCCAACAATTCAGCCATTGATTTGCTGACGGAGACTGACTTCATATTGGAAGTGTCGTCCAAATCCTCGTACACGCGAACTGCATCGAAGATATTGAAGTGCGTCTTTCCGATTTCCGGGCAAAGGCGAGTGGCGCGTCCCAGCATCTGCTCAAAGAGGATCCGACTGTTGATCTTGCGCATAAACACCAAATTGCAAATTGCCGGCACATCGATTCCGGTAGTCAGCAGGTCGACTGTTACGGCAATGTTGGGGTACTGGTTGTTCTTGAACTGCTTGATCACCTGCAAAACCTTCTTTTTGTTGCCGCCGGCAGTTTTGCCCGTGATTTTCATAATGGCATCATTGGAAATGCCATAGGGCTTGTAAATTTCTCGGAGCGTATCCACAATACGGTCAGCGTGTGCATCATTCACCGCAAAAATCAGCGTCTTTTCTCCACTTTCCGGATTCAGGTAGGTCGAAACTTCTTCCAGCACCTTGCGGGTATGATCCGGCAGAACAATTTTGCGGTTGAACTCCGACACATCGAAATCCATTTCATCGTCCAAAACTGCACCGTTCAAAAGTTCATTGGTGTTGGGGTCATATTGCGCCAAGGTTTCACCCTTCTTGAACTGTGCGTCATTTTCAATGAAATCCGTATTAATCAGATATGGAGGGTCGTGATCCACCAGCCAGCCATCGATAACCGCCTCACGGTAGCTGTAGGTATAGACCGGCTCCCCGAAAATCTCGGTCGTGTGCAGGGCGGGCGTAGCAGTCAAGGCAACTTTCACCGCATCGAAATACTCGATAACCTGCTTGTACTTGCTCATATAATCATCTTGATTATCGTAGAGGATTTCTTCTTCCGTCATTTCACGGTCAAGAATATAGCCTCGGTGGGCTTCGTCCACAATAATCAAATCAAATGCACCGGGCATCAAATCCGGTTCTTCTGCCAGAATCGTGCGTTTCAAAAGCCCCTGCACCGTTGAAATGCTGACCTTGGTTTCCAGATTGATGATGTTGTCATCGATCGCTTTGATCTCATATATTTTGTCCAGCGTCAGCAGTTCCTTCAGCTTGACATCTTTGAAGGTGTCCATTGCCTGCTCACCGAGGGACACTCGATCCACAAGGAAAAGAATACGACGGAAACGCTTGGATTCCAGCATCTTGTAGATAAGTCCCAGAACAGTACGGGTTTTGCCCGTTCCGGTGGCCATCGCAAGCAAGGCCGTTCTCTTGCCGTCAACGATTGCCTCTGTTGCCTTATCAATGGCCTTGATCTGGTAGTCGCGCAGATTCAACCCATTAGGATCTGTCATAAACGAATTATCTGCTGCAGCCAGCGCTTGATTGGCCACCACTGTATTCTGACCAAGTTTTTCCATCAGGTCACTTGGGCTAAACCAGTTCCGAATAGGATACGGTTGATTTTCCTGTTCCCGGACATCCAAAAACCAAATACCGGACTTCGTCCGCAGCTGCTCTAAATATGCCCTGCCATTTGAAGCAAAAAGGAAGGGGACCTGATAACCATTCCAGTATCCAACCGTATGTGGAATATCCTCCGGCTTAATATGTGCAGCATAGTCCTTTACCTGCACATCGATGGTAGATGCCACATCTTCCGACATCTTTTTTGCATCCATCAATGCTACGAGCTTCTCGCCAACGAAGAATGCATAATCCGCATACCCGTTTTTGTAAAAGGCCGAATTGGTAGGCCATTCGCTGATGGCAATATTTCTCCCCTTTACAGGACGCGTTCCTTTGCTGTAGCGCAGGTTCTGCGTATCAGCTTCCCAACCAGAAAGACGAAGCTGCTCGTCAATCAAGCATCTGGTCTGCGCCTCATTCCAATTCATCATAGCGGAGACAGATTCTGACCGCCTTGCGCGCTCCTTCTGCGTTTTGCCCGAAGCGGCGGTCTTGACCACGGCCAGTTGCTTCGTCAATTCCTCGATTTTCCTTTCCTGCTCGGCAATAACGGATTCCAAATCTTCGTGTGTGGTCTCGCTTGGCATAACGAACTCAGGCGCAATATATCCCCAGTCTCCATAGGTTTCCATAAACCAAACAGCAAGATTGTATGTCAAGGATAGCAATGTCTTTGCTTCGTCCACGGAGTCCGTACCTATATGTACTGCCGAGTTTCTTGTCTTGCGAAGAACATATAGCGTGTTGTCAATTTCGTGCGGCAATAAACCGGATCGCTTCAAAATTCGAATTCGATTTGCGTGGGTGTTGTCAACAGCCGGCTCCTCAATGTGCTCAAAGACAAGGATCTCCTGCACTAAGCGCTCGGCAAACATTCCGAGTTTATAGATACAGGCATTGGGATCAGAATAGACATAGGTTTCTGCGGTTGCGCCGATCTGTGCCAATGCAGGCCAGTATCGATTCAGAAAATCAAAATTTGATTTCATAAGCAGTCTCCCTCGATTTTTGTTAATTCATTTAGCATTTGATATAAGCACATCTCCAAAGTGCCAATTTGGCACTTTGGAATTCTCACTCCTCATCCAACTGCCACTTCGACCTTTTTACCACTGAAGGCCACGCCGTATTTATAAATCGTCCTGACCCCGGCGGTCGTCAGCTCGG
>ERZ773107.2711-NODE-2711-length-12549-cov-4.551065_pt1 | contig 12549 bp, 8 predicted proteins | sample MGYA00580571_ERZ773107 | MGnify/ENA primary metagenome ERZ773107 (study PRJEB29015, sample SAMEA2737843) | human gut metagenome | biome: human gut; feature: human-associated habitat; material: faeces | place: China | collected 2012 ... | reverse complement strand
ACCCCGATGGCAGCGGCCAGCAACACGGCACACAGTCGTCCAGCCTTCTTCAATATCCTTTATCTATTTGATGTGATCCACCAGGCGGAACAGGCGGTTCCAACGCACATGACCGTCGAACCATCCGCGATCTTTATCCAACGAAAGCCAAATGAGTATCGGCTTACCCACAATGTGATCCTCGGGAACAAAACCCCAATAACGTGAATCGGCCGAATTATGGCGGTTATCACCCTGCATCCAATAGTAGTCCATCTTGAATGTATAGCTATCCGCCTCTTTCCCGTTAATGAAAATCTTCCCATCCTTCACTTCAAGGTCGTTATGTTCGTATACTCGGATAGGACGTTCATACACGGCTATATTGTCCATAGTCAGTTTGACGGACTTTCCTTTGGCCGGAATCCATATAGGACCGTAATTGTCACGTGTCCAACCCGTCCAGGCATTGAGCGGATACAAACCGTCGGGTACGGAATTTACATTATCGTAAGCGATACTGTCTACAATGTCCGTACAGGCCTTCAGACGCTCGTAAGCGTACTGTGTCAGCGGCATGGTTCCAGTTTCGGACAATGAAGCCAAATCTTCCCCACTGATGCCCAGTTCCCGCACTAATTCGTCCGGTATGGCCTGTTTCAGGCGTACGAAGTAATCGTACTGCACATTGTCCGGTTCCTTGTTGGGTTTACCGTCCAGATAGACCACATGGTCCTTAATCTGAAGCGTCTGTCCGGGCAGTCCCACACAACGTTTCACATAATTCTCGCGACGGTCTACCGGACGCCACAGTACTTCACCGTAAGTACGCGGATTATTTAGAATCTGTTTACGTCCCGCGTCATAGTAGAGATCATAGATTGCACGTTGCTGTGAACGTGTCAGGCTATCCATCTCAATCTGTTTGGAGTAGATGCGTTGTCCTTCACCGTAAGCCAGCGTATAGAAGTCCGTTGTCTGTTGGTAGTTCACTGCTACCGTGTCTCCTGCCGGGAAGTTGAAGACAACAATGTCATTCAGCTTCACTTTGCCGAAGCCCGGTACCCGTTTGTATTTCCATTGTGGCCACTCGATATACGATTTAGTATTGAAGACAGGCAGCGTATGTTGTGCCAACGGCATAGAAAGCGGAGTGTTCGGTACGCGGGGACCGTAGCTCATCTTGCTTACATACAGGAAATCGCCTACCAGCAATGATTTTTCCAGCGAAGAGGAAGGAATCTGGTAATTCTGGAAGATGTAGATATTGACGAAGTAGACAGCAACCAACGCAAATACGATGGCATCCACCCAACTCATCACACTGCGGACAGCCGGATTCTTCGACTTCTTCCAAAAAGACCAGGGAATTTTCTTTGTGATATAAATATCGAAAATGAAAGGAACAACAATCAATCCCCACCAACTCCGTACCCAGATAAGGAAGGCAAGATAAAGAAGAATAGCAATGGCGCATTTAATCCATTGTGCACGTGTGGCTTGTCTCATAATGTTATATTTGTTTAGAACTAGCTTCTGATATTTTAGTCATTTAAGAACGGGAATAAATCACTCATACCCAAAAAACCTTCGTGTGTGGCAGTATATTCGGCTGCCAGTACGGCTCCCAATACAAATCCGCCACGACTTTTGGCATCATGCGTGATAGTTATGCTGTCTACATCAGATTCATAGCGAATGGTATGAAGGCCGAACACTTCTCCTTCGCGGATAGAGGCGATAGGAAGTTCATTTGGGGCGCAATCGTTGGTTCCGCTAATGGTTCCGTCCGGTGCAAGGAAAGTTCCTTCCACCCATTTGTCCTTACGGTCCATCTTTTCCAGAATACCTTCCGCCAGTGTAATAGCTGTTCCGCTGGGGGCATCCAGCTTGTGGATATGATGTGTCTCGCTCATGGTGACATCGTATGCAGGGAACTGATTCATGATTTTAGCCAGATACTTGTTGAGAGCGGAGAAGATGCTGACTCCCAGGCTGAAGTTGGACGACCAGAAGAGTGTTTTGCCCTCTTCCGTGCAGAGCTTCTTGATTTCTTCGCCATGCTCGGCCATCCATCCGGTACTGCCCGATACCAGTTTCACACCGGCTTTGAACGCTTTCATATAATTGCTGTAAGCTACCATCGGATTGGTAAACTCAATGGCTACATCGGCCGATTTGAATGCTTCCGATTCGAAGTCATCCTGATTATTGATGTCAATGATGCAGACGATTTCATGTCCGCGACTACGGGCAACCTTTTCTATCTCTTTGCCCATCTTTCCGTAACCGATCAGTGCTATTTTCATTGTTTTCTGACTTATATTCAAAATAATAGTCGCAAAGATAAGATTTTTATTACATTTGCAGCGCACATTAACGTCTTGTTAACATGGAACATCTTCTCCACTACGTGTGGAAGCATAAATTATTTCCCCTGAAAGTACTGCAAACCACCAACGGCTTACCGGTAGAAGTGATTGACCCCGGTCTGCAAAACCCCAACGCCGGTCCCGACTTTTTTAATGCGAAACTAAAGATTGACGGTACGCTATGGGTGGGAAATATAGAAATACATACACACTCTTCGGATTGGCTCCGTCACGGTCACGATAAGGATAAAGCATACGATTCGGTCATTCTTCATGTGGTCGGTGAGGCGGATATAGAGGTAACCCGCACGGACGGCGGGCGAATTCCGCAATTAATATTGACTTGTCCTGAAAATGTGCAATCTCACTATCATGAGCTCTGTGTAGCCGATCAGTATCCGGCTTGTTATCCTATCTTCGCCTCTCTTCCCAAACTTACCGTCCATTCTTGGCTGACAGCTTTGCAAACGGAACGTTTGGAACAAAAAGCCCGCTTGATAACGGAGCGCCTTAAGCATTGCAATCATAATTGGGAGGATGCCTTCTTCGTCACTCTTGCCCGCAATTTCGGTTTCGGCTTGAATGGAGACGCTTTTGAAACGTGGGCAGGAATGTTGCCTTTCCGTGCGATAGATAAACATCGCAATGATTTGTTCCAGATAGAGGCTTTCTTTTACGGCTTGGCAGGATTGTTGGAAGATTCGTTTCTTAAAAAAGGGCAGGAGGATGAGTATAGTCTACGTCTTATCAAGGAGTTCCGTTACTTGCAGCGGAAGTTTGAATTCACCCAAGTGATGAATGCTACTCTTTGGCGTTTTCTCCGGCTTCGTCCCGAAAACTTTCCTACTGTTCGTCTGGCTCAGTTGGCCTACCTTTATCAAAGAGGGGGTAAGCTGTTCTCGCGGTTGCTGGAAGCAGGGACACTGGCGGAGGTGAGGACACTTCTTGAGGTCGGCACTTCTTCTTATTGGGAAAGTCATTATCTGTTCGGTCGGACTTCCTCGCAAAAGAAGAAAACGATGGGAGAACGGTCAAAAGACCTGATTATTATCAATACAGTAGTGCCTTTTCTTTATACCTACGGACTGCATAAGGCAAACGAGGGAATGTGCGAACGTGCCGGGCGCTTTCTGGAAGAATTGAAAGCGGAAGACAATCATATTATCCGTTCGTGGAGTGCGGCAGGTCTTCCGGTGGTCAGTGCGGCGGACAGTCAGGCGTTGATACAGTTGCAGAAAGAGTATTGCGACCGGAGAAAATGCCTGTATTGCCGTTTTGGTTATGAATATTTGCGGCACAAATAATCAAGATATCAAACTAGTCATTATCTTTGCAGTGTCAATCAAACTCTTAATTTATATCGTGTTATGAGAGCTGAAAAGTTTGTATACTGCTTGCTGATGATAGTGTTGTTTGCTGGTATTCCCATCGGTAAGGCGGTGGCGCAATCCGGTGAGGACTTCAAACCGTTTTTGGATAAGTTTACTTCCAGTGCAGCATTCCAGTACACTCGCATTAAGTTCCCGTTGAAAACTCCGATTACCTTATTGGCGGATGATGGTGAAACAGAGAAGACATTCCCTTTTACTAAGGAAAAATGGCCTTTATTGGATAGCGAGACGATGAAAGAAGAACGTATCGCGCAAGAAGAGGGGGGAATTTATGTTTCCAAATTCACATTGAACGAGCCTGATCGCAAAGTGTTTGAAGCCGGTTATGAGGAATCGGAAGTCGACTTGCGTGTCGAATTCCAGCTCTTGCCTGATGGAAAATGGTATGTAGTAGATTGTTATACAGGATGGTACGGCTACGACCTGCCTATTGCTGAATTGAAACAGACGATACAACAGGTAAAGGAAGAGAATGCAGCTTTCAAGGAAATACATCCCTAGCGAATAGCCGGTAGGAACTTTGTTTATGGCGTCCCTACATAATACCCCAGTTCGGACTCTTTTCCGTCCACCATCTCTTTGACAATACCGTTTTTGGCATTGAACTCTTGGAAGAGTTCCTCATAGTCACGTGTATAGTCGGCGTCCGGTACTACATTGACATCAAAGGTCAATTCCGCTTTCCCGTTGGGAAGCATATTCCCGAAAATCCGGATGCGGTGAACAACCTCGCCTATATTTTTAATACTGTTGTAGGTTGCCTTGAATTGTCTGATACCCTCTTCCGGAATGATGATATGTGAACTTTTATCCAGAATGATACAGCCACAAGAAGGCTGGATATCCGAAATGACCAGAGGAGCGTCACCGGTGTTGGTGATTGTGAACATGATATCTAGTTGTTGCCCTTGTTTGATAGGATAATAGTGCCTTACCGAGTCTTTTATGACCATAGTTGTAGGACGTACTTTCTTCTTACACCCTGAGAGGAAAAAGGGAAATACTGTTAATAAGAGGATATAAAGTACCGATTTGTTCATAGTGGATGTTTTATGTTAGGGGTTACCTTATTTTTACTTTTTATGGAACGAATACAATTTCATCTATACCGATCTGGGCTCTTGGCTTTTTAGCTCCCATGACCTTTATACTTACCAGTTCTGCCCTGCTCAAATCTATCGGAGTGATTATTTTTACTAATTCGCCCTTTTCAACGGAATCATCCGTCTCCAGATTGATTGTCTTATAGATTGCTCCGTCCTTCGATATTTCGATTTGCCGGGGAGGGTAGAAACGATGTCTGGGAAGATTCAAGAAACTGATATAAATGTTTCCTGTCTTATTGATACCTTTTACAGGCAGACTGATTTCATATTCTTCTTTCGGAAGAGTTGTCCAGCCGCAATGATAATTGCCGGGTAAACCGTGCGTGCTGTCTGTAAGTCTCTTCAACCCATCTTTGTCCGTTGGGGGAGTTGAAGAAGGCATGATTCCGAGAAATAAGTTCTTTTTAATGTCGGAAGCAAGTATATACTGTTCCCATTCTTTTATATAGTAGTCGATTTCATCGGCCGATTCATTATAGTACTCCATCCCCGTGAAAGCATGATGTTCTTTGAGTTGGGTAAGCCATTTCCGCGCTTGCGGAGTCGGTTGGATTTGTTTTCCGTTTCGTTGGGCATATCCGTAAGGATCATAACTGTGGTTGCGTCCCATCTCCAGACGTGTATAAGACAAGGCTGTCTGGAGTTCATGGAGCTTTTTACGCTCTTTCCCTTTCGCATCGGAAACATAATCGCCCATTTCATCATAGAATTTGATAAACTTCTCCGGATTGAGGAATGACTGCTCCAATTCTGCAATACCGGCATAGATACCTAACTTCTTACCGGACTGGACGCTGTTTTCCAAGTTAATGTAATAGTCGTACAGCCATTTCTTTGATAGGGGGTACTCTTGATTGAAATAGTCTCTGACCAGTTCCTCAACGGGAAGTTCCGGGTTGATGAGAAGTGCCGACAGTACAAAAGTCCTCATTGCATCGAAAGAAGAATAGCTGTATCCGCTTCCGTTGAAAAAAATGCCACTGGCTCCGTTCTGCTTGAAGAACCGGAGTCTCTGCTGGGCTATCTTCAATATGGGGAAAGGTGTCAGATAGTCATCGAAGTTGTTGATGTAATCCCATATATAAATGTTCTTCGTAACTTTCTTCCATTGATTCAGCTGTTGCATAAACTTTTTTTCCTGTGCATTCTTACCGTCTATCCGTCGGAGTGGAAAGTCTATGGCGCTGACAATGATACCTGCATTGGACGGCAACTGTTTGTCCGTAACCTGCTTGGTGCTCAGATAGGATATGGTAAAAAAGGAATGTTTAGGAAAGCGTTGCGACAGCCGGAGTAACAGTTCTGTGACGGCAGGTGTTGCGTTCTTCTCCGTATTTCCCATCGCTGTGCAACTGGCGCAAGTACAGGCGTACGGAGTATCATCCGGAGCAATGACAAAACGAGAACTTCCCTTTTCACCGATATTATCTACGATATAGCTTTCAATTTGCCGATACATCTCTTCGGAAGAGAAACAAAGTTGTGAGTCGTCTGTCTTACCGTGGATGGTAGCATATACCTTATCTACATTGTCTCCCAATACTTTTCTCAGGTTGTGTCCCCATATACCCCAACTGTCGTCAAAGTTATTGAGTCCCATTACTCCCGTATAATCGGGATTCAGACCGGAAGGGGAATAGATACTTTGATAATCAAAAGCAAACGTACCGCAAGTATCTGTCAGATTGATGATGGCGGGAGGAAGGTCGGAACCGTCGATACGCGGGTCTTCCTTGCTTATCTTTTTTATCAATTGGTATTGCAGCCACAACATTTGTCTGTCATCGGCTGCTGTGAGTTCTATTTCCGATCCTTTGATGGCGATCCTGAACCCTTCCTGCAAGGTCGGATCTATGCGTATGATAACACGCCACATTTCCTTCTCTGATACCCCGAAAGCGACCATTTCATCGTCATTTGCACGCTTTTTGAGGTGCTCGTACAGGTATTTGGCCCATCGGGTATCTTTGTCCGTCGGGTCTTCGCCGATTGTGATGAGGTAGCCTTCCTTGGAGGCAAATATCTCGGTGCGCGCCTGCATATGGCAGCCGGATAAAAGGCAGCAAACGCATATCATTCCTGCCAGTAGGGGGCATAGCTTATCAGAATGAAATATAGATCTGTGCATAGATATTATATAGGTTTTTATAGCGTGTCGATACCGTTTCTATTCGATGGATCGGATCCGTTCCCCGCACTGTATTCGTCTGGTTATAATAGGTATTCCAAGTCCCCATCAGGCCGATGGTAATGTTGGGACTGACCATATATTGGCCTCCCAAACCTACCATTGTGTTGGTATGTGAGAAGGAACCGGGCAACGCATAGTCTAATACGGCCGTTTCCGGTGCCGAACCGATACTTGCCATGGCATTGATATTTGTCTTTCCATCGCTGGCAGGGAAATATTTCGCACCGACCTGCGCATTGTAATAGAATTTGGAGTTAAAGAAATGAAGGTCGAGTTTGGCATTAAGCCGGACCTCTTCGATGGTCTTGGCTACCTCTCCGCCAACGGTGAGCAGGTTTGTTTTCGACTCATCCCATCCGGTGAATATGTATCCGTTTTCTCCGTTACTGCCGGCAAAGAATTCGTTATTCCACTCATAATGCTTGTTGTAGGCAGTTACCCGTCTGTAGCCGACATGTCCCGCTATTTCCCAATCATTCTTGAGATAATGGCGCAATGCTACATCGGCAGTAATGTCCGGGAAGTATTTGGTGGCAAAAGCGGCATTGATCGTAGTGCTCCATTTCGGTGAGAAGTGATGCGTCCATTCGCCTTGTACCTGAATGCCGACTCCGCCCGGTGTCTGTTCCTCCGCCTCCATATTATCGCTTGCCGATCCGCTTCTTCCAGCATAGTTGATACGTCCGGTATAAGTATTTTCCCGGTTTTTACGGGTATATTCGGCTGTGGCGACAGAGGTGATAATATCCTCTTCACCATAGCGGGCACGCAGATAAGTCAGGGCTATCTCATTTTTAAGCGTCATGCTTCGTAAGCCCGATAAATGCCGTTGGAAAGAGCGATATTCCATGATTGAAGGCTCGTAGAACTTCTGATAATAGTATGCGGAATCAGCTTGTCTGTTAGCCTCATACACCACTCCCTTTGTGTATTTCAAAGATTTGTTCTGACTGTCGAAAAGTAACGCTGTGTCAAGCACCGCAAGGGCTTGCTCAGGTTCTTTCGCTTTTGTCAGTTGCAAAGCGCGGTATTCACTGCTTTGCGAGAAAGCGCCTATAATCTCCTTATTACTCGGATATTTATTGAGTATCGGCTTCAAGAATTCTAGCGAAGCTTCGTATTTTTTGTCACGGTCCAATACGGTAGCCCTTTTGGCTTGATAGAATGGCTCTTCCGGATAGAAATTGATACCTTGTGCCGTATATTTCTCGAATTCATCGTATTTTCCCAATAATCCAGACGAGTTGATGGCATAGCGTAGTCCTAAATCACTCGATGGATTCAGGCTGACGAGTTTGACGGCTTCATCGTATGCTTTCTGCGTAGCCCCCGCTTCCATACATTTCTTGATGTAAGGAATTGCCAGTTCCTCGTATCCTATCACGTAGAAAATGCGCATATCCTCATCACTCTGTTCGATGGCAGACAGATAAAGTTGCAAAGCTTCTTCTGTTTTATCCATTTTATCGAGGATAAATGCCCTTTTCAACGTGCCGTTTTCGTAATCGGGGAAATGAAGTGTGATGGTATCCAATGTGGCGAGCGCTTCGTTGTAACGCTTCATATTGATATAGCAACTCAGTGCTTTTTCCCATGCGGCACCGTTTACTTCGTTGTCTATATGCCTTTGTGAAACGAATAATACATGAGGCAATGCCTCCGAATACAGGCCGAGTTCCATAAGTCTTTCGGCTTTTTTCATGTGAAGGGAAGACATGGCCAAAGTAATATCGTAATCATCGGGATACATATCATACAGCTTCTTTAAAGCCGAGTAAGCGAGATCGTCCTCATTCATTTGACGATAAAGCATATATTCCTTATACAAGATTCCCTTGTCTGTATTACCGTATTGTTTCTTCGCCTCTCTGATATAGAAGAGCGCGTCATCGGTGTATCCTCTTGTCACGGAGGTATTCAGCAGATAATCCAATGCTTCCTTATCCTTGTTTCCGCCTTCATAAGCCATTCCGTAGAGTACATAAGGATCCCGTTGCTTTTCGGAGCGGGCGGCTTCCAGCAACAGATTGTTATACATACGCCGTATTGCCGGACTGTTATTTCTTCTCATCTGTTCCTGTACAAATACCAATGCTTCCGGAAAACGTGCCAATTCACCGAGAATTCCGGCTCTTTTGATGATAAGTGCGGAACTTCCGGGAATAGCCGCCAATCCATTGGACGACCAGCCTAAAGCGGCTTCCCGGTTACCCTCCTGCAAGTGCAGATTGATAATGTCCAGATAAAACTCTTCATTATCGGGAGATATCTTGATGAGCTCAGTCAGTCTTTCGATTGCTTCCTTCCGGTTACCGCCTTTTTTCATCTGGCGATATCCCATTTCCAGACTATATACATAATCCTTCCGTAAAATGGTATCGTTCGGATAAATCTGATTGATACGTCTCAGCAAACGGTCGGCTTCCACATCGTTGTTCTGTTTGCGGTACAACTCAATCTTTCTGCGCCACAATCCGCGCCAATACGGATTTACTTCCAGCAACTCATTTACATAGCAAATCGCACTGGAGTAATTTTCTGTGATGTCTTCGACATCCACCAGCAAATGTTTGGCATTGACATTATTATAATTATCCTCCACCGCTTTGACAAGATGATAACGAGACTGATCGTAGTCTTTCTCATGGAACCAGTATTTACCCATGAGCCATTGAAGATCGGAGACTTTCGGGTATTTCTGAAGTCCTTCATCCAACAGTGCTTTCCCCGCTTCCCACTCTTCATTGGCAAAATGCTCCTGTATGATCTGGGCATATTGCTCCGGCGTCTGGAAACCTTTGTCGCTTCCGATGGAAGAGGTTATCAGCAGGAGCAAACAAGCTAATATGGTGATCTTATGGAGAAATACTCTGTTCATCTTATCTTGTTATTTATACATTCTTATATTGTTGCGGGTTCAGGATTGACTTTGGTATCTTCCTCATTGGCATTTCCTTTCTTCTGTTTGAATCCTGTCCGTTCCATCTTCTTCCACTTGAAGTCTCTCTTGGTCAAATAACTGAGGTATCCCCTTAGGGAACAGAATGTAATGATGGGATGATAGAAAATCGGTTCCAATATGGAGGCAATGATAATCCATAAATATTCGTATCCTCTTTTATAAAGCATTCCGACGTAGTAATCGTAAGTGATAACCACGATGGACAGGAATTGGCAGAATACGTAAATGGTCAGGTAAATCATCCATGCCGTATTCCAGTTGACAGCCCCTGTGAAAGCCAGGTAAATGAAAACGCTGAATCCTGTAACCTCAATGATGGGTGCCAAGAATTCAAAGATAAACATATAAGGTAGGGTTAACAGCCCCATCTGTTTATAGGTTTTCTTGAAAATCATCTTGTGATGGACGCTCAATGTTTGGAATAATCCCCGTGCCCAACGGGTACGTTGGCGGTAAAGCATTGCCAGGTTGGGAGGTCCTTCCGTCCAACAGCAGGTGTCCGGTATCTGCACTATCTTGTAAGGCCGGGAGAAGTCGCACATATATCCTACCATGCGGGTAATCATGTCCATGTCTTCCGCAAAGGAAGTGCCGTCATAACCTCCGGCCGCAATAGCTACGGAACGGTCAAAAAGCCCGAATCCACCGGATACATTCGGCATCCCGTTGATGGCCGACCATCCCATCTTACCTATCAGATAGGAACGCATATATTCCAAATTCTGGAAAAGCGGAATAGGGGTACGCGGAGTCTTGACATCAACAATCTGCCCGTCCTTCACTACGCAACCGTTAGCCATCAGCATAGTTCCGCTCACGGCAATCACTTGTTTGTCGGAAGATATGATCGGTGAAATACAACGATACAATGCATACTTCTCCAGAATACAGTCCACATCTGTACAGATAAAATAAGGATAGGAAGAGGCGTTGATACCTGCGTTGGAAGCGTCCGCTTTCGTTCCTCCGTTCTCTTTATCGACAACGATGAGGCGGCTGTATTTCGGATTTGTAGACTTCAGAAGCCTTTTGAACGGTTTGGTCTTGATTCGTTCGATGTATGCGTATGGTACTTCTATCAGTTCATAATATTCGGTAATTTTCTCCAAAGTCTTGTCCGTGCTACCGTCATTCACGATAATAACTTCGAAAACTGGATATTCGAGGGCAAGCATCGAGTTAACATTATCGATAATAGTCTTTTCTTCGTTGTAGGCAGGGGCAATGACCGAAACACCCGGTGTATAGGGAGATTCTTTGATAATTTTCCGTACATAACTTTCCACATAGTAGTCTTTTCTCCGTTTCAAAGAAATGAAAGAGAGGAAAGCGAATACGATAAAAGATATCGCCAGCATACTCGTATAAAAGAATACGAAATAATTGAAGAAGGTAAATAGTATATCTTTCATATTCTTTTTATATTAACTGGTTAATAAGCGGGTGTTTTGTATGAGCGAATAAGATCGCTGTATGAGAATCGGCTTTTCTCTCCAATTGTTCGAATGTTTTCCTGCCCATAGCACTGTAATCGTAAAGGGCTTTCAGAATCACTCGCTTTGTTCCCCAATTGTCAGCGTCATCGTAAGCATTGTACAGGAATCCTAAAGCCTTATCAGTTTTCAAGTCTGCAATAGCTGTGATAATCTGCCGTTTGACTTCTTCGGGCTGCACATTGTACATCTCAATTAGCTTCGGTTCTACCTCTTTGTACTTAAGTTTGCCTAACGTCTTTATTGCCTCGCTTCGTATTTCTACAGAACGGGCATTGATTTGCTTGGCGAGAGTCGGAGCACTTTCTGTTTCATTATAAAGTCTGATTTCATTAATGAAGAATATCTTCACATTTTCTTCAGCCGAAGTATTTACCCATTTAATGAAACTAGGCGTATTGTAGCCTACTTTCCGGCGGTGTTCGAGGATAGCATGTAATTCCATCATATCCCATTGCCTTAGCTTCATGCTGATGTCTTCATCGAAGAAACGGAACGGGTTTCCCTGACTTAGCCACATATATGTATAGCGTGCCGAATTCCTTAGCTCTATTTTACGGTGATAAAGGAAACGCACCAATACTGCTTCAGAGGCATATCCATTGATGGATTGAATGATTTTCAGGGCTTGTATCTTGGCTCTCTTAGCTCCGAATTGAAGTTCATGTTCGAGGAAACGGGTTATTTGGAATACAGTTTGTATCGAATGGTAGTTCACTTCATTGATTTCATTCTCATGTGCAGTCTTTATCTCGGTCAGCAGTTGAGTAATGATGCGAAGCTCATTGGGTTTAGGACGCTTTTTGGTATCATACTTCAGTCTGTCAGCTATCTCTCCCTCACTTATTGTGCTGGAATCTAAAGAGATAGATAGCATATCTTCATAGTATTTGTCGTAAACCTTTTGGTATCTACGTTTTTCTTTCTTTCTGTTGAATATACCATATATGATATGTAATAAAAGAAATAGGTACGCAATGATGCAGAACATTACAGCAATCGAACATATTCTTATTATTAAAGGATAGCCAATAAACTTGTAATATATCCAGTAG
>ERZ773107.2694-NODE-2694-length-12609-cov-4.009479_pt1 | contig 12609 bp, 16 predicted proteins | sample MGYA00580571_ERZ773107 | MGnify/ENA primary metagenome ERZ773107 (study PRJEB29015, sample SAMEA2737843) | human gut metagenome | biome: human gut; feature: human-associated habitat; material: faeces | place: China | collected 2012 ... | reverse complement strand
TGCAATTGGAAATGATCATGCAGCGACAGAATTAAAGTTCACGATTATGGAGTATGTAAAGAGTCTTGGACACGAAGTGATTAATTTCGGAACAGACAGCAATGAGAGCTGCAATTACCCGGAATATGGTGAGAAGGTAGGACGTGCTGTTGTAAACGGTGAGGCGGATTGTGGAATCTTAATTTGTGGAACAGGTGTTGGAATCTCAATCGCAGCTAATAAAGTAAAAGGTGTGCGGGCTGCCGTGTGCTCAGACTGTGCAACAGCAAGACTCGTGAAGGAGCATAACAATGCCAATATTATCGCATTTGGTGCAAGAATCGTGGGAAGCGAGCTGGCAAAAGATATCGTGAAAGCCTATCTTGATGCTGATTTTCTGGGTGGCAGACACCAGATGAGAATTGATATGATCCATGAGATTGAGAATCGGGACTGATTTGCTAAAAAAAAGCTTGAAAAATGACGGTTTTTATTATAAAATAAAAAAATCAGAGAGTTTTTGTGCTCGTATGCAATTTTAAGGAGGAAGTTTGAATGATTTCAGCAGGCGATTTCAGAAATGGTATCACTATTGAATTAGAAGGTAACATTTATCAGATTATCGAATTCCAGCATGTTAAGCCAGGTAAAGGCGCAGCGTTTGTAAGAACCAAGTTAAAGAATATCAAGAGTGGCGGTGTTGTAGAGAAGACATTCCGTCCAACTGAGAAGTGTCCTCAGGCTCGTATTGAGAGAAAAGATTATCAGTATTTATATGCTGATGGCGATTTATATTACTTCATGGACGTTGAGACATACGACCAGATCGCATTAGCAAAGGAAACAATTGGCGATTCCCTGAAGTTCGTAAAAGAGAACGAGATGGTTAAGATGTGCTCCCACAATGGAAGTGTATTCGCAGTAGAGCCACCTCTGTTCGTAGAATTACAGATTACAGACACAGAGCCAGGTTTCAAGGGCGATACAGCTACAGGTGCTACAAAGCCGGCTGTTGTTGAGACAGGTGCTACTGTATATGTTCCATTATTTGTTGAGCAGGATGATGTGATCAAGATTGATACACGTACAGGTGAGTATTTATCCCGTGTTTAATCTGTAAGATTTCGGACAATAGAATAAGACCGAGAGTGATCCCCGGAGGCGTATGCTTCCGGGGACTTTTTATTCATGACAGTAGAGTGATTTTCCTATGAAAGTAAGTAACCAAAACCAGAGAAAAAGAGCAGGATAGAATAGAAAAAGCGCAGAATCAGAGCGAAAAATCGGACAATCTGTAAAACTACTTTCAGGAAAAGACCGCATAGCTTGACAATTCTTTCAGAGCTTTTTAATATAAAGAAAGAGAATCAAGAGTAACCCACGGATCGGAGAATCCGGGAAGAAAGTAAGGGGGATTTTTCAGATGAAGATTATAAACGGGAAAGTGTATAAGAATGGCACATTTACTGAGAAAGAGCTTGCAGCTGTAAACGGATTTTTTGCAGAGCAGGCAGCGGAAGGGGATGATACGGTACTTGATGCAGCAGGCTGCTATGTCATTCCGGGACTGGTGGATATCCACTTCCACGGTTGCGCAGGCGTGGACTTCTGTGACGGGACCGTGGAAGCCATGCGTCATATGGCAGAATATGAACTGGCTAACGGTGTGACATCCATCCATCCGGCAACAATGACATTGTCTGAGGAGGAGCTGACGAAGATTAGCCGCGCAGCGAAGCAGTTCCACAAAGAGCAGCAGGCAGATCCGTCTGTGCTTGCGAAGGAAGCTGAGCTTGTCGGTATCTACATGGAGGGACCTTTTATTTCCATGGCAAAGAAAGGGGCACAGAACCCGCTTTATGTGCATAAGCCAGACGCAGAGATGTTCCGCAGACTGCAGAAGGAAGCAGACGGGCTGTACCATATCTGTGTGGTAGCACCGGAAGAACCGGGTGCCATGGAGTTTATCGACGAGGTAAAAGGGGAAGTGAGAGTGTCCGTTGCACATACGACAGCAGATTATGACACGGCATCCGAGGCGTTTGCACATGGCGCAAGACAGGTGACCCATCTGTACAATGCGATGCCTCCTTTCACACACAGGGCACCGGGAGTGATCGGTGCAGCCTGCGACAACGGAGAGGTAATGGTGGAGATGATCTGTGACGGTGTCCATCTGCATCCGTCTACCATCCGCACAAGCTTCAAGATGTTCGGAAAAGAGCGCATCATTATGATCAGTGACAGTATGATGGCAACTGGAATGCCGGATGGCATCTATTCCCTCGGAGGACAGGAAGTACAGGTACACGGCAATAAGGCAACACTTACCGTGGATGGTGCAATAGCAGGATCAGCGACAAATCTGTTCAATTGCATGCGCTATGCAGTGAAAGAGGCAGGACTTCCGTTCGAATCTGTTCTTAAATGTGTGACAGAGAATCCGGCAAGAGCCGCAGGCATTTGGGAGAAGTACGGAAGCATCGAGAACGGAAAATATGCAGACTGTGTGATCGTAGATGGGGACTTAAACATCAGACATATCATCAAACATGGCATGCTTGTAAAGTAAGAAATAAAAAGAAGAGAAGAGGGACAGGAAGATGACTAGATAAGGTATCTGCCTGTCCCTTTTTGCTGTGTGTCCTGCGAACGTCGTTTTATTGTTTTCAGGAATCGCACCGGTATAGCAGGAAAAGGGCAGCAGAGCAGCTGACAATTTGGCTGACTAACAGCCCCGTCAGGTATCCGCGGATGCCAACCGCCGGGATGAGAAAGAAAATAAAAAGGATACGGATCCCGCAGGCACTCAGATTCAGCAAGAGGGTGGTCAGAGGTTTCCCAAGCCCGTGAAAAATACTGTTTAACGTGGAGCCAAGATAGAGAAACGGGCAGATCCAGCTTAGTGTAAGGATAAAGGTGCCGGAGAGTGAATTCTTAAAAATCCGGTTTCCAATGAAAGAGCCCGAGAGCAGGAGCATGATCGTGCAGAGCAGCCCAAGCGCCAGACAGCATTCTACAGTTGCGCGGACTGTCCTGTGGATGCGGGCGGTATTGTGGGATGCCTTCGCCTGCGAGATGGTAGGGAGCAGCAGGACGGAGACTGAGTTCGTCAGGACGGTCGGAAAGAGAATGACCGAGAGCGCCATGCCAGTGAGGATGCCATAGATGCTTAGAGCTTCCTTTTGCGTATAACCGAAGAGACGCAGCTGCCTTGGAATCAAAAGATTTTCCACACCGGAAAAAAGAGTCAGGAAAAGCCGGTTGGCTGTGACCGGGAACGCCATCTGAAGCAGAGCTTTTGCACTAGAAGAAATGGATCCTTCCCACTTTCCGCAGCCCATGGCGCTTAAGGAGACAAGCATACCGGCAAATTCGCCGAAGAAAATGCCCCAGACCGCGGCAGAGACCGTAATCCCCATGCCTTTTTCCTGCAAAATCAGATAAATCAGGTAGACCCCGCCGACTCTGGCACATTGTTCTGCCAGCTGAGAGAGGGAAGGGACGAGCGATTTTTTCAGACCATAATAATAACCGTTGATGCAGGAGTGAATGCTGCATGGAATATAGCTGAAGGCGAGAATCCGAAGCAGAGGTGCACAGCGGAGATCGCCCAGAAAGAACGCAGAGATCCAGGTGGCATAGTTCCACAGAAATACACCGAGAAGCAGGGACAGGCTGACAGAGAAGAGCAGACCGCAGTATAGATACAGCCTGGCGCGGGCAGGTGTAGGAACACCGGACTCTTCGGCAACACACTTGGAGATAGCGGTCTGGATCCCGGCGGAAGTCAGGGAGAAGCAGAGTGCCATCACAGGAAACAGGAGCTGATAAATTCCGAGACCTTCTGCACCAATCGTCCTTGAGAGGAATATTTTATAGAAGAAGCCAATCACGCGTGACAGCAGACCGGCTGCAGTGAGGAGAACTGTTCCGGTAACAAGAGTGTTCCTGTGGAGTAAATGATTCAAGGGAAGCCTCCGGATGGAAAGTGTTCGTTATCTGATTATATGTGAAAAGTGGGGAGAAAATGAGTAAACTGATTTATTTGGATCATGCGGCCACAACACCCATGTCGGAGGAGGTAAGGGCTGCGATGGAGCCGTATCTGAAGGAAAAATATGGAAATGCATCGACTGCCTATGGACCTGGCACAGAGGCGAGGAGAGCGGTAGAACAGGCAAGGGAAATGATTGCAGAGACCTTGCAGGCAAAGCCGTCGGAAATTTATTTTACATCTGGAGGATCGGAGTCCGATAACTGGGCAGTAAAAAATCTGGCAGCTTCCTACAAAAGTAAGGGAAAACATCTCATAACCTCTAAGGTTGAGCATCATGCTGTATTAAATTCCTGTGAGTATTTGCAGAAATTGGGCTATGAAGTGACATATTTGAATGTGGATGAAAGTGGAAGAATTTCCCTGGAGGAACTTTCTGGTGCCATGCGTGAGGACACGACAGCGGTATCGGTCATGTTCGCAAACAACGAGGTTGGGACGATAGAACCTGTGTACCAGATTGGAAAGCTTGCAAGAGAGCATCAGGTCGTGTTCCACACGGATGCTGTGCAGGCATATGGGCAGATCCCGGTTTCCGTGCAATATTATCAGATTGACCTTTTAAGTGCGAGTGCACACAAATTCCACGGACCAAAAGGCGTCGGATTCCTCTATATCCGGGAAGGAATTAAACTTCCATCCTACATTCACGGAGGCAGCCAGGAGCGGGGAAAACGGGCAGGGACGGAAAATGTTGCCGGTATTGTCGGAATGGGGAAAGCGGCAGAGCTCGCCCACAGGAATATGCGCGTAAGAATCCAGAGGGAGATCATGCTGCGCAACTATCTGATGGAGCGGGTGCTCCATGAAATCCCGGATGCGCGGGTGAACGGGCACAGAAACAAGCGTCTGCCGGGAAATGTGAGTGTGAGCTTTCGCGGTGTGGAGGGTGCATCCCTCCTGATTCTGATGGAGGAGGACGGCATCTGTGCATCCGGGGGCTCCGCTTGCAATACAGGGGAGAGTCGGGTTTCCTATGTAATCGAAGCACTTGGCGTGCCAGACGATTATGCACCGGGAACGGTGCGGCTGACACTCGGCAAAGATACAACGAAGGAAGAGATTGACTGTGTCATGGAGTCTTTAAAGAAAAATGTAGAAATTTTACGCGGATAAAAACAGAAAAAACATCCATACTACCACTGTGAATGATTTTCAGAAAAAAGAAGAAAGCAGAGGAAAAGGATGTCTATGAGAGCAGAAATTATACGTGTCCACGCAAGAGAAATCTTAGATTCCAGAGGGAATCCAACCGTTGAGGCAGAGGTGACTGTCAAAGAAGAGGAGAGCGGAAGATACATTACGGAGAGAGAATCAGTGCCGTCCGGGGCGAGTACCGGAAAATTCGAGGCAATTGAGCTGCGGGATGGTTCCAAGCGTTATTTTGGGCTTGGCGTGTGGAAGGTTGTGGAACATGTCAATACGAAAATAGAGCGGGCACTGCTTGGGAAAAACGTGTTAGAGCAGGCTGTAATCGATAGAATCCTTGTGGAGGAGGATGGTACAGAAAACAAAGGGAATCTTGGAGCCAATGCTATTTTGGGCGTTTCCATTGCGTGTGCAAAGACGGCGGCAAAAGTACTTGGGATGCCGTTATACCGCTATCTTGGAGGCGTGTCGGCACATGTAATCCCGGTACCTATGATGAATGTTATTAACGGCGGTGCTTGTGTTATTATAATGACACAAGGCAGAACCCCTTATAATACAAGGGCTCTAGCGATTTAGTCCTAAATAAATTTCGTAACCAATCAACGAATTTATGAAGGAAAGGCCTCTCTTTTATAAATAACACAGTACAGAAGTAATAGAATTTCAGAACTCTGCTGAGATGTATTTACTATACCACGAAAGCGGTGATAATTGAATAAAAATATATTTTGGACTGAATTAGCTCGCATGAGATTTATATCTCAGCTGTCTGATTCAGTCTTTTTATTTAACAAGAAAGAAGGGAAAGATTATGGCAAAAGTAATTTCTATTGTAAACCAAAAAGGGGGAACGGGAAAATCAGCATGTACAGCTAATTTAGCAGTAGGATTAGCACAAAAAAATATGAAAGTGTTAATCGTTGATGCCGATCCACAGTCTGATGTATCCGCAGGATTTGGATATCGTGATTGTGATGACAGTAATGAAACACTTACAGCTCTTATGGATGCAGTAATGAAAGATGAAGATATTCCTTCCGACTATTATATCAGACATCAGGTAGAGGGAATAGACATTATCTGTTCTAACATTGGACTGGCAGGTACGGAAGTACAGTTGGTAAATGCAATGAGCAGGGAATATGTATTGAAACAGATTTTATATGGTATCAAGGATCAATATGATGCAATTATCATTGATTGTATGCCATCATTGGGAATGATCACAATCAATGCACTGGCTGCATCAGATGAAGTTATAATTCCGGTTGAAGCGTCTTACCTGCCAATCAAAGGATTGCAGCAGTTATTAAAAACAATCGGTAAGGTCCGTAAGCAAATCAATCCGAAGCTGCAAGTCGGTGGAATTCTATTTACGATGGTCGATGCTCATACGAATGATGCCAGGAATAATATGGAACTTCTCAGAAATGTATATGGAAGTCAAATTCATATCTTTGATAATTATATTCCATTTTCTGTAAGAATGAAGGAAGCAGTCAGAGAAGGACAGAGTATTTTCTCTTATGATCCGAAAGGCAAAGCTACAGAAGCTTATCGGAGAGTGACGGAGGAGGTGCTGAAAGATGCCATCTAAAAAAAGAGCAACTCCCGTTTCCTTACAGCCGCTTGATGTATTGTTTGGAACAAACGAAGAGACAACCAATGGAATTAGTGAGATAGCAATAGGAAGTCTTCATCCATTTACGAATCACCCGTTTCAAGTAAGAGATGATAAGAAAATGGAAGAATTAGCAGAAAGTATTACACAATATGGCGTGTTGGTTCCTGGTATTGTGCGTTTGAGAGAATCCGGTGGTTATGAGCTGGTAGCTGGTCATCGGCGAAAACGAGCATGTGAACTTGCTGGACTAGAGAAAATGCCGGTTATCATCAAAGATCTTACGGATGATGAAGCGACGGTAATTATGGTAGATTCCAACATTCAACGAGAAGAGCTGCTGATCAGCGAAAAAGCATTTGCTTATAAAATGAAATATGAGGCGTTAAAGCGTCAGGGGAAACGCTCTGATTTAACTTCTTGCCAAGTTGGCAAGAAGTTGGCGGCAGAAGAAGTCAGTCAGAATACAGGAGATAGTTCCAGACAGATTCTTCGATATATTCATTTGACAGAGTTAATAGCAGAGCTATTAGATTTGGCAGACGAGAAGAAGCTTCCCTTTAACACAGCTGTTGAACTTTCTTATTTGAGAACTGAAGAGCAGCAGATATTATTTCAGTATATGAGTAATCACAGTATGGTACCGTCCATGAAGCAGGCAAAGGAATTGAAACAGATTTCAAAAGAGCGGATGTTGACGTATTCAGAGATTGATCAGATTTGCATGAATGAAAGTACTGAAAAAGTTCAGGTGCAGATTCCGGCGAAGAAATTGAAACAATATTTTCCAGAGACATATACAAAGACTCAGATGGAAGAAATTATATTTATGCTTCTGGCATCGTGGGCAGAAAGAGAGGGTAAAGAATGAGCAATGAAGATATGGCAAGTAGAATACAAGTTTATCTGAAAAAGATAGAAAAGATACGTGTTAAACGGATAAAAAGAGAGAAGTTTAAACATTTGTTGAAAACATTAGGATTATCAGCAGGAAGGAAGTGAAAGTATGGCTTTAAAAATTGTACGAAGATATGATGCGAACGGAAGGGAGCTTACGGAGAAAGATCTGGAAACCTTTCGATTGGATTCTCCTGTGGTTAGAGAAATATTGGCAAACCTTAATCGGGAGGTGGCGGAAGGAATCAGACAGAGGGAGAAAAAAAGATGACGATTGAAGATGTAATTAAAAAATCAATTCTGCCACTGGCATTTATGGTATTCTGGTTTTGGATGACAAAAACAATTATGAAAGTCAGCGGACAGACGGATTGGTTCTGGTGGATATTTATTGCTGGATTACCATTTGGAATACATAAAATGCGGCTGATTCTAATCCCTAGAGGAATGGATACCACAGCAACACTTGGAATGGCTGCATTAAGTGTCATCATTGGAGCTTTGATTGGATGTATCATGATTCCAGTGTATGTAATCCGTGCGGTATACGTTATTTTACGATATATCATCGGAAAACAATTGAATATTTGATAAGAGGCAGGCTTGCGAAAATAAAATCGTAAGCTTGCCTCTTTTTTTGTACCAAAAATCAGGCAATTCAGGGGAAAGCCCTTTTGCAAATATATATACTTGGAGGATTTTTAAGATGAGAGAGCGAATTGAAAGTAAGCATGTAACAAAAGAAATCAAAAGTCAGATGCCAGTGATTCCGGTGGAAATTGTTAAAGAAAGAAGCTGTACGTTCTGCCCGTATTATCTGGGCAATTATGAGAAACAGCCACGCTGTATGATGAAAACCTGTGCCTGGGATGATGAAAATGAACGTTTCCATCCAGTTCTTCGTGGACTGATTCCATTTTACAAAGAGAAGATGGAAAAAGCAGAAGAGAAGTTCCTGGCAATGAAAAAGATTTACACAACGCTGTTAGGAATGTTTGCCGATGAAATGAAGCAGGAAGAGTTGGAAAAAGATGAATGTTACGGATGTGCCTATGGAAAATGTGGACCATGTATCGGTATCTGTTACAAATCAATGAAGGCATAGGAGGGTTAAGCCAATGAATACAACAGTTATTTCCGGGCGATTGGTAAGAAATCCCGGATACAATGAAGTGGAGAATGAAAAAGGACTTCATAAGATTGCCAAGTTTGTTCTGGCCGTCAGAAGAAATTATTCTGATGAAGTCAGTTTCATTCCGGTAAAGGCTTTTGCAAAGAAAGCAGAATTTGCCAGAGATTATCTGATGCAGGGAACGAAGGTCATGGTGGAAGGCGAGATTGTCACAGGTAATTATGAAGATAAGGATACCGGGAAAAAGATCTATACCACCGAAGTGTATGCAAACCGGATTGAATTCGCAGGTGCAAAAATGGTTGACAGACCACCATTTCCAGAAGATGCGGAAGGGTTCTTAGAGATCCCAGAGGGCATGGAAGAAGAAATGCCGTTTAGATAGAGGAGGATAAAAGATGGTTTCAGTAAATCAGGCGTATATGGTAGGGCATATGAAAAATGCCGATGGAAGTATCAATAACAAAAATGTAGTGCTGTCAGCAGCATGTGAAGCAGCGGAACTGTTCCAGTGCATGATGTCAGTAAATCAGAAACTGGAGGACTGGCAGAGATTTAACCACACCTTGGAGCAGCATCTTAGAAGTGTGGAATGTGAGAAAATCCATGATATCTGTCAGGCAGTATATGGAATGAAACATCCGTCCGATGAACTGGAAGGATTGTATCTGGCAAGAGAGGATGAACAGATATGCCTTCTGTACTATCAGGTATTTGTAGGGATGTTGGAAATCAATATTAATTCAGCCGAAGTGCTGTACAAACAGAAGGAGGAAACAATCAATGAGTAAGATGGAGTATATGCCGGTAGATTGTCTGCAGGTGCCGAAGGTGCTGTTCCAGATGGAAAAATACAAAAATCTGTCAAATACAGCAAAGATTTTATACAGCTTATTTCTGGATCGTTTGAAATTTGCGGTGCAGAATGATTGGGTAGATGGTAAGGGGGATTTGTATGTAATCTATCCAAAAAGTGAAATGAAGAAAGACCTGAATACAACTAGATATGGGGTAGATCAGGCAGTACAGGAACTGGTGGAGATTGGAAATCTGGTGCGCATCATTCCGAACAATGGAAAGGCGAACCACTTTTATATCAATGATATTTATGAAAATGAGATGGAGGAAGAATCAATGATGACATTAGACAGAATTATGGCAAATATGCCGATGGAAGAAAGAGAAATTATCATGGACAAGATGGTGGCAGCATCCAGAGATATTCTGGAAACAATTGCGGATATGGGATATCTGGATGAATATGAGACACCACTGACTCCTATGGAAGAGCGGGGCTATTACGATGAAGAAGGTAATCTTGATATTGATGCCATAGAAGCCGATGGCTATGAGTTTGGTATGGATCTGGCATTTGGCGTGTTATCTGTATTTGATGGAAAGCCTGAACGTGTGCTAGAAATTCAGAAATATGTAAATGAACAGTATGAGTGCTGCTCTAATAAGAAATTTATGAAAGTTCTGGAAACGATCGCACGAATGAATGGAAACGAGGAGGTTTATATCGAGGATATGTATGCCTGCAATAAAGAAGCAAGGAATTATTATCTGAGTGAGTTAATGATGTGCTTCAATTTTGTGTTTAATGAGATGTGTCATGGAACAGGCAGTGCAGCAGGGTGTGATTTTAATAATAAGGAAGAATAGGAAATAAGCTATGGCAGATTTTGAATATTTCAGAGCAGAAGAATCTGACCAGTTTTCTTTTTTTCGGATACCAAAAGCTCTGTTCACAGAAAAAGAGTTTGCAAGCCTGTCCACAGACGCAAAGCTCCTTTACGGAATTCTGCTTGATCGAATCAGCCTATCCAAGAAAAATGGTTGGATTGACGGTGATGGTTATGTCTATATTATTTACACGATCGCAGAATTGCAGGAGCTGTTGCGAATGTCGCATACGACAGTGACAAAGCTTCTTTATGAGCTTGACAGTGTGCATGGGATTGGATTGATCGAACGGTATCGGCAGGGGAATAATCGTCCTTCTGTCATATATGTGAAAAATTTTGTGAAACGGATCAGAGGAAATCCAGACTGCAAAGAATTGGAAATCCGGATTGCAAGAAACTGGAAGTCCGGAACGCAAAAAAATAGAAGTCCGGACTGCAAGAATCTGGATGGAAGTAATACTAAGATAAATAAGACTGAAAAGAATCATACTGATAAGAGTAAGGGCAATACTTCCGCTTTGGAAGAAAAATTCAGTCTGTATGGGAGATTTAAAAATGTTGTTCTGTCGGAAGCTGAACTGCGGGAGTTGATGATGCTTTTTCCATGGGATTACCAGAAACGAATTGATCATCTTTCTGTTTATATGAAATCCAGTGGAAAAGAATATCAGAACCATTTTGCAACAATCTGTCTTTGGGCAGAACGGGATGGAGCCAGGGCAGGAATGGATAAATATGAATTTCAGGAAGGAGAAAGCCTGTGATGGAAAATAAAGTAACAGCAGATTATCTGGACAAAGAGGGATGTCTTCATTGTGGCATCTGTGGAAAAAGAAAACAGATGAAAGTCAGTCTGATGGGATTTGAGCATGTAGTGTCCTGTTTGTGCGAATGCGAGGTGAAAGCCAGACAGGAACTGGATGAGAAGATGCAGCGGGAAGAAGCACAGCGGCTGCTTTATCAGAGAAAATCCGTCGGACTTCGGGAAAGAAGATTCTGGGAATGGAAATTTGAAAATGACAATGGAAGCAACCAGAAGACACTAATTGCCAGGCAGTATGTAGAAAACTGGACAGATATGAAGAGAAAAAATGTAGGATTGCTTTTGATGGGACCAGTTGGAACTGGGAAAAGTTTCTTTGCAGGCTGTATTGCAAATGCACTTTTGGAACAGGGAGAACGTGTCATGATGACGAATTTTTCCAGGATTTTAAATGAAATGACCAGCTATCAGGCAGATAAGAACCAGATTATACAAAATCTTGTGGATTATCCGCTGCTGATTATTGATGATTTAGGAATAGAACGAAATTCTGAGTTTGCTTTGGAGCAGGTCTATAATGTGATAGACAGCCGCTATTGTAAAATGCTTCCGCTGATCATAACAACGAATCTGGGACTGAATGAAATGAAATCCACAGATTTGGATACTGCCCATCAGCGTATTTACAGTAGAATACTTGAAATGTGTGTTCCCATCTATTGTGGTGGAGAAGATAAGAGAAAAGAAGAAGGGACAGAAAAACTCGTACAGGTGCAGAACCTGATTACCGGTTAATTTGTCTTTTTTTATTAAAGGGGGTGATTGCCATGATTACAGATCTGGACAGCAGTTGAATCGCTGAAAGGAGGGAAAAGTCATGCAGGAAGAGGTAACTCAGAAAACGGTCACGTTCTGTATTCGGGCTACTAAGATTACAGCAGACCTGTTGAAAAAGGTTCTTGTTGCGTATCTGCGTCATCAGAAGCAGAAATCAGTAGAGAAGAAAGCACAGAAAAATCAGCCGAAACAGGGAAAGGTCACGGTAAAAGAGCTGGCAAAACAGAATGCCGGGATGGTCAATATCGAGATCACGGACAAAAATATCAAGTCCTTTGAACGGTATGCCAGAAAATACGGGATCAATTATGCTCTGAAAAAAGACAAGAGCAAAGAGCCTCCGGTTTATCTGGTATTTTTCAAGGGACGTGATCAGGATGCCCTAAATGCTGCTTTCCGTGAGTTTTCCCAGAAACAGATTCAAAAAGCGAATAAGCCTTCTATTCATAAGCGTCTTGCAGCTTACCGGGCAATGATGCCAAA
>ERZ773107.2681-NODE-2681-length-12675-cov-4.879319_pt1 | contig 12675 bp, 10 predicted proteins | sample MGYA00580571_ERZ773107 | MGnify/ENA primary metagenome ERZ773107 (study PRJEB29015, sample SAMEA2737843) | human gut metagenome | biome: human gut; feature: human-associated habitat; material: faeces | place: China | collected 2012 ... | reverse complement strand
AAGAACAACCTTCTCCATTTCGCTATGTAATTCTTTCGTAAATTCCGTTATCTCCACAAAACAACCGTTCGCAGCTCAAACAGACAACAGACAATACGTTGATTATCGATGCATACAATGCCAATCCGACTAGTATGATGGCTGCCCTGCAGAACTTCCGCAATATGGCAGTTCCCCACAAAATGCTACTACTGGGAGATATGCGCGAACTAGGTGCTGAAAGCAACATCGAACACCAGAAAATTGTGAATTACATTAAAGATAGTAACTTCGAGCAAGTATGGCTCGTTGGAGAACAGTTTGCAGCAACACAGCATAACTTCAAGACCTACGCAAACGTACAGGAAGTTATCAAGGAACTGGAAACCCAAAAGCCCAAAGGCTATACGATTCTCATCAAAGGTTCCAACGGAATCAAACTAAATTCAACGGTAGAACATTTGTAAAATTCTTCATTTCCTATTTTTCATTCTCGGCCTTACCCCATAATAGGCTACCAGGCTAGCTAGAATAGCTCCTGTACTATTGGCTGCAAAGTCCAGCCAGTCTCCTCCACGATAGGTGGTACAGTATTCTTGCATCAGCTCCACTGAGCCACTAAAGAGGACGGGACAGAGAAATGCACCTAACCACGCGTGCCACATCGGAGTATTATCCCTACGATGTGCACGCAAGAACTCCAGCCATAACATCCCCGACATACCGAAATACATACAAATATGCACTAATTTGTCCAAGTTAGGTATTTCATTCAAATCCGTCTTAGGCGGTTTAAAGAATGACAGGTAAATCACTGTCAGGATAATAAAAAGCGAGATAGGATATTTCTTAATATAAGATAGCATATCTAAATAAAATTACAGTTTCAGCACAAATATAAGTATCATTTTCTATATTTGCACTTTAATACGTATATTTTATAACGATTTGTAAGATAAAACAAGATTTATGACAAAAAATGATAGAGCGAACTTCGGTAGTAAATTAGGCGTTATACTTGCCTCTGCAGGCTCGGCAGTAGGGCTGGGGAATATATGGAGATTCCCTTACGAGACAGGAAATCATGGGGGAGCCGCCTTTATATTGATCTACTTAGGCTGTGTCTTGCTTTTGGGGCTTCCCATTATGATTGCCGAATTCCTGATAGGCCGTCGTTCAAGAGCCAACACAGCAGGAGCTTATCAGAAATTAGCACCCGGTACACATTGGCGTTGGGTAGGCCGTATGGGTGTATTGGCAGGTTTTCTGATCTTCAGTTATTATTCGGTAGTAGCCGGATGGACACTTGAATATATATTTGAAGCAGCTTCAAATGGTTTTGCGGGAAAAACTCCCGAAGAGTTCATCACTTCTTTCCAACAGTTTTCCAGCAATCCCTGGCGACCGGTGGTCTGGTTGGTTTCCTTCTTGCTAATTACCCACTTCATCATTGTAAAAGGGGTGGAAAAAGGGATTGAAAAGTCTTCCAAGATAATGATGCCCACACTTTTCATCATTATTCTTATATTGGTAGGCTGCTCTGTTTCATTGCCAGGCGCCGGTGCCGGTATCGAGTTTCTTTTGAAACCGGACTTCAGCAAAGTAGACGGCAATGTATTTCTGAGTGCTATGGGACAAGCCTTCTTTTCCCTTAGTCTGGGAATGGGTTGCCTTTGTACATACGCTTCCTACTTCAGTAAAGAGACAAACCTGACTAAAACGGCTTTCAGCGTGGGTATTATCGATACCTTCGTGGCAATACTAGCCGGATTTATCATTTTCCCGGCCGCCTTTTCCGTCGGAATCCAACCGGGATCCGGTCCCAGCCTTATTTTCATTACGCTACCGAACGTATTCCAACAAGCATTTAGCGGGGTACCTATATTGGCATATATATTCTCTGTAATGTTCTACGCATTGCTAGCAATGGCAGCGTTGACTTCCACTATTTCCCTACACGAAGTGGTGACAGCCTATCTGCATGAAGAATTCAAATTCTCCCGTGGGAAAGCGGCAAAACTTGTGACCGGCGGATGCATATTCTTCGGAGTATTCTGTTCATTATCATTGGGAGTAACAAAAGAATTCACTGTTTTTGGCTTGGGGATGTTCGACCTATTCGACTTTGTAACAGCCAAACTCATGCTTCCCCTCGGCGGACTGTGCATTTCTCTTTTTACCGGATGGTATCTCGACAAGAAAGTGGTATGGTCGGAAATTACCAACAACGGCACACTTAGAATTCCCGTATATCGGCTGATTGTCTTTATATTAAAATATATCGCACCAATCGCTATTACATTAATATTCATCAATGAGCTAGGATTCATCAAACTATAATGTGGAAAGACTTTTTTTATTTCACTAAAACCGAACGACAAGGCATTATCGTCCTTGTCGTTCTTATTTTAGGAGTACTCTTACTCCCCAATCTCTTCCCTCTTTTCAATTGTCCGAAAGAGGTAGACACCTTGAAGCAAGAGATATTTCAGAAAGAATATAATGAGTTCATCGCTTCTCTTGAAGAAGTGGAGTCTCACAAAAAGTCGAAGAATCCGACTTCCCGACCATCCGTAAGGAAAGAAATCACTCCTTTCGCATTCGATCCGAACACTGCTGATTCCATGACTTTCCTCTCTCTCGGTCTACCGGCATGGATGGCAAAGAATATTCTGAACTATCGAAGAAGACAGGGGATATTCCGACATCCGGAGGATTTCCGGAAAATATATGGGCTGAAGGAAGAACAATATCAGACTCTTCTTCCCTACATCCGGATTGCAGAAAAGATCCGCTCCAAAGATACAGTACGACTGCTCACCATACAAAACGTACGAAAAGACACGGTATTCAAGTATCAGCCCGGTACTGTTATCAGCCTCAACCAAGCAGACACAACCGAACTTAAAAAGATTCCGGGAATCGGGAGTAGTATCGCCCGGATGATTGTAAATTATCGTAAGAAGCTGGGAGCTTTTTATAGAATAGAACAATTGCAAGAGATTCATCTAAAGGTAGAAAAGCTTCGTCCATGGTTCTCAATCGACCCCGATGAGATACGCCGTATCAATTTGAACAAAGCAAGCGTGGAACGAATGATGCATCATCCGTATATCAATTATTATCAAGCAAGAGTGATTGTAGAGTACCGGAAAAAGAAAGGAAGATTAAAGAGTTTGAAACAGTTATCACTCTATGAAGAATTCACTTCTGCCGACCTTGAACGGATAGAACCCTATATCTGTTATGATTAATTAAAAGAAAGATGCATTCCTATCACACCAGACAAGAATGCATCACACACAAACAAAACAAACACTCTACTATCATCTTCACAGACTTCTGTAGAGAAGCGACTGTAAATATATAACTAAAAGATAGAATCCTTGCAAGACTCCACCTTTTTGGTATACATTTTTAGAAGTTAGGTTCCTTTATTAATCTTTTTTAATCATACCATCTACCATATGAACCGTTCGGTCAGTGATTTTAGCAAGTCCCTCATCATGGGTAACAATCACGAAAGTCTGCCCCAGCCGATCTCGTAAATCAAAGAACAGACGGTGTAAATCTTCTTTATTTTGAGTATCCAGACTTCCGGAAGGCTCGTCTGCCAGAATTACGGCAGGATCGTTGATTAAGGCTCTCGCCACAGCCACCCGTTGTTTCTCTCCTCCCGACAATTCATTCGGTTTATGGGAGGCACGGTCTGCCAGCCCCATAAAATCCAGAATCTTCATGGCACGATCGTTTGCCTCCTTTGAGGATACCCCTGCAATGAATGCAGGAATCATCACATTCTCTAATGCCGTAAACTCCGGAAGAAGTTGGTGGAACTGGAAGACAAAACCAATATTCTTGTTACGGAATGCAGACAACTCTTTCTCCTTCATCCGGCTGACCACAGTTCCGTCGATTTGTACCAGACCGGTATCCGGTTCATCCAAAGTACCCATAATTTGCAGCAGCGTTGTCTTACCCGCTCCACTAGGACCTACAATGCTGACAACCTCACTCTTATTGATTTCAAGATCAATGCCTTTCAGTACTTGTAATGAACCGAAGTTCTTCGTTATTCCTTCTAATTTTATCATAATAGCTTTTATAATCTTTTAATGACATATTCCGCCAGATAACATCCAAACACAGCAGGCATATAACTGACCGTTCCGCAAGTCGATTTCTTGTTCTGTTCGTCATCTGTGAGCAACACCGCCTTTGCATCAGCCTGTTCGGTACTGAACACAACCGGGAGTGTACGTTTCATCCCCATTTTCTGTAACCGTTTCCGCACCGCTTTGCTCAATCCGCAATGATAAGTATCCCAAAGATCGGCAAACCGTACCTGCGTAATGTCACTTTTTGCCCCTGCTCCCATACTGGAAACAATCCTAATCCGCCGTTTCATCGCTTCATAAATCAAGAAACACTTCGGACTGATGGTATCGATAGCGTCCACTATGAAATCATATTTACCGGCATCCAATAGCTCCGGTATATTTTCATCTTTCAGATAAACAGGTAAAACGGTCAGGTCGATATCGGGGTTTATATCTTTATACCGGGTAGCCAGCACTTCCGCCTTCGACATCCCCAAAGTGGAATGCAATGCAGGTAACTGACGGTTCAGGTTAGTCGGCTGCACCGTATCGGCATCTACAATCGTCATTCGTCCGACTCCTGCACGACAAATCATTTCTGCCGCATAAGCTCCCACTCCACCCAGCCCCACGACCAATACGTGAGAGTTCCGGATACGATTCATCTTCTCTTCTCCCAAAAGAAGTTCCGTTCTTTGTTGCCAGTCGTCTCTTTCCATCAGCTTTTCTTGAACCATTTATAGAACCATTTACCGACCTTCTCATAATGCTGAGACTCATTATGCCCGCGAGGATCGGAGAAAGACACGATCTCTTGCGGTTCACCGAATTGGTCGGGATATAAAATAATCAAACTATTATTTGCAAAATATTTGCCCAACTGTGACGGCAAACGATCAAAAGAAGGATCATAAGAGATAGATCCCCGACGGGCAGAAATAACAACCAACAGATGGTCATAGTTAACCTGTCCCGTTAATAGCAAAAGATCATCCCACTCATCTAATGTAGAAAACTCGGTCGGAGTACCTACATATTTCTTTTTCACAAGTTGCTGAAGCCTCATCAACGTCCGTTCATTCGAGAAGAAATGTACACGACATCCTAGAATGCTTCCCATACGGCAGAAATGCTCCACCCACTTTGCAAAGCCGGTCTCATATTCCGCCTTTGGAGGAACGGCAATATTAATCCGGCGTAAGGTATTCACCGGCATCAGGAATTTTGCGATCATCACCTCGCGATGCGTACCTTTCAGCAGACTTTCCGCCAAATGCCCGAAAAAAGAATCCACGATATTAGCTTTCCGGTGCAAACCGATCACCACATCCGTAGCCTCATACTCTTTTATCGTATGGATAATTCCCGAAGCAATATTCAGATCATAACGACTGACCATAGTGACAGGAACGTCGGCAGCCGCAGCAATCATCGCAGCTTTTTCCAGATTACGTTTTCCCTGTAATTCTTTCTTTTCCGAGCTATTATTATCATTGATTACATTCAATGCTATCAACCCATTTTTCTGTTTGGCATCCTTTATGACCAATGCCAGATTGATGAGGTCTTCAATCGTATCCGGGTTGGCGACCGGAATCAATATCTGTTCATTATTATTTTTCACCCCTTCTTTTTCCGACTGCACATTTTCGTCTAAAGCAAAACGGCGGGCAGAACGCTCCGTCACCAAAGAACTGATGACACAAGTAAAGAGAATCATCACTACGGTACCGTTCAGCACATCATCATTCAGCAAACGTTCTCCATTCTCCATAATGATTTCGTGTCCGATCAATACTGCCGCCAATGTGGCTGCTGCCTGTGCATTACTCAGACCGAATATCATACTCCGTTCATTCGGCTGCATCCGATAAATCTTCTGCGTAGCCCATGCTGCCAGCCACTTGCTGAAAGTAGCTACCACTGTCATTACAATTGCCACCTTCAATGCTTCCCCACCGGTGAACAGACTTCTTACATCAATAATCATTCCGACACCAATCAGGAAATAAGGTATAAACAACGCATTTCCTACAAACTCCAAACGGTTCATCAACGGAGAAACGTGAGGAATCAGCCGATTTAAGACCAATCCGGCAAGAAAGGCTCCCAAGATACCCTCCATTCCGACAAATTCCATTAATCCACCACCCAGAAAGACCATTGCCAACACAAACACAAACTGCATCACGCTATCGTCATACTTTCGGAAGAACCAGCGACCGATACGGGGGAAGAAGAAAACAATCAAAAATCCGAGAAAAGCGACTTTAGCAACCAGGAACGCCCAAAACCAACCATCCACAGTTCCCTTAAACATTCCACCTACAACAGCTAGAATAATCAAAGCAAGGGTAACGGTAACAGCAGTACCGCCAATAGTTATATTGACACTGCGCAGACGTGACAATCCGTAACGACTGATAATAGGATAAGCAATCAACGTATGGGAAGCGTACATACTTGCCAACAGTACGGCAGTGAGAAAACCATAGCCCAACAGACTCATACTGCTCCATATACCCAACCCCATAGGAATCAGAAAGGTGAGCCAGCCAAACACAAAGCTTTTCGTCCGGTTCTTCTTAAAATCCTCCATATCCATCTCAAGACCGGCGAGAAACATGATATAATAAAGCCCGACTTTACCGAACAGTTCGAAACTGCTATCACGGTCGAGCACATGAAAGCCATGCTCTCCAATCAGTACCCCCGCCAGAATCATGCCTATAATATGAGGTATATGAAGCCGTCCGAGAATCATCGGAGCAAAAAGAATAATAATCAGTACCAAAAAAAACACCCAAGTCGGATCAGAAATTGGCAACGTTAAATTGAGATCAAACAGGTTCATAGGCTGTGTTTTTTAGGAATTTTCTGCAAAGGAACAAAAAAGTTTGCAGAATCCAATGAATGTCTAATGGTCATTTCACTCCAATAACCACGTCCAACTATACGGAAGCATGAGTAATCCGCCGAAAAACTGAAATATTTCTCTCAAAATCGATGTTTATATGCTAAATTGTTATAATTTTGCAGCCAAATCTTTTCTATTCGACAGGATAAGGAGAGAAATTCAATATTCACAATTTAACAAAAGAAAAAGATGAAAGTAGCTATTGTTGGCGTAAGCGGAGCCGTAGGACAAGAGTTCCTGCGCGTGCTCGATGAGAGAAACTTCCCGATGGACGAGTTAGTTTTGTTCGGTTCTAAACGTAGTGCCGGAACAACATATACTTTCCGCGGTAAACAGATCGAGGTGAAACTCTTACAACACAACGATGACTTTAAAGGGGTAGACATTGCTTTCACTTCTGCCGGTGCAGGAACATCCAAAGAGTTCGAAAAGACCATCACTAAATACGGTGCTGTGATGATCGACAACTCCAGCGCTTTCCGTATGGATGCGGATGTACCTTTGGTAGTGCCTGAGGTAAATGCCGAAGACGCATTGGAGCGTCCACGCGGTGTCATTGCCAACCCCAACTGTACAACAATCCAAATGGTTGTCGCACTGAAAGCCATCGAACAGCTTTCTCATATAAAAACCGTGCACGTATCTACCTATCAGGCAGCCAGCGGTGCCGGTGCTGCCGCTATGGACGAATTGTACGAGCAATATCGCCAAGTATTGGCAAATGAACCTGTTACAGTAGAAAAGTTTGCATATCAATTGGCTTTCAACCTCATACCGCAGATCGACGTGTTCACAGAAAACGGTTATACGAAAGAAGAGATGAAGATGTATAACGAAACACGTAAAATCATGCATTCAGATATTAAAGTCAGCGCGACTTGCGTACGTGTTCCTGCACTACGTGCTCACTCTGAAAGTATCTGGGTAGAAACCGAACGCCCTATTTCTATCGAAGAAGCCCGCGAAGCATTCGCTAAGGGAGACGGACTGGTGCTTCAGGATAATCCTGCGGAAAAAGAGTACCCGATGCCGTTATTCCTGGCTGGGAAAGATCCGGTTTATGTGGGACGCATCCGCAAAGACCTGACGAATGAAAACGGATTGACTTTCTGGATTGTAGGTGACCAAATCAAGAAAGGTGCAGCACTGAACGCAGTGCAGATCGCAGAATATCTGATTAAAGTAAAGAATGTCTAAATCATAAAGATTTAAGAAAGAAAAGTCCGGTTTCGCCCTTGAAACCGGACTTTTTATATACCTTTGCATTCACAAAATAGAATTTAAGCCGCAATTGCCTCTGCGTTATACACAAACAAATACGGTTCAAACATTAATTATCATCTAAGAATTAAACCGTATGAGAATTTACAAAGTGTTTACACTTTTAGGTCTGTTCATTTCTATATTCTACAATTGTTCACTTCCTGCCGATGATGAAGAAGATTCAGAAGGAGAAGATACGGCTACTTCCGAACTTTCTTGGGAAGGAGAAACAGATAAATTCACTATCAATTCTAAAGAAGGAGTCCATCTGAATGATCCGGCAGAAGATAGTGGAACAGCCTATGTCACCATACCGTCCACGTCAGTAAAGAATACCCGCTGGGAGTTTGGAGTTCACCTTACATTCAATCCATCCGCCAATAATTATGCACGTTTTTATCTGACCTCTTCTTCCAACACCCTCTCCGGTAGCCTAAACGGGTATTTTATACAAATAGGAGGAGCAAAAGACAATGTGACACTTTATCGTCAGAATGGAGACCAGCCCAAGCTGCTGGCTTCGGGTCGGGAAGTGATGAAGGGTAATAACTCCCCCCAATTATACATAAAAGTAGAATGCGATAATAATGGGTATTGGACTTTTTGGACACGATTGGAATCCGAAGACGGATATACATTGGAAAAGCAAGTGAAAGATACCGGCATACAGAGTTCCGTTTGTTCGGGAATTTATTGTGTCTACACCAAAACCCGCTGTAAAGCCTTCACATTCCATCATGTACGATTATCCAACGGTGTAGAGACAACGACCGACCCCGACAATACTCCCGACAAACCGGATTCCGAAAAGCCGGATATTACCGAACTACCGGAAGATGTCAGAGGTATGCTCCTCTTTAATGAGATAATGTATGATAATGCCACAGACGGCACCGAATACATAGAGCTCTATAATCCGACTGAACAGACTATTGTGTTGCCACAGCTTTTTCTATATAAGATGCATGAAGACGGCAAAGTGTACAGTACCACTACGTTACAAAATGAATCTCCATCCCAACCCCTGATCATTGCATCCAGAGGATATCTTTGCTTTTCTAAATATCTCGACAAGATTATTCAAAAACACAATGTCAATAGAGAGAACCTAATAGAAATATCCAAATTCCCGGCACTTGATAATGAAGGAGGCTATCTCGCACTGTCCAGCACCCCCAAAACTGGGAAAGGACATACATTTGACACTTGTCGTTTCTGGGACGGAATGCACGATACCGACAAATCCAAAACTATCGGCATTTCACTCGAAAAGAAATCCCCGGAACTGCCTTCACTCAACAAGAATTGGCGTTCCTCTAAACATACGACCGGCGGAACTCCTGGAATAAAAAATATGTAAGAGTATATATATCTATGATAAATTCCCTACATTTGTAGCAAAGTAAACAAGTTTATGATAAATATATAAGAAACATCTTACACAACTCATACTACAAAACAAAAAGTAAAATAATGAAAACAACAATCAACTGTTTTCTTCCTTTCAGCCGGTTGGAAGAAACTGTGCAAACAGTTAAGGAGTTACGTGCATCGACGCTGGTAGACAAAATTTATTTATTGGCATCGCCAATTACCAATGTCTGTATTCCCGGATGCGAACTCATCTCTGTAGAGAAAATGCAGTCTACACAAGCGATGCGAGCTATTGCAGAACATTCTGATAAAACATATACCTTGCTCTATACCAAACACACTGCACTAAAAATAGGCATGTTCGCTCTTGAAAGAATGGTTCAAATAATAGAAATGACCCAAGCTAGCATGGTATATGCAGACCATTACCAACAGATGGACAGTGTGCAAAAACCTGCTCCGGTCATTGATTACCAATTCGGCAGCCTGCGTGACGACTTCAATTTCGGCTCGGTTTTACTGTTCAATGCCAACGCATTCAAGGAAGTTATAGAAAATACGGAAGAGGAATATCAATATGCAGGCTTGTATGATTTGAGACTCAAAATATCCCAAAAGAGCAAACTGGTACATATCAACGAATATCTATATACCGAAGTAGAAAGTGACAAGCGGAAAAGCGGTGAGAAGCAGTTCGATTATGTAGACCCTAAAAACCGTCAGGTACAGATTGAAATGGAACAGGCATGCACCAACCATTTGAAGGAAATTGGCGGATATCTTTATCCTATCTTCCGTCCTGTAGACTTTTCTTCCCACACTTTTGAATATGAAGCTTCTGTCATTATACCCGTACGCAACCGTATTCGCACAGTCAAAGATGCCGTACGCTCGGCACTGAACCAGCAAACGACCTTTCCGTTCAATGTCATTGTCATCGACAATCATTCGACAGACGGGACCAGTGAAGTTCTCCGTGAACTTAGTTCGGACAAGCGCCTGATTCACGTCATTCCCGAAAGAGATGACCTCGGTATAGGCGGATGTTGGAACATAGGTATCCATCACGAGAAATGCGGAAAGTTTGCCGTCCAACTTGATAGCGATGACGTGTATAAAGACGAACATAGCCTGCAAATCATCATTGATACTTTCTATAAACAGAAATGTGCAATGGTAATCGGCACTTATATGATGACTAACTTTGATATGCAGGAAATTGCCCCCGGCATCATCGATCATAAGGAATGGACGCCCGACAACGGACGAAATAATGCATTACGTATCAACGGCCTGGGAGCTCCCCGTGCATTCTACACGCCCATTCTTCGGGAAATCAAAGTCCCGAACACAAGCTATGGAGAAGATTATGCCCTTGGATTGAAAATTTCACACGATTATCAGATAGGCAGAATATACGACGTGATTTACCTTTGCCGCCGTTGGGAAGGCAACTCGGATGCTGCACTGCCTGTTGAGAAAATCAACCAGAATAATCTATATAAAGACCGGCTTCGTACGTGGGAATTGGAACAGCGCATCCTGCAACAAGAAACGACATTAGAGAATATTCAGCAAAAAATCGAACAGTTATTCCAAAAGCAAACTCTTTCTTGGAAACTAGCCAAAGAGAATTACCAAGCATTGGAACAGTATCGGTCACGAACAAAAGAAATATCCAAATGGTTTGGTAATGACGGTTTAGGTGCGAACCTATTCCTTAATCCGAAACGTATTCTTTCAGCTACCGCACAGACAGATATTGCCTCCATTCACTCACGGCCTTGCTTCCTCTGCCAAACAAACCGACCGCAGGAACAAGAGTTCATCAGTTATAGGAATTATCAGATACTGGTTAATCCCTATCCCATATTTAAACACCACTTTACAATTGTAGATAAGGAACACAAGTCGCAATCCATAGTCGGGCGTTTTAAAGATATGATAGAATTCACCGACATAATGAGAGAATACTTTCTTATGTATAATGGACCGGAATGTGGAGCTTCCGCTCCCGATCATGCCCATTTTCAAGCTTGCAGTAAAGAGGAAAGTATGCAGGGATCATATTACGATCACATAGATTTAATAGATAACGACAAGGTGCAAATTAGTTATGAAAATTTCCCGTACAGTTTCATCAGGATTCAGGCGAAAAATAAGAAAACAATGTCGAAAACCTTTCATCTGATTTACGACATCTTAGCTGCCAATAATAACGGAAAAGAACCAATGATGAATATTCTTGCCTGGTATGGTTTGGAACGCACCAAAGAGGATTTTGGAAAGAACTACGACGATCAATTTGAGTCAGTGGCCGAACACCCTTACAATTGTATTATCTTCTTACGCAGCAAACATCGTCCCGACTGCTATTACGCAAAAGGAGACGAACAAATTCTCATCAGTCCTGCTATTGCTGAAATGAACGGCATATTCCCTATAGTACGTGAAGAGGATATGGAGAAACTGACTCCTGAAAAAGTATATGATATCTATCGGGAAGTATCGATATCTAAAGAAAAGCTACAAGAAATAATAGAACGCATTAAAGCCGCCTTATGACAGAGCCTCAAATAGCAGTTGGCATTCTTTCTGGGAAAGAGATTGAATTCTCTTTCCCAGTGAAATTTAGTTCTTCTGTCAGAACGGAAATTTCCGGGACACAGAAAGTTATTTATCAGGATGGAAAGATTCATTGGCAAGGGAAAGAGTACGACGAATTATCCTTCATTCCTCCACAAAATGCACATGCTTTCTTTGAACTGAAAGATGTGACCATCGGAATCAACTTCCATTGGGAACGCAAAGAAGTCCAGAAATTCAAAGGGGAATTAAAGATTATCATCGAAGGAGAACAACTAACCGCCATCAATGTGATTTCCATTGAAGAATATCTTACCAGTGTAATTTCATCCGAAATGAGCGCAACAGCTTCTTTAGAACTACTAAAGGCTCACGCCGTCATCTCCCGAAGCTGGCTAGTTAATAAGTTGAGAGTTGAGAATGGAGAGTTGAGAGTGGGCTGCGCTGTCCGGCTGC
>ERZ773107.2676-NODE-2676-length-12693-cov-3.029119_pt1 | contig 12693 bp, 8 predicted proteins | sample MGYA00580571_ERZ773107 | MGnify/ENA primary metagenome ERZ773107 (study PRJEB29015, sample SAMEA2737843) | human gut metagenome | biome: human gut; feature: human-associated habitat; material: faeces | place: China | collected 2012 ... | reverse complement strand
AAAGGCTTGAAAAGCCCGAAAATACTGGAAATATGAGAAAAATCAAGATTTTATTTATCTGCCACGGCAGGACTATGATAAATGCCTCAAATCAAAGATAAATGCGGCAAATTGGGGCTTTCTGCGGCAGAGCAAAAGCAATGACCATACTGTTCGTATACGTTTCGGACGATTAAAAGATAAAAATGTGAAAGTGCCCGGATGAAAATCCGGGTATTTTTATAGGTAGGTGCAAACTTTATAACGATAATACCGTTAAAAAGTGTTGCCGCATATCGAGAGAATTAAGTTGACTTCTGCCCATAGTAGAGCGTTAATGTCAGTACCATAAAATAAAAGGGGCTGATTGCTGTATGGCAGAGAAATTAAACATCAATGAAAAGTATATGTTGCGGATACTGGAGGCATCTGAGTATTACGGTATAGGAATTAAGAAAATGCGGCGAATTGCAGAAGATGGCGAGAACATCTTTGCTGTGAAGAATGATAACCGGTGGATGATACACAGAGAGAAATTTAATGAGTATCTTGAGGAACATTATTTTTCCGGGAAGAAACCGGAGGATATTCCGGTTAAGGTGTTCTGATAGTAACCAGAGGTACGATAATATTTGTTTTTGATATAAAGTTTACGGTCTAATTACAAAAACCTCCGAGGCAAATGTTGCCCCGGAGATTCGTTTTATTTAGCGGTACAGTGTCAAAAGTGCATCCAGCAGACGGTATGCCTCTTCACGATAATAATCGGAATGCTTGGAACGCTTAACATGAATCTCGTCCATGTTGAGGTTTGCAAGTCCTCCTTTCAAGAATTCTTCGGACTGCTTGCGGACGGTATTCGCCGCATCATGACCGAGATGCATTTTTTCGTGAAATTCTGCGCCTTTGACATCGTTGAGCAGAAGCAATGCGGCAAGACCGTGTTTTGGTGAACAATCAATCAGATGATGAACAAGGTCTGCAAATAATGTGGCAGTTTCCGCCTTGCTTTCACGCTCCATCATCAAATCCTCAGGGGATGGAACGGTCGCAAGGTCAAAGTCATAATCATCAGTCATCTGGTCGAGGGAGACAGAATTTGGCACAGCATAATGTCCGAGCTGTTCGTTCAGTGCCAAATTAAAGGAGCTACGAGCAGCTTCAGCAACGGACTCAGGAACTGCCATGTATAGCACTTTGAAGTTTCTGCCTGCAACCGTGATGGTCTTGATACAGTCGGGGTTGGTGCAGTTTGCTTTGGCAAAAGCTGCATCATACATGGTTGGAACTAAGACCTCACCTGGCTTCAGTGGTTCGCTGTTGTAATTGCGGGTAATTTTGTTGACTCTCTTTGTCATAAGAAAAACCTCCATTCGGTGTGAGGAATGGAGGTATCCATGACAAATCAGCGAAAAGGCAATAAAAATCCGTACCGCAGTCCACATGGAGATATACTCCATTCCAGATTGCAGCTCATCTGCTCATCGATTCGCTGTTCGTATTCAGTTGTTTGTTATAGGGTGTGAGCCAGCATTGATCAAATGATGCACCTTTATAACGAGATTCACTAAAGGGGGGATGGCGGATATATTGGAAAATGAGTAGCCGTCCATCGAGTTAAGATACTATTTTTTGCCCTTGCTCGGTTTGGTCTTTGCTAAGGCACTGCCTGCAACAGATTTTGATTTTTGACTGTATCGTCCGTCCCTAAGGATTTGACTTGCTTTTTTAGCCACATTCTTGCTAGTCTGCTTTTTATTACTTACCATGTTTTCACCTCCTCGCATCTTGATGCTTATATTCTAGTTAGTTTTACAAAAGGAAAAAACGAACGAAAAAAGAAGGAAATCAGAAAATTTTCGGAATAAAAAAGTGGGTTTCCGCTTGTTGCGGAAGCCCTGGAATAAAAAGGTATTGTGTGTGGCTAAACCATGCAGCGTTCAATAGAAAGCAAATTATCTGAATTTATGTCAGAACAATGGCTTAACTTTGAGAAATCAAAGGTTAACACGAATATTTTCAATTTAGACTTGATGTATGTGAAGATTTATATTATAATATGACCATACAACGATATAAGATGACGTTCGAGCAAGGAGGATCACCGATGGAATATAACTACAACAAGCTCTGGAAATTGTTGATAGACAAGAATTTGATGAAGAAAGACTTGATGAAAAAAACCGGCATCACATCATCTACCATCGCCAAGATGGGAAAGAACAAAGCGGTGAGTATGGAGGTTCTCGGTAAAATATGTATGGCTTTGGATTGTAATATAGGCGATATCGTTGATGTGATCAAAAAAGGTTGATTTGAGGTGAACGAAATTTATGGCGGAAGGAGGTAGCCAAATGGAGCATCTTTGCATTGGCTCATATGTGAGAATTATGACATCGTGCGCTATTCCCGCAGAGCGCAAGTTTGATTCCTTCTGCGAGAAAATCATGTTATCGTTATGCCCGTTAGGTGCCACGGTCTTTTCATATATTTCAGCCGATGGGTATGAAGTCACCTACTCATACACTAATTATAATAAGATTCACTCTGCGGGGCAGAATCTGCCCACCGAAGTTATGCAAATGGCCCTGAAGAAAGATGCCCATGTAATCGAGCGGTATTTTATTCAGACCATCATCCCCGCAATGGAAGAGGCGCGTAAGAAAAATGCCGTGCTTGCATTGAAAAATGTCATTCTGAAAGATGTTACAATCGCCGACACTACCCAGCTTGGCACCATTGGCAATCTCACGAAGAATGACCTTAAGAAGAAAAATGAGTTTGTGCTTTCTGAATTTTTGACAGATGTGTTTATCTATGCTGTCGCAAAAACGGATAACATGATAGAGTCCACATTCACAAAATCTATCAAGAAGGATTTTTATACGGCCTATAATCTAATGGCCGACACAATCAAGCTTTACGAAGTAACAAAGCCGAAACCTGTGGCAGCAATACCTCTGACGAGCAAAGGAAAATTTGATAAAGTTTTTACGCCCGTGTCAAGCGAAACACTTTCCATATCCGCAAAACACGACCTTCAAATTTTCTGTTTGAAGTTTGATGATTATGATTTCGACTATCACGGTCTGTGGAGGCACCTTCGCAACAATATCGGGTATTACGTCTATTCCAGGGCACAGATTGAGACTTACATGGAAGATGATGAGATTTCGGCACTTGCTTACGATGCAATAGCGTATATCAAAAAAGCCATCGCTGACGGAAAATTACCGACCGGCAATGAGCTCGGAGAACTCTTGCTGTATATATTTCTGGAGCAGGTTCTCGTTGCTCCGAAATTGATGAGCAAGGTTGAAATAGGAAATCATGGCGGTCTTATGATGAGTGAAAGTTCCGGCATCCACCTTCTTACCGCTAATGAAACTGTTCCTTTTAGTCAGGTTATTCTCGGAACATCGATGATAAAAGGAGACTTGCAAACGGCAATAGATTCAGCCTTTGCAGATGCACAGAAACTAAAGAACAGAAAGAAAGACGAGCGACGTTTTGTTGAGTCAAACATATTTTCGGCCTCTTTCCCAACAAAGATTTACGATCAGCTTGAAGCAATAATCCTGCCTTCCGAAACGAACGGTCAAAAGCCTGCCACTGCGTTTGGTATGTTCGTAGGATACAGTCTGAGCGGAGTATCCGCAAACGGAAAACCCGTAAACGAATATCAGAACAATGTGCTTGAGCAGGTCAGGAATGATATCCAAAACAATGTGCCATTCATCGAAGCAAAAATCACGCAGTATGGATTTGACGGCTACTCTATGTATATCTATTTGCTTCCCTTCGCTGATGCGGACAAAGACAAAAAAGATATCATGGATAAGCTGTTGCAATCCGGAGGAGGTCAAGCATGAGCAATTTTAGAGATGTCACCTTCGGGGAGCATTTGTTTTCGAGAATAGATGATAATGCTTATCTGCAAAAGCTGTATCACAATATCCTTATCAACTATTCTAAACGCTTGTTTAGTTTTGAGGAGATGGAGGAACAGCCTGTCAACATTGGGGATGCTCTGACCTTTGCAGATGTGCTTTCAAAATCTTGCGGCACAAACCTGTCGGATATTCATAAGACTCGTGCGCAGGAAATGGTTGCACTGCTTTATGATATGTATCCTCAAGATGAGCAGGTGAAGTATTATCTTGGCTCTGTTCTTGCAAATACAGGGAATTTCCTCGGCATGAATAGGCTGACACCGGATTTTGAAAATGCTTCTCTGCTTGAGCGTGTGTTCATGCACTTCAACATGGATTACTTGTCTGTGCCATCCGATGGTGGAGCTCGTTTCTTTCCTGCACAAAAAGAGATATATGACAGTCTGTCTAGACCATATTTCAGCTATTCCGCCCCCACATCTATGGGGAAGTCCTTTATGATGCGTGCGTTTATTAAGCAACAGATTATGGAAGGTACAAAGAAGAATTTCGCTTTACTCATCCCTACGAAAGCACTGATAAACGAGGTTACAAGCGAATTAATCGAGAGTCTCACCACTCTATTGAAGGAAACGGATTACCGTATTGTGACATCCTCCGGTTCGATGGCATTAGAGACGAAGCATAACTATATTTTCGTCCTGACACCTGAGCGAATGCTTTACATTCTGATTGATGATCCTGATCTTATGATCGATTATTTGTTTGTGGACGAAGCTCATAAAATATCTTCCGGTGATAAGAGAAGTGCGTTCTATTACAAGGTCATCAACAAGTTAGAGGAACGGAATAACAATGCGCATATCATATTTGCTTCACCGAATATTCCAAATCCGAGGGTCTATCTCGATACGGTATCAAAGGGAGATTTGGCTATCGGTGAAGAAGCTACCGTGGCGTGCAGATATGCTCCTGTCAGTCAGCTGAAATACATTGTTGATCTATGGGAACGCAATATCCGTATCTTCGATTCATACTCAAAGAAATTTATACTGCTGCACGAAATGAACCACCAATACTCGTTGAGTGAGGTGATTGCTCGAATTGGCGATAAGCGGCACAACATCGTTTATTGTAAATCAAAGAATGATGCCATTCGGTTTGCAAGGGACTATGCGGATACGCAGATCCCAATTGGCGATAAAAAGCTACAGGCATTTGCGGAGGCAATACGCAGCGATGTTCATAAGGAATACTATCTCGCTGAACTGGTGGAAAGAGGTGTGGCATATCATATCGGTTATCTGCCTGCAAATATAAGGATGCAGCTTGAGGACTATTACCGCGAAGGTCTTATCAAGACAATGTTCTGCACAAGTACCTTGCTGGAGGGAGTCAATCTTCCTGCGGAGAATCTTTTCATTACAAGCTACAAGAAGGGCTTAAACAACTTTTCCGAGGTGGACTTCAAGAATCTGGTAGGTCGTGTCGGTCGTGCGAAATACAATCTGTACGGTAATGTTTTTATTGTTCGGCTACAAAAACAGGAACGTGAAGAAGACCTGCAAAAATTTGAAGACCTGCTGAAGGGTGACGTGCCGCCACAAAAGCTGTCCATAGAAGCTGAATTGAACGCTAATCAGAAAAAGCTCATCATCGATACACTTCTTTCCGGCAGCGTAGAAATACACAAGTCCAAGAAAAGTCAGAGCGAAGACAATTACGAGTTGATGCGAAAAACGATGTTGATCCTGGTCGGAGATATTGTGGACGGTAGGAACAGCCGCATTAGACGGGAGTTTACCCCGTATCTGACACCTGAAACTGAGTCAATAATCCGGGAGCAGTTTTCCGTGCCAGAGAAAAAGCCGGAGGATGATATCAATGTCTCGTATGATCAGATACAGGGTATCGCAAAACTCATCCGCGATGGGCTGGCTTACCCTGAGATCAAAGATCCGAAATGCGGAGCAGATTATTATGAAACGCTTGCGTTTCTCAACAAACTGGCAGTGGCATTTAAGTGGCGTATCTATGAAAAACGGACACTCGGTGCGGGAGAAGGAAGAACATATACCAAACTGACATGGTATACAGTTCTCCTGACCCAGTGGATGCAGGGGCACGGACTCAGCTATATCATCGGGCAAAGTATAGATGATTATGACAAGAAAAAGCGCGAGGTAAAAGTCGACTACAATAAATGGGAACCCTTCGACGGCTCACAGAAACATAAAAACATAATTATTGCCGATACGCTGGAGGCGATTGAGGACGTACTTTTATTTCGGTTATCAAACTACTTCCTTAAATTTTCAGAGGAATACAAACACCAACACCCTAATGAACCGTTCACAAACGACTGGTATGAATTTGTTGAGTACGGAACAACAAACCGCTTGAGAATTATTTTGCAGCGAAGTGGTTTTAAGCGGGACTCAACCGAATACATCCGACGAAATGCCGATAAGTATATACGAGGAACTCTGGACAATCCAAAGCTGCTGAAAAAGGCACTGTTGGAATGCCCTAACGAACTAGTGAGGAGAGACACTGAAGAAATCCAGTACAACGTACCTGAGCTGTTTATAGATGAAGGAGAAGAATAAGATGACGAATTTTTATGAAACCGTACTGACGGTACTGAAATCAGACGAGAGGTTTGTTGCCGAGGATGGCACTTTCCTGCGTAATGCGGTCTATGAGGCTGCAATGAAGATGGATGAGAATCTTATCCAGATTCTTCTTACGAACGATGAAACGCGCACTCGCTTCTTTGCAGAAGTCAATGGTGTGAAGGTCTTTGACAAGATAGGCTTTGCCTGGGTGGTCAACAATCGGCAATTCTTGCCGGATAGCTACACTCGTTTCAAAAATAAAATCGGGCTTGTTGATGAAAATGGTGCTCTGATTTCTTCCTCCGGCAAGGTTGGGCTTGTTTTCCCATACAAGGATTGTGTCTTGGAGGGAGGGCAGACAACGGAAGAACAAAAGCGTCATGAGATTTTTTATAATGAAGCATTAGCAGCCGATGAGGTTGACAGGCTTCTTTTTCCAAAAGTCTTCACTTCCGCAAAGTCGTACTCAAAGGAAGGGATTGTTTCTGTTTCTTCAATTGCAGATAACGATAACCTTGTTATAAAGGGCAACAATCTTCTTGCACTTTCATCGCTCCTCAAGCGATATGAAGGAAGAATCAAGTGTATTTGCATCGATCCACCTTATAATACATCCAATAGTGGGTTTGGATACAACGATAGCTTTAATCACTCTGCATGGCTTACATTTATGAAAACGAGGCTGGAGATATCACTTCGATTGCTGTCAAAGTATGGTACGATTTTTATTTTCTGTGATGATAATGAACAGGCTTACCTTAAGGTTCTCATGGACGATATTTTTGGCAGAGAAAGATATATCCAAACTGTCATTTGGAGGAACTGCGATAATAGCAACAATGATGCAAAACAGTTTTCACAGGATCACAACTATATTCTCGTCTATTCACGCAATGAAGGGTGGGAGAGTTTCAAACTGGATAGAACCGAAGACCAAGCTAAGCATTACAAAAATCCAGACAATGATCCGCGTGGACCGTGGTTTGATGGAAACCCCGTAAATTCGCCAAATCCTCGACCGAATTTACGGTATACACTTACTGCTCCGAATGGCAATATTATCAATTCTCCAGCAAATGGATGGAGATGGAACCAAGAAGAACTTGCAAGGAGAATGGCTACGGGGGAGATTCGATTCAATGAAACTGGAACGGGAATTATTCGTAGAACATACCTTAATGAACAAAAAGGATTACCACCTTCAACTTTGTGGGATATTTGTGAGGAACCCTTTTGGGTTGATATTGAAGAAACAGGACATACACGACAAGCAAAATATGAACAAAAGAAACTCTACCCCGGTGTAACAACAAGCGATCTATTCAAGACTCCAAAGCCTGAAAGAGTGATAAAAAAGATTTATGACATCTCCACCGAGGAAGGAGATATCGTTCTTGATTTCTTCGGAGGAAGTGGAACGTCAGCCGCAGTAGCTCACAAAATGAAGAGACAATATATTCTTTGTGAGCAAATGGACTACATTGAAACATTTATCGTTAAACGGCTTGAAAAAGTAGTTGGTGGTGAGGATGGTGGTATATCCAACGAGGTGGACTGGGAAGGCGGCGGTTCCTTCGTTTACTGCGAACTGGCAAAGCTGAATCAGACGATTGTGGAAGAAATCGAGACCGCTACCGATGAGACCACCTTGTCCGACCTCTACGGCAGGATGGTAAAGTCTGGCTTTATCAGCTACAAGGTAAATCCAGCTGATATCGATGCGGCTGCAGATGATTATGCCGCACTTTCGCTGGATGACAAGAAACGTTTCTTGATGGAGATTTTGGACAAGAATCTCCTGTATGTGAACTACTGCGACATTGATGATGCGGAGTTTGGTATCTCCGACGAGGATAAAGCGTTCACGAGGAGCTTTTACAGGGAGGGATAATCGATGGCATTCTTATACGAAAAAATAGACACCTTGCGTGAATATGGCAGCAGTGCTGTTCTTCCGTCCTACATTCCGGAGAATCTGAATCCAAACTTCGAGCTGCGTCCATATCAGAAACAGGCGTTTGAAAACTTTATTACACATTTCGAGAGCAGTAAACGTCCGAAGCCTACGCAGGTGCTTTTCCACATGGCGACAGGCAGTGGCAAGACGCTGATTATGGCGGGATTGATGCTGTACCTCTACAAACAGGGGTATCGAAATTTCCTGTTCTTTGTCAACCTTTCGAATATTGTCGAAAAGACACGGGAGAATTTCTGCAATTCGATATGCTCAAAGTATCTTTTCGCAGATGAGATTGTGCTGGACGGAGAGCGCATCCGCATCAATCAAGTAGACAATTTCCAGTACTCAGACCAGGATGCCATTAACATCTGCTTTACCACTACTCAGGGACTCCATATGGATATGTGGATGGCAAAGGAAAATGGTATGTCCTTTGATGACTTTGACGAACAAAAGGTTGTTCTGATTTCCGATGAGGCGCACCATCTGAATGTTGATACTAAAAAGAAAATGTCAACAGATGAGGAGTCAAGCTATCATTCTTGGGAGCAGACAGTAAAGAATATTTTTAGCCGAAATGCTGAAAACATCCTGCTGGAGTTTACAGCGACTTGCGACCTTGCTAATCCGATAATCCGTGCGGCATATGAGAACAAGATCATATTCGACTATGCTCTGGCGAAGTTTTATGGTGACAGGTATTCCAAGGACATCATCACGTTGCGTTCCGATTTGACCGTCATGGAGAGGGCTTTGCAGGCACTTGTACTCAGTCAATATCGTTTAAAGGTATTTCAGAATCATCGTCTTGGAATTAAGCCTGTTGTACTTTTTAAGGCTGCAAAGATTGCAGACAGTAAGGACTTTATGGCTGAGTTTATTGAAAAAGTGAAAAATCTGACCGGCGCACAGTTGTACAGTCTTTCCACGGCTGTCAATAATGAGGTCATGCACAAAGCCTTTGCTTATTTCGCTAACAACGGTATCTCTTTTGATACGCTTGCTGCGGAGCTCCGTGATGACTTTTCCGAGGAGCATTGCGTTTCCGTAAATGATGATAAGGATGCCACGCAGAAACAGATACTTTTGAATTCTCTTGAAGATGAGGACAATCCTTACCGTGCAATCTTTGAGGTCAAGAAATTGGATGAGGGATGGGATGTCCTCAACCTGTTTGATATCGTCCGCCTTTATGAAACGAGGCAGTCCAGCGGCAAAAAAATAGCTCCCGCCACGATAGCGGAAGCACAGCTAATCGGACGTGGTGCAAGATACTGCCCATTTCAGCTTGATGATGAGCAGCCGAAGTTTCAGAGAAAATATGACGAGGATGTAACCTGCGAAATGCGTGTCTGCGAGACGCTTTATTATCATTGTCAGAATGACCATCGCTATGTGACGGAGCTGCGTAATGCCTTGCGTGAAATTGGTCTGGATACCGACAAAATCGTGCAGCGTGAATATGTTCTTAAAGATGATTTCAAAGCCACCGACATATATCGACAGGGCTTAATCTTCCTAAATGACAGGGAGGTAAAAGATAGAAGAGATGTGCGTGGCCTTTCGCCGACCGTAAGGGATGATATATATCGTTTCCAAGCGGCAACGGGGGCCTCCGGCATTGATTCTGTTATGGTAGAAACCTCACAGGGTGTCGACCTTGCCTTCAACTTGAAGACAGCGCATATGACTATCAAGGAAATCGCAGACATCAATTATGCCATTGTTAACAAGGCTTTGATGAAATACCCGATTTTCAAGTTTAATACCCTGCGTTCCTATTTCCCTAATGTTACATCCACGAGGCAGTTCATCACGGATAATGAATACCTCGGTACTGTCCGCATCGACATTCAGAGCAAGGATGCACATCCGACTATGGAAACGCTCTATTCGGCCGTTTTCTATGTACTCGGAAAGATTGCGGGTTCCATTTCGGGCATTGAAGAAACATACCGAGGAACGAAGACATTCAGGGCAAGGAACATCAGAGATGTTTTTCGCAACAAGACGGTCAATTATACTGATCCACACGATGGAGGTATTGGTATCTCACAGAATGATCCGTCCGTAAAGAGCGATTGGAAAATCGACCTCACCACGGAGGACTGGTTTGTCTATACCGATAACTACGGAACCTCGGAAGAGAAGGCATTTGTCGCTTACTTCCGTGGATATGTTGATGATTTAAGAAAGGTGTATAACCGCATTTATCTTGTCAGAAACGAGCGGGAATTTCACATCTATTCGTTTGAAGATGGTGAACGGTTCGAGCCTGACTATGTCCTTTTCCTACAAAGGGACAAAACAGATGGATTTGAGCAACTCCAGATTTTTATTGAGCCAAAGGGCACACAACTCCTCGAAAAGGATGCGTGGAAAGAAAAATTCCTGCTCCAGTTAAAGGCAGATGCTGTGCCGACTACCACTTTTGTGGACGACAATGACTACAGAATTTGGGGGCTCCACTTCTTTAATCAGGAAAATCGCATGAAGGAGTTTGATGCAGAGCTTGCAGACTTGAGTGAAAGAGCAACTATTTCAACATATCATTCTAAGCAATATTTGAGTATGGTTGCTGAAGAACCAGCACCGTATGGAAAATGATGATGTATAAGTAGGAGACTAACTATATAAAGTCAAGTGAAAATTGATAGGATTTTATAGTTTTTCTTACAGATAAAAAATTGCATGACAAATAAAGCAACAGAAGTTGCCTTCAAAAAAGGATGTTTTACAGATTACATTTGCGAAACATATGTAGTGTTGTTTTTTAGCAATGAATAGATTACTCGAATCAATTTCTTGCCCACATGGCTTTGAGCTACACTAAAGTGTTTTCCTTCGGAGCGTTTTTTCGCCATGTATGTAGCGAACGCGGCATCTCTCATAGAGACCAACCGTGCCGCTTGCATTATAGCCCAACGTAAGTATGTAGAGCCTCTTTTAACCATAGGAGTTTTTGAAGCATTATATTTTCCGGATTGGTAAGTGGAGGGTTCCATTCCTGCAAATGCCAAAAGTTTTGCTGGTGATGAGAAATTATTGATATCTCCGATCTCAGCAAGAATGATGGCGGCAATGGTATAGGCAATACCAGGAATGGTTACAAGTGGTGTATTCAATTCATCTGCAACTAGTTTGATTTGCTTATCTAACGTGTCAATTTCAGACTGCACAGATTGAATCAATCGTATTGTTTGTTGTAATTCAAAGGTTAATGATCGGTTAGATGTGCCAATGGATTTGGCTGCAAGTTCTCGTAGTTGAATTGCTTTTTCACGATCATATTTTCCTCGTGAAGCCTTTGAAATAACACTTGTTAAATGTGTTAAATGACACGTGCTAACTGCTTCGGGAGATGGTAATTCAAGCAATAATTGATAGCAGGAAGCTTGATGGATAGACCAAACAAAATCTGGTAGTTCCGGAAAAATGATATCTATCAGTCTTGTGACTGAAAGTTTGAGTTTAGAACGATAACCAACCATACGGTAGCGATGTCTTGTTAGTGACTTTAGCTCTTGGATTTGATATGATGAAGGAGAATAGGATTTGGATTCATCAGAAAAGAGCATGGTTGCAATGACTTTGGCGTCACACTTATCTGTTTTGGTTTTTCTAAGGGTTCCGGCCTTACGAAAAGCGTTAGTAACTAAGGGATTCAGTACGGTAATACTAAAGCCTTTAGAATACAGGTAGTTTGTAATGTTTGTGCTGTAATGACCTGTTGATTCAAGTCCTATTTTTACTTTTGAAAAATCATTGGAATCAATAGCAGATAGGATTGTGGTGTAAAGAATATCGAAACCTTCTTTTGTGTTTGAAATGCGAAGGGAATCAGTAATGATAACACCATCAGAATCAATGATACAGCAATCGTGTTTACTTTTGGCTACATCAATGCCAACGAATAACATAAAGAAGCACTCCTTTGTAAAATATTTACGCTGTGTTTCCGCAAACTCTATGTTGAATGTATCCTTGCTATATATAAAACGTCATGCGTTATCTAACTAATTAACAAATAAACATAGAGCTGTGGTTAGAGCCTCCAAAGGAAACAGTCAGCTTATAGGGAAGCTGCCGTAGGTGTTCAAACTAATCCACAGCGTCTACAACTGATTATATAGAAAATAATCAAGAAAGGAAAATGTGTAGTGAATTTCCCTATGAGTTCATTATACAAGGTGTTCATAATAGATAACATAGAAGCAAAAATGAAGGGAAAGATGGTTCCGAT
>ERZ773107.2670-NODE-2670-length-12730-cov-7.305799_pt1 | contig 12730 bp, 10 predicted proteins | sample MGYA00580571_ERZ773107 | MGnify/ENA primary metagenome ERZ773107 (study PRJEB29015, sample SAMEA2737843) | human gut metagenome | biome: human gut; feature: human-associated habitat; material: faeces | place: China | collected 2012 ... | reverse complement strand
ACTGCGAATCTGTCAGGATCGAGATTTAACTCTTTTGCATTTGCACGTAAATAGCGAATTGCAGCTTTTCCATCGATAAGCTGTGCCGGCCATTTTTCTTCGTGGTAGAGTCTGTACTCTACTGTTGCAACTGCGTATCCCTGTGTTATAGGCAGACACATTGATTTGATATAATGTGTTCTCTTGTGCCCCGCCGCAAAAGCACCACCATGGAATACGATTACCAGTGGATATGGACCTTCTCCGTCTTCCGGATAGAAGATGTCCAGTATCTGATTTTCTGATTCGTCTGCATATTTAAGATCAAGAGCTGTTTTGTGAAACTGTGTTATGTCCATCTCAGGCTCTGATGCAAGATATGCTTCTCTGTTGCTAATTACTGCCATATTTATTCTCCTTCGTTTATTCTTTATCCACTTAACGTCATAAAGTGCTTTATTCATTAAAAAAGCCCATTGCACTTTTTACATGCAACAGGCTTTTACATAATGTATAATCAATTACATGCTCTTATGAAGTAATCCAAGTACTGTAGACAGATCCTCTACTCCCATCTGTCCCGGTGCAGATGCTTTCTTTGCTGCTCCGAATGTCATGGAAGATCCAAATACTTCTCCGCAGAGACGGCTGATAACGCCTGTTCCTGCCATAGACATTGTGATGACCGGTCTGTCTGCGTAGTCTGTCACCATTTCCTCTGTCGCTGCAAGAAGAGTTAAGACATCTCTCTTGTTCTGTGGCATAACAGCGATTTTTGGAATGTCTGCACCCATATCCTGCATTTTGCGAAGACGATAAATGATGTCAGACTTTGCCGGAGTTTTGTGGAAATCATGGTTAGATGCAACTACCTTTACACCTGCTGCATGAACGCCGTCGATGATTTTTTTCACGATCTCGTCACCTGTGAAAATTTCCACATCAACAAAATCAACATATCCGGTCTGTGCTGCTTTGATATTAAGCTCTGCATATGCTTCCGGCTCAATTGCTTTCTCGCCGCCCTCTTTGGAAGTACGGAAAGTCATAAGGATTGGAATATTTCCAAGTGCCTCACGAAGCTCTTTTAAAACCTCTTCTACTTTGTCGAACTCAAAAACATGCTCAAACCAGTCCACGCGCCATTCAACAACATCAACCGGAATGGAATCAAATGTTTTTGCTTCGTCGATAATATCTTTTTTTGTAACACCTACGATAGGTACGATGATCTTAGGTGCGCCTGCACCGATCTCGATATCTCTTACTTTAACTGTATTCATTTTCGTCACCTTTCTTCTTAAATCCTTAGAGTCCGCAGCCTGCGGACTCTGGCTCTTAGTTCTCAGCTTCTGCCTGCTCTACCATTTTTGCATAGCGGATATTTACGAACAATCCAAGAAGTACACCGATTGCAGTAAGGACAATGTTCATAACCATAACCTGTGCTGGCTGCATTTTAGATGCTGCTGTAAGGATTGTGTAGTTGCAAAGTGAGGATGCGATCATAACAAGTGCTGTAACAGTTCCTTTGATTTTCGGGAATAACATATTGCATACAGATGTTGCGATCTGTAACAGTCCGCCTGCTCCTGCCCAGCCGATGATGAATGCTCCGGCGATCATAAGTGCTTCACTCTTGCCTGTTAATACAACGATCAGTGTTACAAGACAGATGACCGGATATACCACGATAAATCTGACATCTTTAATTTTTCTTGTCAAAAGTGCTGTTACAATAAGTGCAAGCATTGTTCCTGCAGAGTAGTATGTCTGCATGATAGATGGATTTGCCCAGCCGACATTCTCTTTTGCAAAGTTCTGTGCACAGTTTAACCATAACTGGAATGTACCTGTACATGTGAATCCAATCAGGATCATTGCCACGGACTCGATAGAGAAATGTGTATGTTTCAGGCTGTCGATCAGTCCCTCTTTCTTTCCGGCTGCCTTCTGGTCTGCATCTGGAAGTGGGAAGATCATTACTAATACTAAAAGTACAATATAAGCAATTCCGCAAATATAGAACAACATATTATAAGAAGTAAGTCCTGCTGCTGTTGTTGCTACTGTCGCGCCAAGTACAAATGGTAAGATCATCTGTGCGATTGCGATGAAGAATTTGATTCCCATAGTTGCAACGCCCGGTGCTTTGTAAATAATCTCGGAAACTGCCGGATAAATACCTGTGTCAAGGAAGGAGTTTGCAATACCACCAACGATTGCACATACATATGCGATCTGGTATCCACCGTTTGTTCCTGCGTTGAATGCAAGTGCAAGTCCGATCAGGTAGATCGCATAAGATCCACTACCGATTGCTGTGGAGATACGACGTCCAAGCTTATCGGAAAGAGGTCCTGCAAATGGAAGGGCGATTAGACGTCCAAGTCCAAGTGCTGCGGAAATTGCTGTAATTGCCATTGCTTCTACGCCCCAGGATGCTGCAAGAGCTTCCTTGATCACTGCCTGTCCTAAAATAGAACATCCGACACCGTGAATGAAATAGTTTAAATAAAGGATCAGAGCGCTAGGTAAATATTTTTTATTCATCTCTTTTCTCCTCGTGATTTTAAAATAAATAGTTTATTCGGTATCCTGTGATTAATCATCGTATCTGATGTTTAATACTTCTTTCATATGCTCGATCGGCATATCTTTTCCTGTCCAGAGTTTGAATGCTGCTGCACCCTGGAATAACATCATTCCAAGTCCGTTCATTGTCTTGCATCCAACTTCTTTTGCCATCTTACGCATGGTTGTCTCAAGTGGAGAGTAAGGTACATCTACAACGATCAGTTCCGGACGGAAGAAGGATTTGTCAGGTACAACGGACATTCCCTCTAAAGGTTTCATGCCAACGCCGGTTCCGTTAACAAAAATATAAGAATCTGCCATCTCTTCTCTTAATTTTTCTTTGTCATCCAGATCGTAAAGAGTTGCTTTGCAGTTTGTTCTCTCGTTGATCTTCTTTACTGTCTCTTCTGCGTTTGCCCAGAATTTGTCATGAATATTGAAAATAGAGATTTCTTTTACACCGTCTAATGCAGCCTGGATCTCGATTGCTGTTGCAGCACCGCCGGCTCCTGCGATTGTCATTTTCTTTCCGATCACATCGATATCGTTGTCTTTTAATGCCTGCATGAATCCGATACCGTCTGTGATGTGTCCTGTTAAAACACCGTTCTCATTTACAATTGTGTTAACTGCTCCGCAAAGCTCTGCTGCCGGAGATAATTTATCAAGATACTGTCCTACAACTGTTTTGTTTGGCATGGAAACGTTTGATCCAACCATCTTTAATGCACGGATACCTTTTACAGCATCTTCCAAAGTGCTGTTGTCAACTTCAAATGCAAGGTATGCGTAGTCAAGTCCTAAGTAAGCGAATGCTTCATTGTGCATTGCCGGTGAACTGGAATGTCTGATTGGGTAAGCCATTAATCCGATAAGTTCTGTGTGTCCTGTAATTCTCTCTGCCATAATTTTTACTCCTTTTCCCTAAAAAAACGATTATGTACGTAGTTGATATTGTTGTGATTTTCTTGTTTCTAACTCGTCTGCCCACTTCGTTAAAAACTTAACAACCTCTGATAAGGATATTATACAATGCTTTTTTTGATACATCCAATGCTTATTTTGTGCTTTTTTAATAGCTTTAATCTATTAATTAAGGTATAATATTCACAAATTCAGCACATCTTTTTTGTGACTCATAGATATTTTCTATTAATTTAAGGAGATTTATGCATGACACTTAATCAATTAGGATATTTTTACCAGGCAGCCGTGTTACAACACTTCAATCAGGCTGCAGAAAAAATGAATATTTCCGAGCCGAGTTTAAGCCGTTCCATCTCTTCACTGGAAGACGAACTCGGTGTGACTCTTTTTGAAAAAAGAGGCAGAAACGTGATTCTGACAAAGGCAGGTGAGATTTTTTTAGAACATGCCACACAGATTTTAGATGATGTGAAACGTGCGGAGAACAAGATGCACCATCTCGCCACCGACGGTGGGCATATCGACATTGCCTATGTATCCCCTCTGGCAAGAGAGTATATTCCGCGCACTGTCCGGAATTTTCTCTCACTTGAGCAAAACAAGAATATCACCTTCAATTTCAATCAGGATATCACATCCGTGAATATTGAAGGCTTAAAAAAAGGTGCCTATGATCTGATTTTTGGCTCCTACTCTGCCAACGAACCAAATATCGAGTTTGTTCCTATTATAAAGCAGGAAATCGTCGCCATCCTCCCGACCGGTCATCCGCTGAGTCGCAAAGAGGCTTTGCAGGCTGCTGATTTTGCCGACTATCAGGTGCTTGGATACAACCGTCATTCCGGTCTTGGCAAGTACACACGCAGTTTCTTCAAAGAACACGGGATCGCACCAAATTTCATCTGCGAATCCCCGGACGAAAACGGAATTGCCTCCCTTGTGGCACAGGGGTTTGGGATTGCACTTGTCGCTGATGTTGACACCATCTACCGCGACGAGATCTGTATCCGCCCCCTGATCTCCAGTGAATCCTTCTCCCACACCGTCTACATGGGCTATATGCGCGGCAAATACCAGTTGCCGGCTGTCCAGCGGTTCATCGCCTTCGTGAGAAATGTACAGGCGTGATCCGGGTTGATGGCTATATCGGAAACCCGGATATTTGCACGGAAAGAGGTAAATGTTTCTACGCAAGCCAGGGGTTCGGCAGAGGGCATCTGGAATGAAACTTACTCGAATTGCTAATTTATCTGCATTCCCACTTTGACTTTTCGATTACTTATGTTCATTCAAAAATGGACAGTTCACGCAAGTTGTTCGTCCGGGACACACTTCGACTTCTTAGCTGTGTCGTGCAGGAGTTAATACCAGATAAACAGCAAAGAAGCAGGCCAAAAGTCAACCACCTTTTTGACTTTTGAGCCTGCAATAAACGATGCTGATTATCTGGTATTTACTCCTGCTAGAAACAGCTAAAGCGAATGTGTCCCGGGTTACGCCTGTACATCTCTCACCTGCCCTCGGTCTGCTGACAAACGAATTGGATAAATGACTTTGCCACAGGGGAAAGATAGTGCTTTTTCAGGGTGGCGAGATACACCGACCGCTCGTACACCGGATGGCTGATCTCGAGTGTCTTTAGGTTCAGTGACTTTAAGATTGGGATATCCGGCATGACCGCGATCCCGAATCCCTGTGCGACCAGACCTGCCATACTGGAGTCCTCCTCCATCTCAAAGGCAACCTTCGGGAACTGATTGATCTCCTCAAACATCTGGTCAATGACCGGACGCAACCCGCTTCCTTTTTCAAAATAAATCTGCGGGTACGCAATCGTGTCCCGGAGATCTACGCTGCCATGGATAGCAAGCGGATGGTCTTGCGGCACTGCCACCACAAGCTTCTGATTTCCAATTTTCCGAAATTCGATATCTGGTTCTCCCTCCTGATAGGAAGAAAACACGATGTCATATTTATCTTCTTTTAATCCCGCTAAAATATCTCCGGTCGTTCCCACCGTAAAATGAAAGTCGATATGATAATCCGGGTAAGCATCCAGAAAGTTCCGCACCATTTTTGGTGTGAAATTGCTTCCCATTGTATAAATATAGGCAAGATGAATGATACCTTCCTTGCTTCCGTTCAGTTCCCTGGTTCTCTGTACCCCCTCCTCGAGCACTTTTAAAGATTCCTCCACATAAGGAAGAAACAACTTTCCATAACGTGTCAGCACAATATTTCTTCCCTTTTTTTCAAAAAGTCTTGTGCCAAGTTCTTCTTCCAGCTGTGCAATCGCATGGCTTAAAGACGGCTGCGTGATAGAGAGCATCTGTGCGGCTCTCGTGTAATGTTCTTCCTGTGCTAATATCTTAAAATACTGAAGCTGATTTAAATTCATTGTATGCCTCCATTATTACCACTTTTCTATTTTACCGGATCAAATGCATCTGCTCGATGACCCAGCTTTCCTCTTCCATATGATATTCACTGCCACAATAAGGACATTTTTTCTGCCGTACCGCGTCAAAGCTGCCGCCACAACCCGGACAGGAAACGGATGTGATGGAAAATCCAGGTGCTTCCTGTTTTTCCACATTTCTGCGAAATGTAACATCAATGCAGTCACCGCTCTTTTTCACTTTTCCATGCTCCTCGTAATGGTTTACCCACCAGGTCCGCACCGACATGTGCATAATATTTCCCTCCATGCGGATTCCATTCAGACAGATCCCATTCGTATAAGTCATTTCCAGAATGTCAGAAAAAAGTGGCTCGCGCGCATCTGCACGGTAACAGGCAAGCTCCTCCGGTTTTTCGGCTAATACCGCCATACGCACAAGTGAAACAAGCTGTCCTTCAAATTTGTCAAAAGAAAAATTTTTGTCATAGCGCAGCATTGTGTTTTTGATTTTCCGTTTTGAACTGCCCCATTTTAATATAGGTAAATGCTTCATTCCGTCGTGATCAAAAAGTGTTGCCACCAGACGGATATCCGCAACGATAAATCCAAGAAAACCTCCAACCAGTACCGCAGCAAAATAGCTGGCAAGCAATATGAGGGGCAATGGTTGTCCTCCTCTGACAATATTTGCAATCAACATCACCAGAAATACACCGGACATGGAAAATGTCATCGACTGTCTGAAGATCTGTCCATTTTTTGCGCTGGAATTACTTCTTATAAAGAAAAGATTGATCACTCTTGGAAACAAATCTTTGATCTGAAACACAGTGCCACAGTATGGACACCCCTCCCCTAATTTTGAGACAGAATTCACTGCCCCACAGTTTGGACAGGTCACGCGGATGAACTGGGTCTGCGCCTCATTCGGTGAATGTGCCACGATCTCGTACATCGCCATCTCCGTATCCCGCTCATAAACCGGTCCATTCTCATTTTCAAAAGAAAGTTTTCTGGATACATTCTCATACATCATATCCGTTGTATACCAGAGAGATTTTCTCGATACCTTGCCTGTTCCGTAGCTGGTTCCTTTGGACGGTACAACACTCTCGTGCAGTTTCAGTCCCTTTTTGTCCAGACGTTCCTTCTGCAATTTGAGAAAATACGCCGTATCGCCGTCACAGTCCTGCGGTGTAATTCCTTTTTCATACCACAGATTCAATTCCTTGGCAAAACGGTCATACATGCCGCGCCCCTTGTCCCACTCCGGAACAAACTCCTCAAACGCTTTATTGTCTTTCCAATACTTCACAATCCATTTCACACCGACCGCACAGAGCATCACCCCGACTGCCAAAAGTCCAAGTTTCAACACAGATGCAATCTCCATTGTCATAAAGGAAGCTGCCAGCACCCCCGCTGCAATAAACGCTGCTCCTTTGAAAAGTTCTCCTCCGTCTGCCTCGCTCGCAGAATCTCTTTTCTGTATACTGATTCCCGAAAAAAATGCCATAACGTTCCCCTCTTATTTTTCCATAATAAATGTACCTCTCAAATTATAAATCAATCTATAGATTTTTTCTATCATTTCCGGGCAAAATAACAATTGGACATTTTTATCATTTCCATATAAGTTGGATGTAACGAGAAGGTCACTTTACCTCTCATTTGTTAAAAAATTAACGTCTGCCCACGTTATTGATTCCTCAGATAATATTTCAAATAAGGAGATTATTTTACGATGAAAACCAAATATCCACATATTTTTGAACCAATGACCATCCGCAGAATGACCGTAAAAAACAGAATCGTCATGACACCTATGGGAACCAACTACGGTGAGCAGAATGGTGAAATGAGTTTCCTTCATATTAACTACTATGAGCAGAGAGCCAAGGGTGGTACAGGTCTTTTGATCGTTGAGAACGCAAGCGTGGATTCCCCACAGGGTTCCAACGGAACAACACAGCTTCGCATCGACCTTGACAATTATATTCCAAGACTTTTCAAATTGTGTGAAAGCGTACACAAACATGGAGCCTGTATTGCGATCCAGATCAATCATGCAGGTGCTTCCGCAATGTCTTCCCGTATTGGAATGCAGCCGGTTTCCGCATCTGACATTCCTTCCAAAGCAGGTGGAGAGATTCCAAGACCTTTGGAAAAAGACGAGATCATGCATATCGTAAAAAAATACGGTGAAGCTGCAAAACGTGCTCAGATCTGTGGTTTTGATGCAGTTGAGATCCACGCCGGACACTCTTACTTAATCAGCCAGTTCCTCTCTCCTATTACAAATAAGAGAACAGATGAATTCGGTGGTTCCGCAGAAAACCGCGCAAGATTTGCAAAATTAGTCATCGAAGAAGTCCGTAAACAGGTTGGACCATTCTTCCCTATCTTCGTCCGCATCAGTGCTGATGAATTAATGGAAGGCGGTAATACATTAGAAGATACTTTAGAGTACTTACAGTATTTTGAAAAAGAAGTTGACGTATTTGACGTTTCCTGTGGTTTAAATGGTTCTATCCAGTACCAGATCGACGCAAACTACTTACCAGACGGCTGGCGTTCTTACATGGCAAAAGCTGTAAAAGAAAAATATGGAAAACCTTGTATAACCGTTGGTAATATCCGTGATCCGAAAGTTGCAGAAGATATCCTTGCAAGAGGTGACGCAGACTTCATCGGAATGGGACGCGGACTTATCGCTGATCCTGAATGGGTAAACAAAGTAGAATTCGGCAATGAGTGCGATATCCGTAAATGTATCTCATGTAACATCGGCTGTGCAGGACACAGAATCGGTTTAAACCAGCCAATCCGTTGTACTGTAAACCCAGCCGTTAACACTGGTGAAGATTACATGAAACATAAAGTGAACAAACCTTGCAACGTTGTTGTCATCGGTGGTGGTACTGCCGGTCTTGAAGCAGCCTGTACCGCAGCAGAAGTTGAATGCACAACTTTCCTGATTGAGAAAAAAGCAGAGCTCGGCGGACTTGCTTCCGTAATCTCCAAGATTCCGGACAAAAAACGTCTGGCAGACTTCCCGAACTACATGATCCACCGTGCAGGCAGACTTCACAACTTATTCATTTTCAAAAATACAAGTGCAACCGCAGAACTCGTTAAGAGCTTAAACCCGGATATCATTGTAAATGCAACCGGTTCTGTTCCAACACTTCCTCCGATCACAGGTCTGCATGACCTTGTTGACAAAGATGGTACAAATGTTGCAACTGTATTAAAGATGATTGAGCGCCTGAATGAGTATCCAGAAGACATGACCGGTAAAAAAGTTTCCATCATCGGTGGTGGTGCTGTAGGTCTTGACGTTATGGAATTCTTCACCGAGAGAGGTGCAGAAGTTTCTATGGTTGAAATGCTTCCAATGATCGGTAATGGTCTTGATCCTGTCACAAAATGTGACACAAACGCTAAAATGGCAAAATACCATGTAAAACAGATGACAAACACTGCTTTACAGGAAGTAAAAAATGATCGTTTCATCGTGAAAAATCCAGAAGGTGAGATTGAGGAAGTTCCATTCGATTATGGATTCATCTGCCTTGGTATGAGAGCTAACACTCCTGTTTTAAGTGAAATTGAGGAAGCTTTCAGCGATACAAATGTAGAGATCGTTAATATCGGAGACAGCAAACGTGCCCGCAGAATCATCGAGGGTACGGAAGAAGGTAGAAATATCTTAAACGTACTTGCCCGCCACGATTATTTATAAGATAAACAGCTATTATCTTTTTATAAACTTCTCCTTATAAATATAATGTGTCTCTCCGGGAGACACACTGCCTGCCATCCCCCTTCCCGGCAGGCAGGATGAAGTGCCGCAGGGCACATACAAAAAATCCAACCAGTTTTGTGCTGGTTGGATTTTGTTTACCAAACTCATAGTTGAGTTCTTCATTTTTTTCAATCTTTAAAACATTTTTCACCTTAAAAATTCCTCCATTCTGTGTTATGATAAAGAAAAACTACGAAACACCAATCACTTGCAAAAAGGAGGCATCCTCATGAATATATCCACGAATGCAAGCATAAACACTTATGCAGATTCCGATTATTATAATCATTATAATATCAAAAATTCCGATGATCCAAATAAAACGGATTCCACAAACCGTCCAAGCTCCCCGGAAGAATGCCAGACCTGCAAAAACCGTAAATATGCAGATGGTTCCAACGAAAATGTTTCCTACAAATCAGCCGCACACATTGCTCCGGAGGCAGCCGGAAATGCAGTGCGCGCACATGAGGGGGAGCATGTATCCAATGCCTATACCAAAGCTTCACAGAACAACGGAAAAGTCATTTCCGCCTCCGTGTCCATTCATACTTCGGTCTGCCCGGAATGTGGACGCACCTATGTATCCGGCGGCACGACGAACACAATGATCAAATATCCGAATGAATCCAATCCCTATCAGCAGGAACGGAAATCTCAGGACGCTCTGCGTTTCACCGGAAATAATATTGATTATGTTGCCTGAATCGAAAAAATGAGCCGGCAAAAGTATTTCACTTTTTCCGGCTCATTTTTTCGATCAATCCGTTTCTGTTTAGCTGAAGAACAATTTCTTTACATCTTCCACCGGCATATCCTGGCCTGTGTACAGTTTAAACGCTGCAACACCCTGCCATAATAACATGCCTTTTCCACCGATGCAGGTGCATCCTGCTTCTTTTGCTTCCCGCAAAAGCTTTGTCTCCTCCGGATTGTAAACTGCATCTGCAACTACAAGTCCCGGACGGAATGCAGACAGATCTTTCACAACACTCTGGTCATCCATCGGTTTCATTCCTACAATTGTAGCATTTGCAAAAATATCACTGGACTGAATCTCTTCCGTCATTTTTGCTGTATCCGCAATATCATATACATTGACCACACACTCCGGTACTGCTTTCCGAATCTTTTCTGCGGTCTGTAAAGTGCGCTCGAAAAATGCATCTTTGATATTGAAAATCGAAATCTCACGTGCTCCGTCTAATGCACACTGTACCTGAATTGCAGTCGCTGCTCCACCGCCTCCTGCTACCGTAATTTTCTTACCTTTGATCTCGATTCCATGATCTCTTAAATTATGTACAAATCCCTCGCCATCTGTAATATGTCCGGTCAGTTTTCCGTTGTCATTGACAATCGTATTGACTGCACCGATGATCTGTGCCGCCGGTGAAAGTTCATCCATATACTTGGCTGCCTCTACCTTGTCCGGCATTGTAACATTGCAACCGCGCATATTAAATGTTTTCATCGCTGCGATCGCATCTTTCACTTTGTCCTCTTTTATATCAAACGCCACGTATGCATAATCAAGACCAAGTTTCTCAAAACTGTAGTTATACATTGCCGGTGATCCCGAATGTCCGACCGGTGATCCGATTAATGCCAATAAACCTGTGTGACCTGAAATACGTTTTTCCATACTAATCCTCTCCTTGTTTTGCTTTTTGTATTTATCAAACATGATATACGTTTTTTTTCGGATTGGCAAGCACTTTTTTCGTTTAAAGTGTTAAAGTTTTGTCAAAAGTCTATGATTTCTATTTTTCCTGCAACTGTAACCCTGTTTCCGTCAGACAGTATACTTTATCGCATACCTCATCAATATACTTTCTGTCGTGCGAGATACTGATGACTGCACCCGGAAATTCTTTTAGCATTTTACGGATGACCGGACCGGACAACGGCGAAAAATTTCTCGTCGGCTCATCCAAAATCAGTACATTCGCCCCAGACATGCTCATTTTCAGAAGAAAAATTTTTGCTTTCTGTCCACCGGATAACTCTGCGATGGGATGATCCATCTCATCTGCCGTATATTTTAACGCGCCCAGAAATGTCCTGATTTTTGTCCGCTCCTCTTTTTTCCCGGTCTGATCTAAATATTCCACAGGCGTCACATGTAACTGCAACAGTTCCTCGTAATTCTGCGGCATATACTCCGCGTGAATGTCATTTCTGTTCAACAGCTCCTCTGCTATTTTATGAAGCAGTGTCGTCTTACCGACTCCATTTTTCCCGGTGATGCAAATCTTTTCAGAACCGCGTATGCGGAGAAAAATATTTTCAGCCAGAATGCGCTCCCCATCCGGCGTCCACAGTTCTGGCAACTCGTACTCGATCACTGTTTTTCCTGCCGGAATTGCCGCCTCCTTATTTCCAAGCTTAAAGAAGATTGCGCCCTCCTGCTCCGGCATCTCGGTCATGTTCTCATTTTCTTTTTCAAAACGCCGCTCCATGGATTTTACTGCGTGCATTTTCTTTTTTAACAGTCTCCCGCCTGCCGGGTTCTGCCTTGAGATCGTCTCCTGTGCATAGTCCACACTCTGATAAATACGCTTTAACTTTTCCTCGCGTATCTTCTTTTCACGTCTTTCACTCTCTGCCTGCCGCTCCTGATTTTCGAAATTGCGCAGCCGCTCTTTTCGGTACTGTTCGTAGGACATTTTTGCGATCGTATATCTGCTCACAGTTTTTCTGCGGATCTGCTCGATGTAAATGATCATATTCGCTGTATTTTCAATCAACGTCTCGTCATGCGAAATAAACAGCACAATATGTTTCCAGTTTTGGATGAGCCGCTCTAACCATTCCAGCGTCTCCACATCAATGTCATTGGACGGTTCATCCAGCAAAAGGACTGTCGGCTCCGTCAAAAGCAGTTTCATCATCTGCGCCTTGACTTTCTCTCCACCCGACAGTGTTTCCATGGGCTGCTCCCGGTAAAAGAAATCTGCCGGGACATGAAATTTTGCCGCCATCTGCCCCAGCGTTTTTGGTGTCTGCTCCAAAAAGCTCTCCTCTTCCATAAAAAA
>ERZ773107.2659-NODE-2659-length-12795-cov-3.958242_pt1 | contig 12795 bp, 8 predicted proteins | sample MGYA00580571_ERZ773107 | MGnify/ENA primary metagenome ERZ773107 (study PRJEB29015, sample SAMEA2737843) | human gut metagenome | biome: human gut; feature: human-associated habitat; material: faeces | place: China | collected 2012 ... | reverse complement strand
GATGACACCTGCGTATCTCTGGGAAAACAGTACAAGATGATGGAAGTTATTCTTTATCTGTACAAGAAATCCAAAGCGCTCGTGACGATGGGCATGCCAATGTCCGTACTGAAAGAGGACAAGATCTTCGACCGCGTCGTTTCTATTAAATACGATGTACCGAATGACCGTCTGGATCTGTTTGACACATACAAAAAAGATATCGACACCTTCTACGATAAGGTACTCGAGAAGAATGGTTAAGGAGGGAATTCATCATGGCAATTGAATATTTAGGCCTTAGTGAGGTCAATGGCCCTCTGGTTGTTCTGGAAGGTGTAAAAAATGCTTCCTACGAGGAAATCGTAGAATTTACCGTAGACGGCAATGAGAAAAAACTGGGACGTATCGTTGCTGTATACGAAGACAAAGCCGTTATTCAGGTATTTGAGGGAACTTCGAGCATGTCTCTTACCAATACCCATACCCGTCTGACCGGACATCCGATGGAGATCGGACTTTCCGAAGAAATCCTTGGACGTACCTTCGACGGTATCGGAAAACCGATCGACCGCATGGGACCAATTGACGCAGAGGTAAGAAGAAACGTCAACGGCCTGCCGCTGAACCCGGTTACCCGTAAATACCCAAGAAACTATATCCATACCGGTATTTCTGCAATCGACGGTCTGACTACCCTGATTCGTGGCCAGAAGCTGCCAATCTTCTCCGGAAACGGACTTCCGCACGACCAGCTGGCAGCACAGATCGTACAGCAGGCATCCCTTGGAGATTCTGATGAGAAGTTTGCAATCGTATTTGCCGCTATGGGTGTTAAATACGACGTAGCAGAGTTCTTCCGCCGGACCTTTGAGGAAAGCGGTGTATCTGACCACGTTGTTATGTTCCTGAACCTGGCAAACGACCCGGTTGTAGAGCGTCTGATCACTCCGAAGGTAGCGCTGACAGCTGCCGAGTACCTTGCATTCGAGAAAGGCATGCATATCCTGGTTATCCTGACCGATATCACATCCTTCTGCGAGGCTATGCGTGAGGTTTCCTCCTCCCGTGGAGAGATTCCTTCCCGTAAAGGTTATCCTGGATACCTGTACAGTGAGCTGGCTACGCTGTATGAGCGCGCCGGAATCGTACAGGGTGTAGAGGGATCCGTAACACAGATTCCGATCCTGACCATGCCAAACGATGATATCACGCACCCGATCCCTGACCTGACCGGTTACATCACCGAGGGTCAGATCGTACTGGACCGTCAGCTTCACGGCCAGTCTATTTACCCGCCAATCAGCGTACTGCCGAGTCTTTCCCGTCTGATGAAGGATGGTATCGGTGAGGGCTACACAAGAGCCGATCATCAGGACGTAGCGAACCAGCTGTTCTCCTGCTATGCAAAGGTAGGAGATGCGCGTTCCCTGGCATCCGTTATCGGTGAGGATGAGCTTTCTCCGATCGATAAACAGTACCTGGTATTCGGTAATGAATTCGAGCATGAATTCATCGGCCAGGGAATGGATGAAAACCGTTCCATGGAAGATACGCTGAACAAGGCATGGGAGCTTCTTGGACTGCTTCCGAGAGAAGAGCTCGACCGTGTCAACACCAAGGTTCTGGATCAGTATTATCATCCGACCACCATTGATGCAGTAGCAAAAGCAAAGGCAGAAGCCGATGCCATGAATGAGTAAGCGAGAGGAGTGAGATCGGAATGGACCCGAATACCTTTCCTACCAAGGGAAACCTGATTCTTGCAAAGAACTCTCTGAAACTTGCCCACATGGGTTACGAGCTGATGGACAAGAAGCGGAATATTCTGATCCGCGAGCTCATGGGCCTGATCGATGAGGCAAAGGATATTCAGCGTCAGATTGATGTGACGTTCCGCGAAGCATATGCGGCGCTGCAGATTGCGAACATGGAGATCGGTATCACCAACGTACAGACCGTGTCCTATACCGTTCCGGTGGAGGAATCTATCCGGATCAAGACAAGGAGTATCATGGGCGTGGAAATTCCGCTGGTAGAGGCTGATCCGTCCGGACAGGCCCCGACTTATGCTTACTACAGCACGAAGGAGTCCCTGGATCAGGCAAGACAGGCCTTTGAAAAAGTAAAAGACCTGACCTTAAACCTTTCCATGATAGAGAACTCGGCGTACCGCCTTGCTGCGGCAATCAAGAAAACACAGAAGCGTGCCAACGCGCTGAAGAACATCACGATTCCGCATTACACCCAGCTGTCCAAGGATATCGCGGACGCACTGGAGGAGAAGGAGCGCGAGGAGTTCACACGACTGAAGGTCATCAAACAGAGAAAGAACAAGGCAAGCTGATAAGGCTTTCCCGGAATAGAGATGAAAAACCCGCTTGGGCCGCGAAGAGATTTGCGGTGCCGGGCGGGTTTTTATGTGTCATGCAAAAAATATGTTTTTGGCTGCACTTTTTGTGCAAAAATTTTATAAAAATTTTCTATCTTTTTAAAACGGTCTTTGCTATAATACGTAAGGCGATTGTAAAGAAAAGTTAAGATTTTGTAAGCTGTAATGCTTTTTGGAGGTAGGAAGATGAAACACAAGAAACAGAAAAAAACGAAAAAAGCAGGGCGCATTCTGCTGGCTGTGTTTGCAGTGTTGATCGGAACGCTTGGCGTGCTGCTGTTTACGTCCGAGCGCTGGATGCGGAAAACATGGCCGAATCTGAGCATGGAAGAGCTTGTTTACCAGTTAAAGGCCCCGATTGCCGGAACCAGCCATGATCTTCTGATGAGTTATGTCTGCTCAAGTGCGCTGATCGCAGCGGCAGCACTCATCCTTCTGATTCTGGTCAGCATTTTTCTTCGGGAAAAACGCAAAGCCCATGTGGCGTTCGGGATGATCTGTATCGCGGCAGGAGCCGCCAGCATCGTCTATTCCATCAATGACGTGTGGGCAGCACTGGACGTAAAAGAATATCTGAAAAATCAGAGCACGTACAATACCGTGGTAGAAGACAACTACGTAGATCCGGACCGCGTGAATATCACGTTCCCGGAACAGAAACGAAATCTGATCTATCTCTATCTGGAATCCATGGAGAGCACCTACGCAGACAAAGCTTCCGGCGGAGCATTCGATAAAAACTATATCCCGGAGCTGACCCAGCTTGCCACAGACAACATCAGTTTTTCCAATTCGGAGCTGCTCGGCGGCGGCCAGCCTACCGTAAACGCAACCTGGACCATTGCCGGAATTTTCGCACAGACCTCCGGTCTGCCTCTCAGCATCGGAATCCAGCGAAATGAGATGGCATATCAGGCCAGCTTCTTCCCGGAAATCAATACCCTGGGTGATGTCCTGGCGGATGAAGGCTACAAGCAGTATTTCTTCATCGGTTCAATCGGACAGTTCGGCGGCCGGGAAGAGTACTTTAAAGAGCACGGCGACTACGAAGTAGACGATTACAACTGGGCTATGGAAAAAGGCCTGATCCCGGAAGGATATTACGAATGGTGGGGCTATGAGGATGAAAAACTCTTTTCCTTTGCCAAAGACCGTCTGACCGAAATCGCAGCAGAGGGAGAGCCGTTCAACTTCACCATGCTGACCGCAGACACCCATTTTGAGGATGGATATCCGTGTGAGCTCTGCGATGAAGAAAACGACGGTGACAACCAGTACGGAATGGTTCTGCACTGCTCCAGCAAGCAGGTCACCGAGTTCGTTTCCTGGATTCAGCAGCAGGATTTCTACGAGAACACAACGATCGTAATTTCTGGCGACCATCTGACGATGGATTCCGATTTCTGTGAGAACATTGATCCGGACTACACCAGAACCGTATACAACGTGATCATCAACTCCCCGATCCAGCCGCAGCAGGAGAAAAACAGAAGTTTCACCACCATGGACATGTTCCCGACCACCATCGCAAGTCTCGGAGCTACCATTGAGGGTGACCGCCTCGGTCTTGGAACGAACCTGTTTTCAGGTGAACAGACGCTTGCAGAGAAGCTGACCTTCGACCAGCTCAATGATGATCTCTCCCAGAAATCCAAATTCTTCGAAAAAATGGAAGAGCAGGTAACCTCCATCTGGACCAAAACCGATGAGGGCTGGAAGTTCTACATCGAAGACGAAGACCGATGGGCCAAAAGCGAATGGGTTTCCCTGAACCCGCACCGCTATGCAAACGACACCGAGCAGAGATATTACATTGACGCAAACGGCTACGCCGTAAAAGGATGGAAACTGATCGACGGAAAATGGTATTACTTCTCCACACAGGGCAGCTACCGCCTCCTCGAAGGACCGTGCGACGAACCGTTTGAGGTGGATGAGTCGCAGTATTCTTAAAAAATAAAAAAGAGAAGGATTTTCGGCAGCAAAAAGCCGGGAATCCTTCTTTTTTTAATGCAGAATTGTGCCGCTCCGCCTTTTGGCGGAATTTTCTGCATTTTTTGGTACAAAACGTATAAAGATTGTGAAATAAATAATTATCAATTGAATCATCTTACAAAACATGGTAAAATATGGCTATCAATCGGCGGACAAAGCGGAAAAAAGAAAGGGGATTTTAAAACAATGGGTTACAAATCAGACATTGAAATTGCACAGGAATGTACCATGCAGCCGATCACAGCGATCGCAGAAAAAGCAGGTATTGATGACAAATATCTGGAGCAGTACGGAAAGTACAAAGCAAAAATTGATTACAACCTGTTAAAAGACACCAATGCGGAGGATGGAAAACTGATCCTCGTTACAGCCATCAACCCGACACCGGCAGGAGAAGGAAAAACAACAACTTCTGTAGGTCTGGTAGACGGACTTTCCAGAATCGGTAAAAAAGCAATGGTTGCACTTCGCGAGCCATCTCTTGGACCGGTCTTCGGTGTAAAAGGCGGAGCAGCAGGCGGCGGATACGCACAGGTTGTTCCAATGGAAGATATCAACCTTCACTTCACCGGTGACTTCCATGCAATCGGTGCAGCAAACAACCTGCTGGCAGCTATGATCGACAACCACATTTTCCAGGGAAACGCTCTGAATATCGATCCGAGAAAGATCACCTGGAAACGATGCGTAGATATGAATGACCGTCAGCTTCGAAGCGTTGTAGACGGCCTTGGCGGAAGAACAAACGGAATGCCGAGAGAAGACGGCTATGACATCACCGTAGCATCTGAGGTTATGGCAGTTCTGTGTCTGGCAAGCGACATCACAGATCTGAAAGAAAGACTTTCCAAGATCATCATCGGATATACCTACGGAAAAGTATCCGAGCAGAAACCGGTAACCGCAGGTGACCTGCACGCAGAAGGCGCTATGGCAGCACTCTTAAAAGATGCCCTGAAACCAAACCTGGTACAGACTCTGGAAGGAACTCCGGCTATCGTTCACGGCGGACCATTCGCAAACATCGCACACGGCTGCAACTCTGTAACAGCAACCAAAATGTGCCTGAAATTAGCAGATTACACTATCACAGAGGCAGGCTTCGGTGCTGACCTTGGTGCTGAGAAATTCCTCGACATCAAATGCCGTATGGCAGGCCTGAAACCGAATGCAGTTGTAGTCGTAGCAACTGTTCGTGCCCTGAAATACAACGGCGGCGTTCCGAAAGCAGAACTGAACGGCGAGAACCTGGAAGCTCTGGAGAAAGGTATGCCGAACCTTCTGAAACACGTAAGCAACATCACAAACGTATACAAACTGCCATGTGTCGTTGCCATCAACGCATTCCCGACCGATACCGAAGCAGAGCTGAAGCTGGTTGAGGAGAAATGCAAAGAGCTCGGTGTCAACGTTGTTCTGTCCGAGGTATGGGCAAAAGGCGGCGAGGGCGGCGTAGCCCTGGCAGAAGAAGTTGTCCGTCTTTGCGAGCAGCCGAACGATTTCACCTATGCATACGATCTGGAAGGCTCCATCGAAGAGAAACTGAACGCCATCGTTCAGAAGATCTACGGCGGAAGCAGAGTTGTCCTGACCGCAAATGCACAGAAACAGGCAAAACAGTTAGAGGCTCTCGGATTTGGCAACTGCCCGATCTGTATGGCAAAAACCCAGTACAGCCTGACCGATGATCAGACCAAACTCGGCGCACCGACCGGATTCGAAGTTACCGTACGTAACCTGAAAATCTCCGCTGGTGCAGGCTTCATCGTAGCCCTGACCGGTGACATCATGACCATGCCAGGTCTGCCGAAAGTTCCGGCAGCAGAGCGTATCGATGTAGACGCTACTGGAAAGATTACAGGATTGTTCTAATAACACAGGATATTGTCTTGAAAAGACAGAATAAAGCGTGAAATAAAACACAGAAAAAAAGAGACATTCCTTCGTGAATGTCTCTTTTTTTACGTTTTTATTGCAAAATATTACAAAAGATAATATAATTTCTAATGATAACATGGAGAGAAAAGCAGATATAATATAGTAAGGGAGTTACTTGCCAATGACATCGAAGAAAAAATTGAGAAGTCTTCTGGGCGGTACACTTTTTATGGTGCTGATGCTCAGCGTACATCCGACGACTGTTTCCGCGAGTGCTGTGGGGAGCAGCACGGTGATGGACCAGTCTGTGGAGACAGAGGATCAGCAGAGCGGGATACAGAGTGAAACGCAGACACAGGCTTCACAGGACAGCGGTGCTGCTGTGCGGGCCAGTCAGAATGGCTGGGTTAAGGCAGGCGACAGCGGCTGGTATTTTTATGAGAACGGACAGCTGAAAACAGGATGGCTTTACCGGAATGGAAACTGGTACTGGCTGGATCCGGACCGGAACGGCCGCATGGCAGAAAACAGCTGGTTCACATACGATAATAATTTTTATTATGCCAAGGGAGACGGAGCAATCTATAAAAATGGTTTTCAGGAAGTAGATGGAAACCTTTATTATTTCCAGAGCTGGGGCGGCATTCAGAGAAATGTGTATCTCAGCATCAGTGGAAAAATGTACTATGTACAGGAAAATGGTATCGTTGCCCGTGGAATAGTCAGAACAATGAATGGACATGGTGATCTCTGCGCATTTGATGATACTACGGGAGCGCAGATCACACAAAAAGGCTGGCTGAAAAAAGGCACATCATATTATTGGGTAAGAGAAGACGGCGTCCTGCAGACCGGCTGGCTGCTGTACGATGATAACTGGTACTGGTTTGATGATAATGGTGTCATGATGGCATCCGGCTGGAAAGAAATCAACAACAATCTGTATTACTTCCAGAGCTGGGGCGGCATTTATAAAAACGGTTTCCAGAGCATCGGAGGAAACGAGTATTATTTCCGGAGCTGGGGTGGTGTATATCGAAACACCTTCTTTACCGTAAAAGGGAAAACCTACATAGCGCAGAATGACGGATCGATCTATCATGCCAGCCAGACCGGCTGGGTTCAGCTGGGAGATCAGACTTACTGGATCAATCAGGATGGTTCTGTTCAGACCGGCTGGCTGAAGCTGGAAGGCAAATGGTACTGGCTGAAAGCGGACGGCACACGTGCTGCATCTGAATGGATCACGTATGACAACAACCGATACTATTTTGACGGTGACGGTGTGATGTACACCGGAATGAAAGAGGTTGACGGAACAAGATATTATTTCCACAGCTGGGGCGGCGTTTACCGTAACGAATCTTTTACCTGGCAGGGAAAGAAATACTGGGCAAAGGATGACGGAACCTTCTATACAGGTGTCTGCGATATCAATGGAAAGAAATACTATTTTCTGGAAGACGGCGAGCAGATTACAAAAGAGGGCTGGTATCTGACCAACGGAACGTATTACTGGATCAACAAGGATACGTCGCTTCAGACCGGCTGGGTGAAATATGACAACAACTGGTACTGGATGAAAGAAGACGGTACGATGGCATCGTCTGAATGGATCACCTACGACAAAAACCGCTACTATTTCCGAAGCTGGGGCGGCATGTACACCGGAATTCATACCATCGGCGGAACAAAATACGCATTCCAGAGCTGGGGCGGTCTGTACCATGATCAGACATTTACCATCGGCGGTAAAACATACTATGCCAATTCAGATGGAACATTTGCCACCGGCTGGGTGCAGAACGGCGGAAAAACGTATTATTTCGATGAGGACGGCACAAGCCATACGGGCTGGCTGCTTCTGGACGGAACGCATTACTGGATCAACGCCAATGGAACCAGAAGAGATGACGAGCTGTTTCAGTACGACGGAAACTATTATTATGTAGACAAAAACGGCGTTATGGCGACAAGCGGCTGGGTATACTGGGATTATAACTATTATTATCCGAGAAGCTGGGGCGGCATGTACAAGAATGCGTTTATTACCTATGATAATAACCTCTATTACCTTGGATCTGACTCGAAAATGGCAATCGGCTGGCAGTCGATTGGCGGAAATACATACTATTTCCGAAACTGGGGCGGCATGATAACCGGAAAACAGGTGATCGACGGAAAAACGTATGTGTTCGATGAGGACGGCAAGCTGGTACAGAGTCCGGACGGATTTGAACCGTCCGCGCAGATCGGTGTCCGCACCGTACGGAACTTTCTGAAAAATGCACTGCTTCCACTTGGAAACACCCTGTATATCTGGGGAGGCGGCCACACAGACGCAGAGGCAGAGAGTTACGGCGTCAATGCGCAGTGGAAACAATTCTTCAATACACAGAATTCCACCTACAACTATTCCGATCATCTGTATGAGTACGGAAAAGGTCTTGACTGTTCCGGCTATGTCGGATGGACCGCACATCAGGTGACGAAAGAGTATGCAACGACAACCTCCACTGGAATGCCGGCCTACTTTGCAAGAAAAGGCTGGGGAACCTGCGTGACAGGCGATACGTCCCAGAAATTTACGCCGGGTGATGTGGTCAGCAAGAGCGGTCATGTCTGGATTGTCATTGGCCAGTGCTCGGACGGCAGCGTGGTTGTCATTCATGCGACACCGCCGTATATTCAGCTTGGCGGAACCGTTTCTTCAACAGGAAGCATTAACAGTGAAGCTATTGAGCTGGCAAATGAATACATGAAAATGTATTATCCGGTTGCGTATGAGCGGTATGGTGTAAAAGTTCTTGACCGGTCCTATCTGACCGGTGTGAATCATTTCACCTGGAGCAGCAGTATCTTAAGTGACAGTGAAGGCTACCGCAGGAAGAAACCGGCAGAAATCCTGAACGATCTGTTCCAGTAAAATATCTTCTATAAAAAATAAGAGAGAATACAAAAAAACTTTGTAGTTCGTGTATTCTCTCTTTCTTTTTGCGCTGGAATTGTCTATACTAGAAGGTGCGTGAAAGACGCAGATCAGAAATACAAAAGAAAAAATCTGGAAAATAAAAATACAAGGGGAGTAAACATGCGAAAGAGCTGGAAATGGGCGCTCTGTCTTGGCGTAGTGTCGTTGCTGCTGCTGGGCGGCTGCGGAAAAGAAAAGGCGGAACCAGTGGATCTGGTGCTGGTAACCGACGGCAGTGAGGTAGCTTCCGATGCCGTGTATCAGTCAGCATGGAACGGTCTTGCGCAGTATGGAGACGAGAGCGGTCTGAAATATGAAGCAAGTGTTCCGGCAGGACGGACAACAGAGGACTATGAAAACACCATCAAAGAGGCGGCGCAGAAGGGAGCATCCGTTATCGTCTGTGCCGGAACGAGCATGAGCCGCGCCGTTTACGATGCACAGCGCGACTGGAAGGATGTCCGTTTTCTGCTGCTGGAGGCAGAACCGGTCAGTGAGAGCGGCCGCAGCCGTCTCCGCGGAAATACAGAAAGCCTGGAAATTGATGTATCAGAGGCCGGCTACCTGGCAGGATATGCGGCAGTACAGGCCGGCTACACGCACCTGGGCTATATCGGACAGAAAAACGAAGAGAACGGAACAAAGTACGGGACAGGTTATGCACTCGGTGCAGAGGCGGCCGCTGCGGAACTGGGACTTGGAGAAAACAGCATCACGCTGGATTATACGTATCGGAAAAGCAGCAGCGTATCACCGTCGTATTTGGAAAAAATCAAAAGCTGGTATGGTGAGGGCGGACAGATTCTCTTCTCGGACGGTGCATCGTATCAGAATGTACTTGGCGCAGCAGCATCTGCGGCAGGCGGAGCACTGATCGCAAACGGCGGCGTGGAGGAGTACGCCAATGCCGTGTTGAAAGTACGTCTGGATTATGGAACTGCAGTTTACAATGCGTTAAAAGAAATGAAACAAAAGGATTTTGAAGGCGGGAAAATTGTAACGCGCGGCGTGACCGATCAGGAAATCAGTCTGGAATGGAATCAGGATGCGGTGCCGTACTTTACAGAGGATCAGTACCGGGCACTCTGTGCGAAATTCTCCGCAGAGGACTTTTCAATCCCTGACGGCGATGCGCTTTCCTCGCCGGATCAATACAAATTGAGTTGTGTGAGTGTACAGAAGGTAAAATAACATGTATCGTTACTGTTCACGAATTGTTTACAAAAAGTCGGGATATTTTTCCTTGCATCCATTTGTGAATTGTGATATTATGTAAAAGAATTGGGAAAAATATTTCAAAATTGTTACAGAATAATTGAATTTCTAAGAAACAGGGAAACCTGAAACAAAGAAACCTACATACAACGAATCAATTTGGGAGTGAAAGAATGAGAAAAAAATTTCTTGCCTTAAGTTTAGCAGTGATCGTAAGTGCAGCTCAGGTAATGACAGTAAGCGCCTCGAAACAGGAGCAGTTACAGCAGCAGCAGGCAGCACAGGCAGAGACCAGCGCACAGCTTGACAACGCAAAAGCAGAAATCGACGATCTGGAAACCAAAAAGAATCAGATTACCGGCGAGATTGATGACCTGGACGCACAGCTTGTCGTAACCATGGCATCCGTGGAAAATCTGAAAAATGAAATTGCAGAGAAACAGACAGAAATTGAAACAACACAGGAAAAACTGGCACAGTCCCAGGCTGAAGAGGACGAGCAGTACGAGCTGATGAAAAAACGAATCCAGTTCCTTTATGAGAGCGGCGGAGACAACGGCTGGGCAGCACTTCTTCTGGAGGGAAAAGATTTAAGCAGCATTCTCAACCAGGCTGAGTACACCCAGAAGTTATACAAATACGACAGAGAGTGTCTGCAGGAGTACATGGATCTTGTACAGCAGGTAACAGACTACAGCAATCAGCTTGCAGATGAAAAAGCAGATCTCGAAGCTAGTGAGGCAGAGCAGGAAGCACAGCAGCAGTCCCTTGAGGCAATGCTTGAGCAGAAAAAAGCCGTTTCCGATGACTACGAAAACCAGATCGCAGACCTGAACGACATGGCTGCACAGTACAACGCAGTACTGGCAGAGCAGAACGCAAAGATCCAGCAGATCCAGGAGGAGATTGCAGCCGAAGAGGCAGCAAGAAAAGCCGAAGAGGCCCGTCAGGCAGCAGAAGCAGCCGAGGCAGCCCGCCAGGCAGAAGCAGCAAGACAGGCAGCAGCAGAAGCAGCCGCAAGCAGTGCTGCAAATAATACAACAACGGCAGACAACACACCGTCCAGCACAGGAAGCTCCACCACGACAACAACACCGTCTAACGGAGGAAGCTCTTACGATGATTCTTCGTCCAGCGATACCAGCAGCTCGGATGATTCCAGCAGCTCCAGCAGCACCGGAAGCGCAACCGGAAGTGCCATCGTATCCTATGCAACACAGTTTATTGGAAATCCATACGTATGGGGCGGCACAAGCCTTACCAACGGAGCTGACTGCTCTGGTTTTGTGCAGTCTGTCTACGCACATTTTGGAGTGAATCTTCCAAGAACATCTTCAGAAATGCGAAGTGCCGGCAGGGGAGTCAGTTATTCGGAAGCACTTCCTGGGGACATCATTTGCTATGATGGACATGTCGGTATTTACATGGGAGACGGACAAATTGTAAATGCAATTAATAGCCGAAAAGGAATCGGGATATTGCCTGCCACGTATAAAGGAATCCTGACAGTAAGAAGATTACTTTAAATTGGTGCATATTGAACAGAAGCATAAAAGAACAGATTAAGTAAGTGAAAAATTGCCGGATGTACAAAATAGACAAAAATGTATAAAAAATTTGATTGCTGAAAAATAGTTAAAAATTTATCCACATTGAGTTATCCAAGTTTTCCACACTAAAAACGTGAAAAAAGGTGGAAAAATACATGATTTCTAAAAGTTTTCCACATTATCCACATAAAAAGGTGTGGAAACTGGGGATAATTCAAGGTAAATAAAAGAACGAATGTTTTGTGGAGTTATGATAAAAATAGTATTTTGTCGAAAAAAATCGGCAAACGTATTGACTTTTAAAAATTCAAATTTTAATGGAAAATTGTCATAAAATGTTTACACAATGGTGAAAAGCAATTATAATAAGAAAACGTAAAAGAAAAGGAGGTGCACACATGGCACGAGTTACAAAGGAAATGACTATGGGAGAACTGCTTCAGACATATTATGAGCAGTGCCCTGAAATTGTAGATGTTCTTACAGGATTAGGAATGCATTGCATCGGATGCCCAAGTTCTATCGGAGAATCACTTGCAGATGCTGCATATGTTCACGGAATTGATTCAGATCTTCTTGTTGAGAAACTGAATGCAACAATTAATGCAAAACTTGGTGAGTAATATTAGATTTGCAGAACAACAGAAAATAGAACAATAAAAAGCGGACTCCAATTGGAATCCGCTTTTTATTGTCAGGCATAAACCTGAAAGATTTTTCTTAGTTTTGTTTAAACATTAGCCAGTTGCTGTACTGCATCATTTTCCAGTAGTACTTTGCAATGCTCTCCGAGGAAAGCAATTGTAGCGCCGGAG
>ERZ773107.2652-NODE-2652-length-12821-cov-2.466082_pt1 | contig 12821 bp, 10 predicted proteins | sample MGYA00580571_ERZ773107 | MGnify/ENA primary metagenome ERZ773107 (study PRJEB29015, sample SAMEA2737843) | human gut metagenome | biome: human gut; feature: human-associated habitat; material: faeces | place: China | collected 2012 ... | reverse complement strand
GTGTATACTGGGTCAGATCATTCGTTCCAATACTGAAGAAATCAACCATCTCTGCCAGTTTATCACTGATGATCGCTGCTGCCGGAGTCTCAATCATGATTCCCTGTTCCGGAATCTTATACTGAATTTCCTGCGCTTTCAGTTCTCCTTCCACTTCTGCAACGATCTCGTAGATACGTTTTACTTCTTCTGTAGAAGTGATCATCGGATACATGATAGAAAGATTTCCATATACAGCGGCACGAAGAAGTGCACGAAGCTGTGTCTTAAAAATCTCCGGCTGTTTCAGACAGATACGGATCGCGCGATACCCCATCGCCGGGTTATCTTCCTTTCCGAGTCCGAGGTAATCGACGTTCTTATCCGCACCGATGTCGAGCGTTCGGATGATCACCTTCTTTCCGCCCATCGTCTGTAGCACCTGACGGTACGTGTTAAACTGCTCAGTCTCATCCGGCAGCGCGGTCTTTCCGAGATACAGGAACTCACTGCGGAACAGGCCGATGCCCTCCGCGTCATTTTCCTGTACATATGCGACATCTGAAACACTGCCGATGTTTGCATATACGTTTACCTTCCGGCCACTCTTCGTCACCGAAGGACGTCCCTTGTAGTTTGCAAGCAGCCGCTTCTGCTCTGCCGCCCTCGCCTGCATCTCGTGTGCAGCAGCGATGGTTGCCTCATCCGGATCCACGCAGAACACGGCATCCTTGCCATCGACGATGCCCATCGTACCGGAATGGAGACTGTCGAGCTCCACCGGCACACCGATCAGCGCCGGGATGTTCATCATACGCGCGAGGATCGCGGTATGGGAGTTCGTCGAGCCATGGACGGTGACGAACGCAAGGATCTTACGCTTATCCATCTGCACCGTTTCACTCGGTGTCAGGTCATCCGCCACGATGATGGACGGTTCCATATGCGCCCAGTCGAGCTCCTCCTCACCACTCAGATTCCGGATCAGACGATTCGAGATATCCTTCACATCCGCGGAACGTGCCTGCATGTACTCATCATCCATATTCGCGAAGATCTCGGCGAAGTTATCTCCGGTGACCGCCACCGCGTACTCAGCATTGAGCTCCTCCGTCTCGATCATCGAGTGGATCGCATCCTGGTAGTCCTCATCCTCGAGCATCATCTGATGCACCTCGAAGATCTGCGCGTTCACCTCGCCAACCTCCTGAAGCGCCTTCTCATAAAGCGCGCCGAGCTGGGCCTGCGCCTGTTTCTTCGCATCCTCGAGACGCTGGAGCTCTGCCGCTACATCCTCGACATGCTGACGCTTTACGATGCCATCACTCTTCTTCAGAACATTGATCGGACCGATCGCCGTTCCCTTATAAACGGACTTTCCGATGTATTTTTCCATTTCCTGTCCCCTCAGATTCTATATCGATCGATGAATTACAGATTTTCCTGGAAGAACTTCTCGAGTGCCTCGAACGCAGCATCCTCATCCGGACCCTCGACCTGCACGGTCACCTCATCGCCCTGCTTGACGCCCATGCTCATGATGGCGATCAGCTTGCCGGCAGCTGCGGTCTTTCCCTTCGCCGCGAGCGTCGTAGCGCTCTGGAACTTCTTCGCTTCCTTCACCAGCAGTCCGGCTGGTCTCGCATGCAGTCCGAGTTCTTCCTTGATCACATATGTAAATTCTTTCATCTTTATCTATCCTTTCTTTTCACTGCGTGAGCTCATACGTAAGTCCCCTCTGCAAATAAGCGGGATTCCTGCATACGTCACCATGTCATCTAAGTCATCATGTAAATAAGTTCTCATTATAAACAAAACTTCCCGCACGGTATAGTACTTTCCGGATCTCGAATTCACTATGCATGCAGGAAGTCTGGATATTTTTTCAGGGGTATGCCACAGTGCCCTGTGGTATTTTAAAGAAGTGTATCGCTCTGTTTAGAGAATGCCCAGTGCACCCATGACCATGCCGAAGAGGACGATGCCGATCAGCAGGACGTTGGTATTGACCTTCTTCTGAACGAGATTGTAGATGCCCAGCGTAAATACGAACGGAAGCATCTTCGGGATGATGGAATCCAGCATATCCTGGATGACCAGATTCGTACCACCGGTGGAGAAGGTAAGCGGCGTGGTGACGGACACCATGCTGGCTACCATACCGCCGACGACGGCGAGACCGACGATGGATGCGAAGTGCATTACGCGATCCATAAGTCCTTCCTGGTACAGCTTCGCGAGGTATTTATTACCTGACCTGTAGCCGAAGAAGGTTGCATTGTAGGCAAACAGCAATGACGGAATCGCGAACAGCAGTACTGCGAGAATCGGTCCCAGGATGCTGCCCTGCTGTGCGAACGAAAGGCCGATACCGAAGGTGATGATTCGGATGGTTCCCTGGAAGAAGCTGTCACCGATGCCGGCGAACGGCCCCATCAGACTGGTCTTGATCATGGAGATCGACTCGGTCTGGAACTCACCCTCTTCTGAATTTGCGTTCTGCTCCTCCATGGAAGCGGCGAGGCCCATGATAAACGGTGTCAGCTGCGGTGTGCAGTTAAAGAACTCCATATGCCGCTGATACGCTTCCTTTTTTCTCTCCTCATCATCTGCATACAGCTTGTCAAGCACCGGTGCCATGCCATACATGAAGCCCATGTGCATCTGACGCTCATAGTTCCATGAGCACATAATCGCGAGGGAATGCAGGAAGACCTTACGTAAGTCTTTATCGCTTACCTTCTTTAATGCTTTCTGATTTTCCATTATGCATTTGCCCCCTTTCCATACAGAACCTTATCCAGGATGAATGCCAGGATCGCGGCGAACATGGTCACACCGATCAGGCTGAGACCGGAATATGCGACGATCAGGAAGCCGAGAAGGAAGTACGGGAACATCTTCTTCGACAGCATTGAACTCAGCAGCATCGCAAATCCGAGGGCCGATAAGAGGTTACCAGCGACTGTGAGGCCGTTCGTGATGACCTGCGGAATCGCAGCTACCAGGTTCGTAACTAGATCCGTACCGAAGTAAACGGTCAGGAAGATCGGGATGAAGTAAACCAGCGCGTTGAAGCCGAAGGACCACCAGAGGTGGATATGAATCGCCTTCTTGAACTGTCCGTTCTCGATGGCCTTATCCGCTACATGAGAGAACTGCGCGATCACCATACGCATGATGACACTCAGGAACTCGCCAATGACGGCGACCGGAACGGCGATGGTCAGTGCCGCTTCCGTGGAGGCACCGGAAAGAATCGCAAACGCAGTGGCGATGATACTTCCGAACTGCATGTTTGGTGGTCCGGCTGCTCCGATCGCTACAAATCCCATGGAAATAAGTTCCAGGGATGCACCTAAAATTACACCCTGTCTGACATCGCCTAATACGAGGCCTGCCAGTGTACTCAGGATCAGTGGTCTGCCGATGTTCTGACGTCCGATCAATCTGGAGTCGATGACACCGACGATACCAACTAAACCGAGTAAGATCGCTTTAATCAGCATACGACATCTCCTTTTTTAATTCTCAAATGATGCATGCTCGATCGGGGAGGATGGCACCATCTGAATATAGATCTTCTTTCCCATCGAAATCAGTTCCTGGGTGGCCTTCAGCTCTGCTTCATTTAAGTACACGGCCTTACCGTACTCCTTCGAACCGGCCTTCTTCGCCACACCGCCATAATTGATTTCGGTCACCTCTGGAAGCTCCTTCGCAAGCTGAAGTGCTTCTGCCGGTCCCTTTACGATGATCATGATATTCTTGCTGGCATTCTCATCCACCAGCTTCCGAAGCTGTGAAAACGGAATGATACTAAGCTCACAGTCCACCGGCTTCGCGATGCTGAGCGCCATCATGCTGATCGGATCATTCGGAACCTTATCATCGGCGACGATGATATAGTTGGTGCCTACCTGCTTGGTCCAGGAAAAAATCACCTGGCCATGTAAAAGACGATGATCTACACGAACTAACTTAATCATACATTTCCTCCATTTAAAAAGTTGTTGTACAGTACGATGCTCTGGGCTGCACTCTTACAGGTATCATCGAGGTCCAGCTCCTCCCATGTCGTACCGCTCTTCTTCATTGCCATGATTTCCAGTACCAGCGGGAGATTTACACCCGCGATCAGTTTTCTCGACGAGCTCATGAATGGTAAGGCGGTATTCGCCGGCGATCCTCCCGGAAGGTCCAGAAGGACGACCAGATTCCGATCCTTATATCTCTCCTCGATCGTCGCACGGATTGCTTCTGAAAAGTCATCCAGTGACTCTCCGTTTTCGAACGACAGCGTCCCGAAATCATCCTCGTCGATATCCAGGATCAGCTTCAATGCATCTGCATATCCCTTGCACAATCCTGCATGTGTAATCATCAGCACATCAAATGCATCTTTCATGTTTCGTACCATCCTTACTTAATTCTTCTATGATTGGAACAGCCTCTGATAAAGAGGCGATAATCTTTATGGCCTGTCGCTTCTGGACTTCCGTCGGCGGCATCAGATCCGGCACCATGATCGGATGCATCCCTGCTGCATAAGCCGCCCTGATTCCATTATGAGAATCCTCAATCACATAACAATTCTCCGGTCTGGTCCCCAGTCGTCTGCAAGCCTCCAGAAAGATATCCGGTTCCGGCTTACTCCGTTCCACCATATCTCCCCCGATAATCTGATCAAAATATCCCAGCAGCCCGCCATCTGAAATCTCCGAACGCACCAGTACCTCCCGAGTAGAACTGGCAAGCCCAATCTTAAATCCCCTCATCTTCAAATATTTCAAAAGCTCCTCAACCCCTGGCTTCTTTGCCAGTTTACCTCCGGAAGCATGACTGAAAAACACCTCTGCCATCTCCGCTTTATATTCCTCATACGGAAAATCTTCACCATAATGCTTCAGAAAAACCCCTTTACTTACAACACTGTTTGTTCCCAGACACTCATGACATGCCGCCTCAACTCCTGCGATTCCATGACGTTCTGCCACTTCTTTCCACGCTTGAAGCACAAGAATCTCCGAATCAAAAATCACTCCATCCATATCAAATATCACTGTATCAATCCCACTCGCCATAACTTTTGATCCTTTCCTCTTTCTCTCTATCAGCAGACTTTCTCAGGCAAAAATATCTTTGACGACAGTCTGATCGACTTATTCAAACCATATATAAGCCAGTAGTCTGACAATCTATTTTTTCATAATATAACCAATCGCATCACGAATCTGCGACACATAAACCAAGTTGATCCCTTCCACTTTTCCAACAGAAGACTTACACACTTCCGGAAGCACAACTGTTCCAAATCCCAGTTTTTTCGCCTCCTGCACACGCTGGCCTGCCATACTCACTGCGCGGATTTCACCACTCAGGCCAACCTCGCCAAACACCATCACATTGTCAGGAATCACAATATCCTTCGCACTGGAAACAATCGCCAGACAGATCCCAAGGTCAATTGCCGGCTCTGTCATCTTCATTCCCCCTGCAATATTGACATAAGCATCCGATGCAGCCAGACGGAGTCCGACTTTCTTCTCAAGCACAGCCATAAGGAGATTCACTCTGTTAAAATCAGTTCCCACCGCTGTCCGCCTCGGAATCCCGAAATTACTCTGGCACACAAGTGCCTGAATTTCAACCAGAATCGGCCGGGTTCCTTCCATAGAACACGCCACAACAGAACCCGACGCATCCTCCGGTCTGCCATTCAGCATATATTCCGACGGATTCTTCACCTCCTCAAGACCTGTATTACACATTTCAAAAACACCAATCTCATTCGTAGATCCAAAACGATTCTTCACCGCACGCAGGATACGATAAGAAGCATGCCGGTCGCCTTCAAAATAAAGCACCGTATCCACCATATGTTCCAGAACCCTCGGACCTGCCACATTTCCTTCTTTCGTCACATGACCTACAATAAAAATGGACACCCCCATCCCCTTTGCGATCTGCATAAGGATATTGGTAGATTCTCTCACCTGAGAGACACTTCCCGGTGCCGAACTTACATCTTCGTGAAACATAGTCTGAATGGAGTCGATCACAACCACATCCGGTTTTCTGCGCTCGATCACCTCACGTATCACTTCCAGGTTCGTCTCACATAAAAGCTGCATCTTATCCGTAAACTGCCCGATACGATTAGCTCTCAGCTTAATTTGTCTCAGAGATTCCTCACCTGAAATATAAAGAACCGAAACCTGCTTCTCTGCCAGATTCCTGCACACCTGTAAAAGCAGCGTTGATTTTCCGATTCCCGGATCTCCTCCCACTAAAACAAGGGAGCCGGGGACGATACCGCCGCCCAGCACCCTGTCAAGTTCACCAATCTGAGTTGTCTGCCGTTCATCTTCTGACAGGCTGATGTCTTTAAGGATCACCGGTTCCTGCCTTTTTTCTGATGATTTCATTGCTCCAGAAGAGGATGGCTTCTTTGTGGAAACTGTCTCTTCCACAAAGGTGTTCCAGGACTTGCATCCCGGGCACTGCCCCATCCATTTTGCGGATTCATATCCGCACTCCTGGCAAAAATATACCGTCTTTTTATTTTTCAGCATTTTACAATCTTTACTTCTACTCTTGCAGCATTGCCAAGTTCCACGCTAAAGGAAAGTTTACCGCCCAGGTTTGTTTTCATCTTACCTGTGCTTGCCTGCTCAATAAATACTTCATATTCTGTATCCGGCTCCATCTCCACTGTGATCTGTGCATCTTCCGGTCCCTCTACATGGAAATCCATCTGAGCTTCACTCTGTGTAAGATTAAATACTGCTGTTCCCGGAACTGATTCGTAAACGAACATTCCGTTTCTCTCGAGCTTGGTAATCTCCTTAAAAGTTTTTACTTTATACATATCGCCCTGATGCTGATAGTCTGATAATTTAGACTTCTGTGCAAGCTCATAGTCACCAAAGCTGATTGCTCCATTCTCTTCTGTACGGATTAATTCTTTTACTACTGCCATTTCCTATGTCCTCCTAAGACTCTTTTGTTTGCCGCTCCACCGGTTCATCTGCCGATGCCGTACAGTTTTTCACTATCTCTGTACTTTTCCGACATTTTATGTGCTTATTATATAATACATTCACTTTTTTGACCAGTATCTCACTGATTTTTTTATACTAATTTCACAATTTCTGTGAATCATGTGAGTCCTCTGCTTTAATTGTAAATATCTGTCTGCTCAGAGATTTCTACTGTTTTTTCACTTCAAATGCAATCTCGTTTTTATGAAGTTTCACCTGTACACTATCTCCACGTTTTACTCTGCCTTCCAGAATCTCGTTTGCAAGCGCATCTTCTATCTTACTCTGAATTGCACGACGCAGCGGTCTGGCACCATATTTATTATCAGAACCTTTTTCTGCAATAAAATCTTTCACAGCATTTGTCACTGTAAGATGAATTTCCATCTGTTCTGCACATCGTTTCTCCAGTGTTTTAAGAAGCAATGTCACAATTTTCCGGATATCTTCTTTATTCAGCACATGGAACACCATGATATCGTCAATTCGGTTCAGGAACTCCGGTTTGAAAATCCGGCGCACTTCTTCCATCACACCGCCTTTCATTCGTTCATAGTCTTTCTTCTCATCATTATCAGACATGAATCCCAGACGTTTCGGTTCCATGATCGCCTGTGCCCCTGCGTTGGAAGTCATAATAATAATCGTCTGTTTGAAGTCGACTTTTCTTCCCTGTGCATCTGTAATATGACCGTCATCCAGCACCTGTAAAAGTATATTAAACACATCCGGATGTGCCTTCTCAATCTCATCAAAAAGCAATACACTGTACGGATTTCTGCGGACCTTCTCACTGAGCTGGCCGCCTTCTTCATATCCTACATATCCCGGAGGAGAACCGATCAGCTTGGAGACACTGTGTTTCTCCATATATTCGGACATATCTACACGAATCATCGCCTGTTCACTTCCAAAGACAGCTTCTGCCAGAGCCTTGGAAAGTTCTGTCTTACCAACACCTGTAGGTCCAAGGAAAAGGAAAGAACCAATGGGACGGTTCGGATCTTTAAGTCCTACTCTTCCCCGTTTCACTGCCTGCGCAACAGCTTTCACTGCCTCATCCTGTCCGATCACACGTTTATGAAGTTCTTTCTCCAGACGAGCAAGACGTTTGGTTTCTCCCTCTGTCAGTTTCTGAAGAGGAATCTTTGTCCAGTCAGAAATCGTCTCTGCAACAGCAGCTTCATCTACAACAAGTTTCTTCCTCTTATTTCTACGTTCAGTCTTAATGCGGATTTTCTCCATTTCGGCTTCCACTTCATTTTGGCGTACCTGTGCTTTTTTTGCGCGTTCAATATCTGCAGTCTTAACTGCCTGTTCTTTCTCCTCACGAAGTTCATTCAGTTCCAGTTCATATTGTTCCATTTCAGGTGCTGACTGATAACCCGCAAGCTGAACCTTTGATGCTGCTTCATCAATAATATCAATTGCCTTATCCGGAAGGAAACGGTCATTGATATATCTTTGTGACATTTTTACTGCGGCCTCAAGTGCCTCATCTTCAATCTTTACCCCATGATGTTTCTCATAATATGGACGCAGACCTTTAAGGATCTCAACAGTCTCCTCTGAAGATGGTTCTTCCACTGTCACAGGCTGGAATCTTCGTTCCAGTGCTGCGTCTTTTTCAATATATTTACGGTATTCCTCCAGAGTAGTCGCACCGATAAGCTGAATCTCACCTCTGGAAAGAGAAGGTTTCAGGATATTAGAAGCATCCAGTGCTCCCTCCGCTCCACCTGCTCCGATGATGGTATGGATTTCATCAATGAACAGCAGAATTCCCTGATGTTCTTTTACTTCCTGGATCACATTCTTAATGCGTTCCTCAAATTCACCTCTGTATTTGCTTCCCGCAACCATGCCGGAAAGATCTAACACAACAAGACGCTTATCCTTCACTGTATCCGGAACCATTCCCATAACGATGCGCTGTGCAAGTCCCTCTACAATGGCAGTCTTACCTACTCCGGGTTCCCCTGTCAGACACGGATTATTCTTCGTACGTCTGCTCAGAATCTGAATCAGTCTGGTAATTTCTTTATCACGCCCTATCACAGGATCCAGTTTTCCCTCTGCTGCAAGCTGTGTCAGGTCACGACTGTACTGGTCCAGTGTAGGAGTACTGGTCATTTTTTTGTTTCCCGCATTCCTTGCGTACTGAAATTCTTCTGCAATGGTATCACTGTCAAATCCCATAGCTGTCAGGATAGCCGCAAACAACTTCTGGATATTTACTCCCATTGTAAAAAGCAGTCTGGTCGCTACGCAGTCTGTCTCTTTCAGAAGCGAAAGCAACAGGTGCTCTGTTCCGCAAAGACATTCCATACTCTCAGCATCTTCCTTCGCCTGTTCAATGATCCTTCTTGCTCTCGGGCTGTACTGGGGATCTTTTGTTTCTGCTGCCGCAGTATTGCCCTGAACCGGTGTAACCAGGCTGCTGATAAGTTCCCTGAGTTTTTCTTCTTCTACGTTAAATTCCTGCAGCACTTTTCCCGCAGTACCTTCAGGTTCTTTCAAAAGACCTGCAAGAAGATGCTCTGTTCCGATATATCCATGTCCACAGGATTTCGCAATTGTCGTTGCCAATTTGAGGGCATTCTCTGCCTGTCTGGTAAATTGTCTCTCCATGTCCTCTCCTATCTGTTTTCATCATATTCGTCAAAAATCTCATCAATAAGCTGATGTACTTCCTCTCTGCTTACGCTCTTGCAACATCCTTTCGCAAGCGCCACCATGAGATTCTGTTTCAGTTCTTCCAATGCTTTCCGTTTATTTACATCAATGGAAATCACTGCACCACGTCTGCGGTCGATAGTGACAAATCCCTCCTGTCGCAGCAGTGAATATGCTTTATTTACTGTATGCATATTTATCCCAACTGTATCTGCAAGCTGTCTCACTGATGGCAGTGTATCTCCCTCCTGCAGTCTTGACGTAGCAATCCCCATGATGATCTGATTGGTCAGCTGGATGTAAATGGCTTCATCACTGCTGAAATCTATTTCTATCATCATACGTTTTCTTCTCCTTTTTGTGTTACACATATCCTAGCACAAACCAACATTTTTTGCAACAGAAAGACGTATTGCTGTATTATTTTTCAAAACAAAAAGGGGTGTACTGCCATGTTCTCACACAGCATGCACACCCTTTATCTTCTTTCTGTCAACTGAATTTCATCTACATGACTTGATTATTTTAAGCCAATGATCTTATTGAGCTGTTCTCTGTTCAGAACAAGGTTAAAGCCTAATGGATTAACTGCATAAGCCATTGCCTTATCGATTAACAGCTCCGGAAGTTTTGCAAACGGTACTTTCGCAATACGCAGCTTCTGACCTTTTGTAAACTTCTCAAGTTCCATAACGTCTGTAAATACAGGCTGGAGAATTTCTTCTTTTTTATTTTTGAGATACGGAATATTGATCTTCTTAGGATCTTCAGGATCTACATTCATAGCAACCAGATATTCGGATTTCTTCAGGTTTACGATCAGTTCTTCCTCAAGCTCACGAAGATTTCCATGCTGATCCTTCTCTACCGGACGGCGGAGTTCCTGCATAAAGTAAATGCCGGAAAGCTCCAGTGTAGGATTCAGAAGCGGTCTCTTAGCCGGCTCAATCTTGCTCATATCTGCCTGTTTTGCAACATCCGGAAGATCAATCTCAATTTTATCTTCACCGTCTACCCATACAACAGTGTTAACACCAATGGCATAAAAAGTACCATATAATCTTGGATAATCTTTCTTGGAAAATCTCATTCCCATAAGAAGAATCTTATCTTCAATCATCTTTTTGCCGAATTCCTTGATTCCCTCTTCTGTGGAAAAAATCCATGCCTGGTCATTATAAGTCTCTTCGTCACATTTCACATATGGCAGTTTGGTAGCCTGTGAGTATGCAACAAATACTGTCTCTCTGTTCTGTAATTCCTTGATTGCTTCTTCTTTGCTGATTCCCATTATTTTATCCTCTCTGTCTCATTTCTTTTATGATCTTTTTCATTTCCTTATCAACACGATAAGACTCTGTGATCTTCTGTAGTGATTTCTTATATGTAAATTCATCCAGTTTGTGACCGTCCTGCAAGTATGTCAGCATCTCATCCGGAAATGCCGCAAAATATACAGATACTGCCCACGCCACTGCCATCTTTGCATAATATCCCTGCTGAGTGATACTCTCCAGACGTCTGATACTCTCTTTCAAATATTCACGCTTCACAAAATGTCCCAGAAGCATGACTGCCGCAAATCTTGCTTCGTATTCTTTATTCGAAGTAAAATACGTTTCAATAAAACCCCAGTATTCTGTCTGGTATTTATCTGCATCTTTTAATGTACTGCAAAAGCAATCGCATACTGCCCAGTTATTAATGTCCGGCACAAATTTTGCCACATATGTTAAGCGTTCTTTGCATTCCATCTTTGCATAAGCACTCACCAATCCGCGAAGCATCGTTTCTTCATACCACTGGTCATCCGCCTGTTCAAACCATTCCTGCCAGTCCATACCAGAAAGCTGCTTTGCAAATTTTCGCAACACCGGAAGTCTGATTCCCATAACATTATCCACACCCGGCAGAAGATTGCTGTGAAAATCCCGATAATCGGTATCTTCATTCTCCTGCAGAAACTGGCGCACCATATGTGTCGTCACCTGAATCTCTTTCTGACTTTTCCTGTTCATAATATTTCTCCCATTACTGTGCATATGCTGAACAGTAACTTTCTCCTTGCTGTTTCTGCTACGTTACAATTCATCTCAATCTGTAACTTTGCTTTACAGCACTTTTCTATTTTATAACAGATTGCATGAAAAGTAAAGGAAATCGCTCGTATTATTTATGCAAAATAATTTATGTGGATTCTATCGTTCTTTCAAAAAATATTACATCGAGATCATTTTTGACAGAAGAAGTATCTGCCAACCATAAAACAGGAGACAAGAATGGGACTTTTATCCTAGCCTTGTCTCCTGTTTATTTTTAAACATCAATATTTTTTATGCTTCATCAATTGCTTTTCCAATATCATGGCGCATATATTTATTTGCGAATGTAATCCACTCTGTAGCTTCATATGCATTCTTTCTTGCTTCTTTTAAATCTTTGCCTGTCGCAGTAATTCCCAGAACACGGCCACCATTAGTAACAATCTGACCGTCTTTCAGTTTGGTTCCTGCGTGGAAGCAGTAATATCCGTCTTTGCCTTTGAAATTTTCAAAGCCGTACATTGGGATACCTTTTTCATATTTTACAGGATATCCATCACTTGCAAGTACTACGCACACTGCTGCATTATCCTCGAACTGAAGGTCTACCTGGTCCAGAGTTCCGTTTACACAGGCTTCCATCACTTCGATGATATCGTTCTTCATACGAGGAAGAACAACCTGCGCTTCCGGATCGCCAAAACGGGCATTATACTCCAGAACCTTCGGACCATCCGGTGTAAGCATAAGACCAAAGAAAATGATTCCCTTAAACGGGCGTCCTTCTGCAGCCATTGCATCCACTGTCGGCTGATATACATATTTCCTGCAGAATTCATCTACCTCTTCTGTGTAGAACGGACTCGGGGAGAAAGTTCCCATTCCGCCAGTATTCAATCCCTGATCACCGTCCTGAGCACGTTTGTGATCCTGTGCGGATGTCATTGTACGGATAGTTTTTCCATCTACAAATGATAACACAGAGACTTCACGTCCTGTCATAAATTCTTCGATGACCATGGTATTTCCGGCATTTCCGAATTTCTTATCTTCCATGATCTCTTTTACGCCGTCTTCTGCC
>ERZ773107.2650-NODE-2650-length-12836-cov-3.306627_pt1 | contig 12836 bp, 10 predicted proteins | sample MGYA00580571_ERZ773107 | MGnify/ENA primary metagenome ERZ773107 (study PRJEB29015, sample SAMEA2737843) | human gut metagenome | biome: human gut; feature: human-associated habitat; material: faeces | place: China | collected 2012 ... | reverse complement strand
TAAGCTTCGGTGCAAACCAGATCGCAGGTGCAGGTCTCTTCTATGGCGGCGGCTTCAAACAGCTTGGTTTACAGCTCCTTGGTATGTTCGCTACCATTGCATGGACTGCTGTAACCATTACGATCGCATTTATTGTTATCAAAAAGCTTTTCGGTCTTCGTGTTTCCGAAGAAGAGGAAATTGTTGGTCTTGATGCAAAAGAACATGGTCTTCCGTCCGCATATGCCGGCTTCTCCATCATGGATATCTCCAACACCATGACAATGGATGTCAACGAAAACACCGATCTCGGCGTTTCGGATTACGACAAAGCTTCCGAATTCCAGAAGAATGCAGCGGTCAAGGTTGTGGAAGCTCCGATCACTGCTTCTGCAAGCGGCATTTACAAGGTTGTCATCATTGCAAAGCTGTCTCGCTTCGAAGCACTGAAGACTGCATTAAACGACCTTGGTGTAACCGGTATGACCATGACACAGGTAATGGGCTGCGGCATCCAGAAGGGTGCAGGCGAAATGTATCGTGGTGCAGAAATCGATGCAACCCTGCTTCCTAAGGTAAAGATCGAGGTTGTCGTCAGCAAGATCCCTGTTGATTCCGTCATTGCAACTGCAAAGAAGGTACTCTTTACCGGTCACATCGGCGATGGCAAGATTTTTGTATACAATGTTGACAGAGTCGTAAAGGTCCGCACCGGCGAAGAAAATACCGCTGCACTGCAGGATGTAGAATGATAACACAGCAAAACAATCCATAAACACGGCAGCATGTCGTATAAAAAATCCCGGTCTCCTGTTCCAAACAACAGGAGGCCGGGATTTTTATTCATGACAATAGAATGCTCGCAGAGCGTGCATTCTATTGTTTCATCATCCATCTCGTAACTATAAGACTCCAGAAAATCACATTCCTTTTCCCCCTTTCTGACATTTTCTACACAGACTTTTCCATTTTCCTATGCTATAGTTAGCGTAAATAGCCTTTAACGCTCTTGGGGGAATATCATAATCCGGGGAAACACCGCACGCTGCGATCTGTTTTCCCTATAAAAAGGAGGACTTACCAATGACAAAAGAATATTCCTGGATGCTCGGCCCTTTTGAAAAGGCTGCCGAAGCCAATCCCTGTCTGGTTCCCAATGCAGTATCCCGTTTTTTCTGCCCGGTTCAGGAAAAGGAACTCGGCTGGGAAGCAAAGGATGTATTTAATCCTGCGGCCGTCGTAAAGGATGACCGCGTTTACCTGCTTTACCGCGCAGAAGATCACGAGGGAAAATATGCAGGAACCTCTCGCATCGGTCTGGCAGTCAGCGACGACGGTCTGCATTTTACCACCATGCCGGAGCCCGTCCTATATCCCGAAAAGGACGAATTTTCTGTCTATGAATGGGAGGGCGGCTGCGAGGATCCCCGTATTGTAGAAACAAAGGACGGAAGATATTTTCTCTACTATACTTCCTATAACGGAAAGGTTGCACTGCTTTGCTGCGCAGAAAGCACCGATCTTGTCCACTGGAAAAAGCACGGACCGATCTTCAAGGATGCAATGAATGGGAAATATAAAAACCTCTGGTCAAAATCCGGCGCAGTTGTCTGCAGGCAGGAGGGTGACCACTTTTATCCGGTCAAGCTCAAGGAAACCTACTGGATGTACTGGGGAGAAAGTGACATTTATGCTGCCACCTCCGATGATCTGATCCACTGGACACCGGTGGAATTTCTTGCAGATGGTGCAGACCCGTCCCATTCCTTCAGCCAGCACGATTCCCGCTGCAAGGATAACGATGAAGTTGCAAGAGTCCTGCTTCCCATCATCCGCCCCAGAGTCGGCAACTATGATGAATTTCTGTGCGAGCCGGGCCCTCAGGCAATCCTGACAGATGCCGGTATCGTTTTAATCTACAACGGCAAGGGTGACAACCCGGAACGTCTCGGGGGACATGACACTATGTATCAGGGCGGTCAGCTCCTGATCGATCCCGAAAATCCGACCTGTCTGATCGCACGCACCACCCGTCCCTTCATCAGCCCGTCTGAATCCTTTGAGCTGGAAGGACAGGTCATGCCGACCTGCTTTTTGGAAGGTCTTGTCAGCTTCCACGGACGCTATTACATGTACTACGGCACTGCGGACTCCAAGGTAGCCGTTGCGTCTGCGCCGCAGAAATAAGGCAGACCCTGCAAACGTGGCGGGGATGTGCATAGCTTCTGCAGCCTACGCAGACGTCTCATTTTTCATAGAAATTCCGATTAACCTAAAGGCGCTGTGCAACCGGAGATTATCTCTCACTTCCGTTACACAGCGCTTTCTTCAAAACGTTCTCCAATATCCATTTTCTCTATGACATCACAATATATCGCCACTACTGTCCTGTTGGCCCACTTTCTCCGTTTCTCTCCTACAACAATTTTTCATAGAATCCCACGATTTCTTTTGCAATCTCCACATCCCGCAGCACATGCCCTGTTTCGATCGAATGATTTCCTCCTGCATAAGCGTGATGCTCGATTCCATGCTTCCTGCAAAAATCTGCCAGCAGTTCCGGCTCCATCCACTGATCCGCTGTGCCGGAAAAGACGATCTGGGACGAACCCATTTTTGTGCCGTTTTTTGCTTCGGTCAGATATTTAAACGTCGGCTCAATCGGCGTGAGGAAAAGGTTGACGATCTGCACACATCCGCCTGTTTCTGCCAATCTTCGGGTCAGGAAGCCCGCCGCCACGGTTCCTACACTTTTTGAAACAAACGCAATTTTATCATATTTTTCCCAATCCACATGTTTCGCCCATGCTTCTGCGCAGGCGCAAACTATTTTGGCAGTCTCTTTTAAATTATCAAACGGATGCTCCGGCATCCGGCTATATTCCAGTTCCAGAACTTCGTAGCCCTTTTCCTGTCCCATCCGTTTCGCATAATATAACAGCGGACGTGCGGTTGAATAGCCGACGCCAGGAAACAACACCAGTAATTTTTTCATTTTCTTTCCACCTGCCCGATCGTGTCCCGATACCAGACGCTAAACCGCTTTTCCACATCTTCCATTCCTGCAAAGGAGCAATCCGGCGCAGTCTTTAACTGCTTCCAGCCATCCCCGAGTTCTTCCGCCATCAGCTCCCTAAACTCCCAGGAAAGCATCGCATCATCAATCTCAAAAACCTGTCCGCGTTCCTCTTCGCTCAAAACCCGTCCCGGAATAAAAAACGCCCACAGACGATCCTGAAGCAGCGCTTCCACTTTTAGATAATAGTCCAGGTCTTTTTTTACCGGTCTGGTCACATCCGACAGATATGCCTCACTCGCATCGTGCAAAAGACAGCCAAGCTGCACCCTTGCCGAATATCCGCGTGCCTTCGCCTCCTCCGCACATGCGATGCTGTGCTGCGCCACGGAATAAAAATGTTTCATGTGTCCGTTGCCGCGGCACAAAAGCGACAGCGCATGGGAAATATCCGTTAAATCAAATAACCCCGGCTCCGGTTGTATCGGGTCAAAATGTTTTCCGGTGTAGGTTGTAATGTAGCTCATTTGTCAGTTCTCCTTCTATTGCGTAAACGCATCCACAGACCCGGCCTCTACAGCATGGCAGGCTTTAGTCCATTTTTTCTTATATTTTCCAATTCTTCTGCCGTCAGACACTGTGCCTCATAAAGTTGCAAATATTCTTTTGATACGTCGGAATCAAAAATCAATACGTCATCCGAATTTATCGTAACATCGATGCCACTGCGATACAGTTTTCCAATCGGATGCTCCGCCATATCCGCAACCCTTCCCAGTAAAACGTTGCTCATTGGCGTAATATTTAATCTGATTTTATTCTCAGCCAAAAAGCGAATGACGGATTCGTCTCCAGCCGCCGCTATACCATGCTGAACCTCGTCAAGCTCCAATTCTTCTACTGCCGTTCTGATGTCTTTCGCGGTTCCCCATTCTCCAACATGGGCTTTCAGGCGTAATCCTTCTTTTTTTGCCCTTCGGTAAATTCCTTTAAAATTTTCAATCGGCTGCGCGATTTCATCCCCATACAAATCAATCGAATAAAAATTTTTATTTCCCCAAAAGTGAGATAAACATTCTTCTAAATAATCGATAGGACAATGTCTTGATAATCCGATTTGAAGCCTTAATTCTATATCAGGAGCGATTTCCTTTTGCGCACTTGTAAAAGCATCAACCAGCTCATCAATATCATTATGAAAAAATTCATTTAACCCCCAGACATCCTCACCAATTTCAAGCACAGTTACTCCGTCTTCTTTGGCCTGTTGAAAGGTGGCTTTGATTAAAAGTTTTCTCATCTCGGTGCTGTTAAAATCCTGACCAATGTATTTTTGACTCCATTGATCCATTTCCCCCATCGATGACAAAAAATTCTTTAAGGGCTCAATTTTTTTACCGGCTGCCTGATATAAGAAACTTCTGCTCCCACCAAGCACAAAATGATTGTGCAGGTCTGCCTTAGGATACTTTCTTAATTCTTCCAGATTTCTTTGCTTCAATGCATATGTAAAACGATTCATAATTCAATTCTCTCCTAGCTGTTTGATTTTCTCCACAAATTTTGATTTGATAATTTGTTTTATTATAGCACATATCACCCCTTCACAATAAAAAGAGCAACCGAATTTTCTCGATCACTCTTTGTTCATTACTTCCATGATAATAATATCATAACTTCCTTTTCAAAAAAAGTCTCAATACCGTAGTCAAACCGTAGTCATTCCGTATACATTTGTAACTTTTTGTAAGTCATTTTTCTTGCCACAATAATATTATCATCTCTTATTTTAAAAAGAAAGATACGTGTGGTTAGTTCTTTGTTAGTCCATGGTTAGTCTTTTGTTAATTTTTCGTTATCATTCAAATAGAACATACCGTTTTCCCCATAAGCTTACCACTCGTCACATTTCAGGTGCTTACCACTCAGACTTACCACTTTTCTTACCACTTTAAATCACGGTTTTGTGATATTTTACGATGCTTTATGAGATTTTCCCTGTAAACGTCAAATGCCTTCCATCCCTTATAAATCAAGCATTTCCGCTACTTCCCGGCTCTTACTTCTCATCCACGACCTGGAAGATGAAAAACTTCAAATAATAGCTCTCATCCGCCGCCCAAAGGATCGGATGGTCCGGTGCCTGCGTGCGGAATTCTACCTGGCGGAGCCTCTTATGGGTTGCCTTGGCTGCTTCCTTTACTGTCTTTGCCAGAAGTTCCTGCGTCATGAAGTGGGAGCAGGAACAAGTGGCGAGAAATCCGCCGTCTTTCACAAGCTTTAAGCCCTTCATGTTAATCTCACGGTAACCCTTGATCGCATTCTTCGTTGCCTCGCGGGACTTCGTGAATGCAGGTGGGTCTAAGATTACCACATCATATTTTTCACCTGCCTGCGCGAGCTTTGGCAGCTCATCTAAAACGTTTGCCTGACGGAAGTGTACGGTATCTTCCAGATGATTTAACCTTGCATTCGCCTCTGCCTGGCTCACCGCATATTCGGAAATGTCAAGTCCGGTGACCTCTGCTGCCCCTGCGATTCCTGCATTTAAGGCGAACGTTCCCATATGGGTGAAGCAGTCTAGCACTTTCTTTCCCTTGCAGATGCGCTGCATTGCGAGACGGTTGTACTTCTGGTCAAGGAAGAATCCAGTCTTTTGTCCATTCACCACATCGACCATATAGTGAACCCCGTTTTCCACAATCTCAACATTCGTGTCAAACTCATCCCCAATGAATCCCTTTATCTTGGAAAGCCCTTCCTTCACACGCTCATTCGCATCGCTCCGCTCGTATACACCACGGATCAGGATGCCATCCTCCGCCAGAAGCTCCTTTAAGTCCTCTACAATCTTCCCCTTGAACTGCTCCATGCCAAGTGCCAGACACTCTACAACAAGCACGTCTTCGTATTTATCGATCACAAGTCCCGGCAGGAAGTCTGCCTCCCCGAAGATGACTCTGCAGGAAGAAGTATCTACCGTTGTCTTGCGATACTCCCATGCATTTTTCACACGCATTTTTAAAAACGCATCGTCAATCTCCTGATCTGCTTTTCTCGTCATCATCCGCACACGGATTTTGGAGTTCTGGTTGATAAAGCCTTTTCCCATCGGATAGCCGTCAAAGTCGTGAACCGTCACGACCTCACCGTTTTTAAATCTTCCTGTGATCGTATCGATCTCGTTATCAAAAATCCACGCACCACCCGCCTTGATGGTACGTCCTTCTCCTTTTTTCAATGTTACAATTGCGCTCATTCTTTTCCATGTCGCCCGGTCAGTCTATCTTCCCGGCGATTCTCCTTTCCCGTTTGTTTTCTGTTTTTACCGCCTGTTCATCCATTCTGTTCTGTCTGTTGCTTCCACTTCACGCACATGATTCCACGCGCTTTTCCTGCATACCGCTGCTCTCCCTATGCCTGCAGCTTCGCCCGTCCGTTCGCTGCAAGCACCGAACACGGTCTCTCAAATGTAATCTCACCGCCGTCGACTGTTGTCACCACACCTCCGGCTTCCTCCACGATCAGCGAACCCGCCGCATAATCCCACGGACTTAACCGAAGCTCGAAGTAGACCTCCGCGCGCCCTGCTGCAATGCTGCACAGATCGATCGCCGCGGATCCACTCCTCCGGATATCCAATGCCTGCCGGAAATATTCATATGCCAGATCAAACGATTTCCTGCTCAGTTCCTCGTAGTAAGGTGCTGTCCCGAACAACACGATCCCCTCCGACAGCGGATTTCTGGATACGTGGATCGGTTTTCCGTTTAGAAATGCCCCTTTTCCACGCTCTGCCGTGAACATCTCATCCAGATACGGATTGTAGACTACCCCCATATAACTTTTTCCATCATTTATCAGTCCTACCGAGATGGCGCTGACATGATAATCCTTGATAAAATTCGTTGTCCCATCGATCGGGTCTACAATAAACGCCAGTCCTTTCTGAATCGAAATGTGGATGTCATCCTCCTCCCCGACAAAAGCCGCAGCCGGAAGAATCTCTGTAAGCTTTTCTTTTAAGGTTTCCTGTACTTTCTTATCATAAATGGTGACGAAATTGGCATGTCCCTCTTTCTCATCCACCATATCTGATGTCCGCACCGCTTCTAACATGATTTTTCCACAGTCACGCACTGCATCTGCAATCTTATCCACAAGAGAGCGGTTTAATCTGGATAACACTTCTGTCTCCCGCTCCAACCATGGAATCTTTGAGGAAAACGTAATCCCTGCCGATAGCTGCTCTTTATTTCCCTGGATGTAAGATCTCTGGATAAAATCCCGGAGCTTCTTCTGCTCCCTGTCTAAGAGCTTTCTGTTCGAGCGGTATGCCTCCTCTGCGGTCACAAACTCCGGTGCAAACCCGAGCTTCTCCTCGTAATCATCCATCACACTCTCCGCTCTGCGGTCGCTCATCAGCCAGCATTCATAGTAGCGCGATTCCATCTGGAAATACTGACTCGGATCCTCCGTATCAATGTTCTGTTCAAATGCTTTCCCGATCCAAAGCCCAATATGGATATCTGTATACCCGGTCTCCTCCGTGATCTCACGGAGCAGGGTTTCCTTATCTGTCTCGCCCTCCTCCATTCCTCCGCCCGGGAATTTGTAATCTCCTTCCTTCGTGCGGACCATCAGAAGCTTATTCTGATAATGGATCACGCCGCGGATTGCGGTTCGCTTCTTTATCTGCACCGGAGTATCCGGCAGCTCATCTGTAATAAAGTCTAATTCAAACTGCATGTCTGTTCCTCAATTTCTTCTGTATTTGTAAATTTTCCTGCTGTAAGCTGTCCTTTTTTTATTATACCGCTAACAGAATAATTCTGACAGCTAAAATTCGGTCTTTTTTTCATTCTTCGCAGGAATCCTTTTACAGGACTTGTAAAATCGTCCATAAAGTGTTACAATATATATTGATAAATTTTTAACAAACTTTTTGTTCCATCCTTTGCTGCGCAGAACCTTTTACCTACGTTTTCTGCACGCATAGAACAGGAACCCTATATTTTATTCGTATTTTACGGAGGTATATGTAATGGATTATACTCAGGAGTACAAACAGAAACTTGTTTCCGCTGACGAGGCGGTCAAACTGATCAAGTCCGGTGACTGGGTTGATTACGGCTGGTGCAACGGCACAGTCGATGTGTTAGACCAGGCACTTGCAAAACGTACGGACGAATTGAAAAATGTAAATCTGCGCGGTGGTATTTTATTAAAGCCACTCGCTGTCTTTGCCCGTGAAGATGCCGGAGAACACTTCACCTGGAACTCCTGGCATATGTCAGGTATTGAACGCAAACTGATCGCAAGAGGATGTGCTTACTATTCACCAATCCGCTACTCCGAGCTTCCGCGTTATTATCGCGAATCCTCCTGCCCGGATGATGTTGCCATGATTATGGTTGCCCCGATGGATAAGCACGGCTACTTCAATTTCGGACCGAACGCATCCCATCTCGGCGCCATGTGTGAGACAGCAAAACATATTATTGTCGAGGTCAATGAAAATATGCCTCGCTGTCTTGGCGGCACAGAGACCGGCGTCCATATCTCCAATGTCACTTATATAGTAGAAGGCAACAATGCCCCAATCGGTGAACTCGGTGCAGGCGGTCCTGCCACAGAGGTCGATAAGAAAGTTGCTGAACTTATCGTGGACCAGATTCCTAACGGCGCCTGTCTGCAGCTTGGCATCGGCGGCATGCCGAACGCTGTCGGCTCCATGATCGCAGATTCTGATCTGAAAGACCTTGGTGTCCATACGGAAATGTATGTCGACGCCTTTGTCGATATTGCAAAAGCAGGAAAGATCAACGGTTCTAAGAAGAGTATTGACCGCTACCGTCAGGTATATGGCTTCGGTGCCGGAACGAAAAAGATGTACGATTATCTCGATGAGAACCCGGAAATGATGAGTGCACCGGTAAGCTACACGAACGATATCCGTTCCATCTCCGCACTGGATAACTTTATTTCCATCAACAACTGTGTGGACATTGATCTCTTCGGTCAGGTCAGCTCCGAATCTTCCGGAACGAAGCAGATCAGCGGTGCAGGCGGACAGCTCGACTTCGTGCTTGGCGCTTATCTCTCCCACGGTGGTAAGAGCTTCATCTGCTGCTCTTCTACGTTTACCGACAAGCAGGGTGTCATGCACTCCCGTATCCGCCCGACTTTAGCAAACGGTACGATTGTCACAGATACCCGTGCCAACACACACTTCGTTGTCACGGAATATGGTATGGTCAATGTAAAAGGTCTCTCCGCATGGCAGAAAGCCGAAGCTCTCATCTCAATCGCCCATCCGGATTTCCGGGATGAACTGATCGCAGAGGCTGAGAAGATGCATATCTGGAGACGGTCAAATAAATAGACTTAAAAAACCGGAACCGCCACACGAACTTTCGTTCCTGCGGCAGCCCCGGCTTCAGCGAAATTTATTATTTATTCTTCAAGCGGTGGATAACAGTAACCACCGCTTAAATTCTGTTCCAAAGTGTCTCAAGCATTCCGCGGTCTCTCCATCTTCGCTGCACACTCGTATTTTTCTCCTGGCATCAGCGCTCCAATACGTCCAGTAATGCAAAGCCTGATTCTGATCTGTTCCTCAAAGCTCATACCGGGTAATGTGAGAATTACGATCACAAGGAGATAGATGCAGTTCAGATGGCTAAACCTCAGTTTATCGGTTCGGATACTTATTGATCATTCGCTCAATCAGCTCCACAGATTCCTCGATACCATAACTTGCACTGTTGATACACAAATCATAGTTGACCGCATCTCCCCACTTCTTACCTGTATAAGTGTGGTAATAGTTCTCATGCTTCTTGTCTAACTTCTGTAACAGATGTGCGGCCTGCTTGTAATTTAAGTTGTGCAGCTCCATCATACGGTGTACACGCTGTTCGAAGGAAGCAGTGATGAAAATGCTGATATGCGGAATACGGTGGTTTGTCAGAACAACATCCGCACATCTTCCCATAACAATAAAGTCTTCCTTCTTTGCCATCTCGCAGATCAGATCACTCTGATTGAAGAAAATAGCATCCTGAACCGGAAGTCCGTGATACTTCCTGAAGTTCTGCAGGAAGCTTTCCTTTTTCGGCTCTTTGTTTGCCATATTATTCCGGAACTCTTCATCGTAGTTTCCTTCATCTGCGAAGCCTTCTTTCTCCGCATCCAGTCGTTTTAATACTCTTTTGAAAATCTCCGCATCATAATAATTGATTTTCAGCTTATCAGCCAGCGCAAATCCGATATCCGTACCGGCACTTCCGTGTCTTCTGCCGATGCAGATAATCAGATGGTCATCCGGTGAGAATTTCTGACGCAGATTGGACGTATTCAGTGCTGCCATATTTTCATTTAAAATGTCGACGCTTCCGAATCCCTTCGGAATTGCGAGTAACAGCTGTAAAATCTCATTGTACTCAGTCATCATGCGTCTATGGTCATCTTTGTCCTTAATGGTTCTTGCCATATTCCCGATCAACGCGAACTCACTCTGCAGCTCGTGCCCATGCGGTCTTGTGATCAGAAGACGCGTAAGCTCTTCTATACAGCTTGCCTCGTCTCCGGTAAACGTACGACCCAGAGAGGAACCTAAGCATTCATATACATCTTTATCCAGTTTATAAATTCGTTTTGCAATCTCATAACAATTCTGACGATTATTTTCCATGATTTACCATTCCTTTCCGTCCGTTTATAAGAAGAATACCAGGGTATCAATAATAAATACCGGTACCAGGATTCCAAATGACCATACCATATATCCAAAGAAGGATGGCATACGGACACCGTTTTCGTCTGAAATGGATTTTACCATGAAGTTCGGCGCATTTCCGATATAAGTGTTGGCTCCCATGAAAACAGCACCACAGGAAATCGCCTCGAGGATCTGGACGGAAATGGTTCCGACTGTCGTGGTAATACCGGATGTAAAGCCAAGTGTTCCTGCTGTTGTGAGGAATACAAGGTATGTCGGTGTATTATCCAGAAAGCTTGACAGCATACCGGTAGACCAGAACATCTGGTAAGGCTCTGTAATTCCAAGGTTTGGTCCCATTGTCTTAAGCAGTGCCAGTGCAGGCTGCATCGTGATAAAGATTCCGATGAACAGAACCGCAACTTCCTGAATTGCCCCCCAGGTAAAATGGTTACGGATACGTACTTCTTCTTTTGTCGTTTTAAATGATAAAAATGCTGCCAGAAGGATGATCACGATCTCGATCACAGACGGGAATCCAAGCGTCACTTCTCCAAGGATATGGATTCCTTTTACCGTTCCGTCCGCATTCTGGAATGCAGACATACCAGGAAGCATTCCACTTAAGATTACAGCTCCGACAATCATTGCAACATATATCAGATTATGAAGTCCTACAATTCTAACGTGTGTTCCGGGCTCTCTGATATCTGGTTTTCTACCTTCCGCAATATCTTTTCTGTAAGCTCTTCTATCCAGAAAATAGAATAACGTCAGCAAAATGATCATGTTAAAGATCAGTATATGAAACAGCTTCAGGCTCCAGAAAAACGGAACACCACGCATGAATCCCATCAGAAGCGGCGGATCTCCGATCGGTGTCAGACATCCTCCCATATTAGAGATCAGGAAGATAAAAAAGATCATAATGTGACTTTTTCTTTTTCTCCACGAATTCATCTTAATAAACGGACGTACCAGAAGCATACTTGATCCGGTCGTTCCGATCACGCTGGAAAGCAGTGTTCCCAGAACAAACAATGCCGTATTGATCCTCGGTGATCCGGCAAACTCACCGTCAATTGTAATGTTACCTGCTACACAGAACAGACCGAACAATAAAATGATAAATGTCAGATAATCATTTACCACACATTCCAAAACCGTCTCTCCCATTGTAAACATTCCGTACTTTGCAGCAAACGGAACAATAAACAGTACCGACCAGAACGCAACTGCAAGCGGCTGATGCTTTTCCCACCAGTCCGGCTTGATCAGAGGCATAACGGCAATACTGAGCAACAGCCCTGCAAAGGGTATGCAGAGCCAAACTGGAATAGCTGATAATTCCTCCATTCCTTTCTCCTCCATTCTTCCTCAAGTAAAGTCTTATGTGTCATTGCATAATGAAAGCTGTCATTGACAGCTCTCTTAGCATTCTATATGTAAAATGTATTATTGAAGCCTTGGTACTTCCTGACCTCTCAACATTATTACCGGTCCTCCGGTTCCCTCAATATATTCTTTTGTGATAACAACCTCTCCAATATTGTCATCCTTCGGGATCTCATACATGATATCTAACATGAATTCTTCGATGATCGCACGAAGCGCCCTCGCTCCGGTATCTTTCTTCATTGCTTTTTTTGCGATCGCATGAAGTGCGCCGTCATCGAATTCCAATTTTACTTCGTCTAATGCAAGCAGTTTCTGATATTGCTTCAAAATTGCATTCTTAGGCTCTTTTAATATCTCCACCAGCATATCTTCACTCATACCCTGTAAGGTAAATACAATCGGCAGACGTCCCAGGAACTCCGGTATCATACCGAATACACGCAAATCCTCTGTTGCGACCTTTTTAAGAATCTCTTTGTCGTTATTGTATTTATCTCTCAGATCCGCTCCGAATCCGATCGCTGCCTGTTTGGTCAGACGTTCTTTGATAATTCCTTCCAGATCCGGGAATGCACCTCCACAGATGAACAGAATGTTCCTCGTATTCACTGTTGTAAGCGGAACCATTGCATTCTTGCTCGTTGCCCCGACAGGAACTTCCACATCACTTCCTTCCAGAAGTTTCAGCATTCCCTGCTGTACAGACTCACCGCTCACATC
>ERZ773107.2649-NODE-2649-length-12838-cov-24.266056_pt1 | contig 12838 bp, 9 predicted proteins | sample MGYA00580571_ERZ773107 | MGnify/ENA primary metagenome ERZ773107 (study PRJEB29015, sample SAMEA2737843) | human gut metagenome | biome: human gut; feature: human-associated habitat; material: faeces | place: China | collected 2012 ... | reverse complement strand
CATAGCGGGAGAGGATTTCCTGCTGCTCCGGGCTGGCCTGTAAGCCCTCAAACTCAAGCTCTTGCAGGAGGTGGATAGCCGCCATATTTGCCCGAAACTTCGCTTTTGCGCCGCCGACGCCGAGGGCATCATCGGTGATGTGAAAATTCTGCGCATTGCGATGGCTTTCCGCCTTGAAGTCGGCATAAGCGGCCTGCTCCGCAGCGGCGACGCTGGGAAAGTCCTGCCACTCGCCGTCAATGGGGATGGATACCGCAGGACGGTGTGCGGGAGGCTCGTCAATCTCAGCCTGAGAAATGGCGTCATCAAAATCAGGCACAAACTCGCCCATTTCCGAAAGCGCCGCGCGCCCTTCCTGCTCCAGAATCAGAGCTTCTTCCTCACTCATGGCAGGCGGTTCAGGCTTGGCGGGTTCCGCAGAGAGCGGGTCATGCTCCGGCTCGTCAAAGCGCAGGGTGCGAATCTCCGCATCATAGGGGAGGTTGTTTTTGTCAGCGGGATACACCGCCACGGTCTGCTCGGTGTAGGCGGGTGCCTGTTCCGGCTGCGGATACCGCTCCATGAGCCGTGCGAAGCTCTCCCTGCTCTCCGCACGGGAAACGGGATAGCGAAGCGACGGATCGCGGAGAGAAATATCAAAAAGACCGGTGCTCTCAATAATAAACGGCTTGCCGTCCTCCAAATATACCGTATCGCCTACGGAATACGGGAACGGTTCTCTCTGCGGGACAGGAGCTGTTTCGGGAACGTCTGTAACTGCTTCCTCTGGCTCATGCCAGCGGTATTGCTCCACATCCTCATCCGAAACATGAATGAGGTCGCTGAAATCGAGGTTTTCCAGCTCGTTGGTAATAATCTCTTGCAAAGAGCCGTACTGCCGGGTTTCCAGATGCTCGTCATCCAGATAGCGCTCCAGCCGGTAATTCACAAGGTCAATGTTCACCTGAATGGGAATCTCATCGTCAGTGACGGTGGTGTAAGCGACGCCAATCTTGGTGGGGTCGCTGAAATCCGCCTCTGAGCCGTATTCACTCCGGCAGAAGTCGGAGATCAGTCCCTTTGCACGTTCCATGAGCGCCTGCTCCGCAACACGCTCCGCATCCTGCATCACACGCTGGATAAATGGATCGCTGTTCAGCTTTTCGGGGTCAACTACTTTGCCGCCCACAATGCCGCGCTCGGTAAGGGCTTCCCGAATGACAACAGGGTCAATATCATCGAAATTGTCGCGTTCCGCCTCGGTGTAGAATTTATCCTCGCGGATGAGCTGCGCCAGTCGCCGCTGCACCTTCGGCCATGTCAGTTCGGCGGTTTCCGGGCTTCCAGCGCGGACGATAAAGAGATTGTTGCCCTCCTTGCCGCCGTACTCGTGAGCAAGCCATGCAGCAGTTTCTTTTTCACGTCCGTGCTGCTGCATATACCGCACTACGGCGTGTTTGCTCTCGATATTTCCATTCCATGCACGGAGTGCATCGTCTATATCGTCCTGCGAGAGCGGGCGCAGCAGATCGTGAAGCCGCTCATAGGTTCCCTCAAAAACCTCCTGATGCAAGTGATTGCGGAATTCTGGAACATCCGAAAATAGCCGGATAAGCTCCATATCTTTTGAATTGAGAACGGCACGGCGCACAGCGGCATTACACTCGATTTCCGCATTTTCCCGGTCAGAGTGACCGCAGGCGTTGCGATAGGCCGTATCCTCCGAAACCGCTGCCATCACCACCGGCCTGTAATGCTCCAAACGTTCCTGCACCGTGGGCTGAACTTGCTCTGCGGCGGGGTCGCGGAACACCCTCGTGCCGTCCGCGCCGAACTCTGCTTCATAAGCATTGATGGCGGCTTCTGCTTCATGGTCGATAGAGCGCAGCGTGTAAATGTGGCGCTCACCTCTAAAGTCTGGCGCTTCGGCAATCGTCACATCATACTTATCGCGCAATTTCTCTACATACATCTCTAAATTGTGCGACGGTACGCCGCACATCTCCACACGGCCAGCGCCGGGTATCTCTCTTGTGGTAAGGTTGAGGTCAAGCAGCTCCGCCGCCTGTTTTGCGTCCTCGCCGTAAATCTCAAAGAAATCGCCCACCTGAAACAGCACGATGTCGTCCGGGTGGGCTTCCTTGATGGCGTTATAGCTGTCGTAGGCGGTGTTTCGCACCACATCCTGTGCCTGCGCCTTATCATAAAGCGCCTGTTCGTCTGGTGTAAAATAGCGGTTCATCCGAATCAGCTCAGAGATACGCGAAGCGACCTTGTTCCAATTCATCTGAACATCTGCACAGCCCGCTTTTTTCAGCGTGATGCCTTTGCTGCCGTGATCCTCGTAGCTGCCGCTTTCTCTGGATACGGCATGGGTATGCCCGCCGATGCCGTACTCCTTTTTCAGAAAATCGGCATTCTCCTTGGGAGTGTGCGAAGTCTGGAAAAACGCATAGATGCGGGTCTTTCCACCCTCAAAGCTGCTCCCGTTTGCAAGAGAAGCCGCAATTTCATCTTCGGTGATAAACCTGCCGGTTTCTGGAATAGCCTCCATATCGGAGCGGAATTCCTTTCGCGGAAGGGACAAATCTTCCAAACGTGTGAGAAGTGCCTGCGACTTGTGGTAATGGAAGCGCAGCAGCGCACGGTTTTCGCGGTAGGCGTCCATGAATACCTTGTATTCTGACAGGAGCCTATCCCGGAACGCCGGATTCAGCAGATCGTCCGTCAGACGCTCCGTTTCCTCTGGAAAGCTGGTGCTATGGATATTACCCAAGCAGGACAGATACCCCAGCGACTTTGCTTCATCCGAGAAATCGTGATAAAGGTTCCAGACATCCACAGCAATACCCAGCCGCTCATAGCGCGGGGCTTCCGTGACCTCAAGATTGGTGGCAAATGCGCCGCCGTCCAGAAGCTCCTCGATACGCTCCGCCGCATCTGCCCAGCCTATCACTTGGGCAGAACGAAGATAGCGAGAGGTATCTCCGGTTGCAATATGGATACCATCGTCCCCGTACCATGCGGAAAACCTGCCGTTATCCGTAATCAGGCCGTTGCCGCCGTAGTAGAGCTTTTCGAGAAATACCGCGCGATCCTCTAAAGGTTTTTGCTTGGAGAATTCCGCAGCAATTTTCATCCGCGCTGCATCCGCATTACCGCCCGCGCGCAGGATGTGGTCAATATCATCCTGAGAAATGAACATAGAAAAAGCGGAGGGTGTTACACTCTCCGCTTCTGCGATGGATTGAATTTGTTCTGCCTCTGAGGGGAAGAAGGACATCTGCGCCCCAGCAGGGGCATCGAACATATTTAGCTGAACACCAGTTCCGTGAGGATCGTTTCCTCGGCCTGCGCTTTCAGCGTGTTCATCAGCCCTACCCACTTCATCGGGTCGCTGGCTTTCAGCGATTCCGTCACGCCCGCCGACTTCATCAGCTCCGGCATCATCTGTTCCAGCCGGTTGTTCGCCGCCTCGTCGATCTCCCGCAGATGGGGGTACAGCTTCTCGGACAGCAGCAGGCTGTTCCACAGCACCGGACGATGCTCCTTCAGGTAATTCTTCCGCATCCTGCCGTACTTGCCCAGCGGGGCTTGCGGCTGCTCGGTCAGGCTCAGGTCGGGAATCAGATAATCCCCGCTGCGGGTGTAGGTCAGTTCGCTCATGGCTTTCGCTCCTTTCCGCGATTTTCTCGCGCTCATAATTCTTGATGGTGACTTCGATCTGCCGCAGCACCAGCTCGCTGGACTGGCTGATGGCCGTTCCAAGGGCGGAGACGGTCTGAGGGGTGTTGAAATCAAAGACGTTCAGAAAATCCTCATGTTCGAAGTAATCTCCCGGCTGCATCCCGCAGCGGGACAGCAACGCATAGGTGGTGCTGACAACGGCGGCGTTCCGAAAAGCGGCTCCGATGTTGAACTCATCATAGTCCTCCAAAAAGGAACCGTCAACGATGCCGACAATATCGCGCCGATTGTCGTGCCAGTATTCATCTACAAGCTGCGCCGCCACACGCTCCAACTGATCGGCAAGCCCGCTTTCACCGGAAACGTCGAAGCGCTGCTCCAGCGCCGCAGATACCACCTCACGATGCTCCTGCCGGTATTCCCAAAGATAAGGGCGGCGAGAGTTCTCGCCGCCGCTGGTATCGGAAACATCGAATACATATCGGAGTTTTGGTTGGTCGCTGCTGGTATCCACAAGGGCGATGCCCTTGCTGCCTCGCCGCACATAGCGGCGCATCTGCTTATTCCAGAGGTCGTATTCCGCGCAGGCCGTGGCTTCCGGGCGCTGGGCGAAAATCATGAGCTGTTCATTGTAGGGGTACTTATACAGCCTTGCGGCGGTGGTCAGAAATGCCGTCCACTTCTGGTAGCTTCCCGTGATCTGCTCCGCCGTGCGGTCTGCCATCTGCGCATAGATCTGTACTTTACTCGGCATCCATATCCTCCTTTTCAAAATCGGGGAACAGGTCGAGCGCGTCATATTCCGCGTCGCTCATCTCGCGCAGCTTTGCGATGGCGCTGTCCGTCAGCTCCCGCAGCTCCGTTTCATCCGCAGCGAGGTAGCCGCGCATTTCCTCCAGCGCCGCGATCAAGCCCGTGCGGGTGCCGGTGTTGTAGAGGCTCATAAGCTGGCGTTCTTCAAAGGTGATTTTCATATCAAAGCTCCTTTTCCGCGCTCTTTTTGGGCGCTGTTTTGTGTGGACGTTCTTGGGCCGGTTGGCTTTTGAGCTGCTCCAGCACAGATTTCTTCTTTTCCCGGTGTGCCGCCTCTGCCAAATCCATCAAGGAGATGGACATACCGGCCTTGACCTGTGCTTCAAGGTCGGCGACGGTGGGCTGTTTGGGGCCATTGTTGATAATGCCGTCGATCATGCCGTAGTCATCTTCCATCGACATCTCGGCGGCTTTCAGATAATTCTCCGGTTTCTGAAAGGCGGGCAGCTCCTGAAATCCCATGCTGTCACAGTAGTGATAGGATACCTTGCCGTCCTGTTTCAGCGCAACGATGTCGCTGACGGAGAGGCTGTGTCCCACAAAATCGCCGGGGCGCTCGTCGTTGAAAATGTAGTAAAAGTTTTCAAGGATTCTGCCGGTATCATCGTCCGGGTACACCTCACGGGTATAGACGGCTTCATAGTTGGCAGGGTCAGGCGGCGCGGCCAGACTGCCGAGATTGGCAAAACGCAGCTCCACCGGCGCATCCCGGCGCAGTTGGTAGATCGCCATAGCATCGGTGGGACTGTTCAAAAAACGCTGCTCCACATCGCGGGGAGGAATATGGCCTTTGACCGCATCCCAATCCGGTCTTGTGACGCCGAACATTCCGTCGTGCTTGATGATGTCCTCGGCTTCAAAGACCATTTCCTCGGCGTTGTCGGGATAGAGCATATAAACCGTGATGTCATGTTCCAGCAGCTCCACTGCCCGATCCTTGGAAAGTGGGAGCATATCGCTATCCAGATACCCATAGCTGCGCATATCGTCCACCGTCAGCGTGGGGTCAGGCATCGGGACGGCCTGTTCCAGCTCCGGGAGCATATTATCTGCCGCATCGGTGGGAACAACGACTGTGCTGGTGATTTGTTCGCCAGCACCGAGGGGCAACTCGTTTGCCTCCTGCAAGTCTTTCAACAGCTCCAGCGGTGCAAGGCGGATCGGCGCAGCACCGCCAATATTGTGGAGTTTGCAAACCTCAAGCGCCGCTGTGGACAGTTGCTGTTCGGTGCCGTCGAGTACGCCGCCATCCAACACTTTTGCGGAACCGGCGTCATAGATGGTGTAATCAATGCCTGTGTCGCTGCGCTGAACGTGAATGTATTTGTCGTTGTCCACCATGTAGAGCTTTTCCGCCTCTAGCGCTTCCACGCTTGGCTGCTCCGCAGCGGCCAAATTCTCCCGGTCTATGCCGCGCTCCTTGCAAATCTCCGCAAAGTGCCGGTCAATGTCCGTAATCAGCTCGGAAGCCGTCTTGTTGATGGTTTCCAGACTGGCGCGAAGCTCTTTCAGCTCCTTGCCCTTTGACCATGTGGCGATATAGCCGAAGCTGTTTTCGCCCGTTTCAATGCCGTAATACTGGCAGACCGCATAGGAGATGCTTTCGGCCTCGACCTCCTCGGTGTTGCGGCTCTTTTCGCCGGGGACAAGGATCGTCTCACCATCGTCCGCAAGCTCCGTCATGTGTTCGTAGTCGTGGAGCTTGGCGTGGGCAATCTCATGGACGGCGGCGCATACCGTCTGCACCTCACTCATACCGGCGCGGATGGTGATGCTCTGCGCCTTAATGCTGAAAAAGCCGTCTGTATCCCGCGCAACGGGCTTTATCTCCATCGGAACGGGAGAAGCACGGCGCAGCGCCTCCATGAAAACCTCATACTGCTGCACATTGCCGCTCAGATCGGCGGCAAGCTGGGGCAAGGGCTTTCCAGAAGTCTGCGACACGTCAAAGACGGATACCACCTTGAACATAGGGATACGGATTTCCTTTTCCTCAATGATGGCCTTGCCGTCTGCGTCCAGCACCGGCGCATTGGTTTCGGGGTCGGTCTTGATTTCCTCGACCTTTTTCTTATAGGGAGTAGGAGCGATGATGCGAATGCCTTTTTCGCCTTTCAGGACGTTCCTGCCGAACTGATCGCGCCACTTGTTGAAGCCCGCCACATGGGTTGCGTCGGGGCGCTGCATATAGATGAGCATGGTATTATTGACCGAGTAGCGGTGAAAGCGGCTCATGGTGGCAAGGTACTTCCGGTACTTATCGCTCTCGAACAGCTCCTTGATGCCATTTTCGATGCTGTCAACGATCTCCCGCATCCGGTCTTTGTTGGTTTGTTTTTCAGCCATGATGATCTCCTTTCAGAAAAAATAGCGCCCCTGCGCAGAAGAAAACATATCCTGCACAGGGGCAATTCTCCACAGATAGAGGCCGTTTTTGCGCTTGCGGATAGAATGACGCAGCCACTTGCAATCCGGCATGGAAAAAGCCTTGCGGCACGGGGCTTTCCCAGTCTCTATTTGCGGAGGTTCCAGTATTGTTTACGCTTCCGTTTGGCGTCCTGCTTTCGACGCTCCTGCTTGGCGCAGGCGGGGCAATATTTGGTGCGATTGGAGGAAGAATAGACCGGCTTACCGCAGACGGCGCAGCGCTTTCCCGGCCTTTCCCGCATCACGTCGGCCAGCAGCTCATGGTCGGCGGGAAGTACCGCGTTTCGGAACCAGTTGCACAGCAGCGAGTAGGAAATACCCTGTACGCAGACGCAAGGCTCTCCATCATCCAGCGCGAGGCAGTTGCCGTGATCGTAATTACAGCAGAGCTTCCGAATGAGCTTCTTGGCGCGGCGGAGCTGCTTGTGATCCATACGCGGCGCATCAGCCATTGTCGAACACCAGCTTATAGCCCGTGTGCTGCCCATCATCCTCCAGAAGAACGACGGCATCATAGGTTTTCCCGGTTTTTTCCGAGTAGCAGCCTTTCAGCGGGGCGCGGCCATTTTTCAAAAGCGCAGCGGCAAGAGATTTCGTCAGCGCCTTTTTCTTGGCGGTGAAAAAGCGGCTGTTTTTCCAGAGAACAAAGGAACAGGCACGGTTCTCGCAGAAAAAGCCTTTCGGTGATTCCGTCACCTCGGCTCCGCAGCGGGGACACTTGCCGACCACCTCACGCCCGGAGGGGAACAGGACTTCCGCACCGGGGATGGGCTTGTAGGTCTGCACCAGCTCATTCAGCATGGCGGCGATCCCATCCATGAAGCTGTCCGGGGCGATTTCGCCGCGCTCGATCTCTTTCAGGCGGTGCTCCCATTCAGCGGTGAGCTGCGGAGACTGGAGCTGTTCGGGCAGAACGGTGATAAGCGCCGTGCCGGTGGAGGTGGGCAGCAGATTTGTGATCTTTTTGGACTTCCTGCGCTCCACAAAACCGGAGGACACCAGCTTTTCAATGATACCGGAGCGGGTCGCCGGGGTTCCGATGCCCTTGCGCTCGGCATCATCTGGCATATCCTCCTTGCCCGCGTTTTCCATCGCGGCCAGCAGCGTATCCTCGGTGAAGTGCTTGGGCGGCGTGGTTTTTCCGGTCTTGACCGATGCGGCAGATACGGGAAGCGTCTGATTCTCCGTCACTACCGGCAGTGCGGGCGCTGTCTCTGTCTGCTCCTGCTCATAGCGCTTCCAGCCGGGAGCAAGGACGGTTTTGCCCTTGGCGGTGAAGCTCTGACCGGCACAGTCCACCGTAATGACCGTTTCCGCGTAGCGGTGGGGTTCATCCACCGCACGAAGCAAGCCCTTTGCCGCCAGCTTCAGCACCTCGCGCTCACCCAGCGGCAGAGAGGCCATGTCTACCTTTTCCGCGCTGATGGTGGGGACGATAGCGTGGTGATCGGTGACTTTTTGGCTGCTGCATACCTGCTTGGCGCAGATGGTCGGCGGCTTCTCCATGCCACAGACAGCGGCAGCGGCGGCGACAAAGCCGGGGACGCTGCCCTCCATATCGTCGGTCAGGAAGCGGCTGTCGGTGCGCGGGTAGGTACAGAGCTTCTTTTCATAGAGCGCTTGGAGATAGTCGAGGGTCTGCTGAGAGGTGTAGCCGAGAACGCGGTTGGCGTCGCGCTGGAGGGAGGTCAAATCGTAGAGCGCGGGCGCTTTCTCAGACTTTTCCTTGCGCTCCACGCTTTTGACGGTTACTGTCTTGCCCTTGCAGGCGTTGGCGATGGCATCGGCATCCTTTCTGTCCTTCATTCGGTCTGTCGTGGCGGGAAAGCCGCAATCGAGCTGGACGGTGTAGAACGGCTCTGCCACAAACGCGGAGATCTCCGCCTCGCGCTGTACCAGCAGCGCCAGCGTGGGCGACATGACGCGCCCAATGTTCAATGTGCGGCCATACGTCAGGGAGAAATACCGCGTGGCGTTGATACCAACCAGCCAATCGGCCTTGGCGCGGCAGAGGGCGGATTGATGCAGGCCGTCATAGTCGCGCCCAGACTTAAGCTGCTGGAAGCCGCTGCGGATGGCATCATCCTCCATTGAAGAAATCCAAAGCCGCAGAATCGGCTTGGAGCATCCCGCAAGGCAGTAAACCGTGCAGAAGATCAGCTCACCCTCGCGCCCAGCGTCGCAGGCGTTGACCACCTCTGCCACATCCCCCCGGCGCATCAGCTCCCGCAGAATGTCAAACTGCTTCTGCTTTTCAGAGCGGACGATGAAGCGGAACGAGGTAGGAATGATGGGCAGCGCCGCCAGCGTCCATTTGGCATCATCGGCATTGTAAACGGCGGCGTCGGCCAGCTCTGCCAGATGCCCAAAGCACCACGACACGATGTACCCGCCGCCCTCCAGATACCCGTCATGCCGTGACTTTGCGCCCAGCACGGCGGCGATGCTCTGCGCCACGGAGGGTTTTTCGGCAATCACAAGGCGCATGGTGCAGCCTCCATTCTCTTTACGTCACGGTAGCAGGGGCGAACGCAGCTCTGTCCGAAGCGCTTGCAGCCATAGCAGAAGTGTTCCTTGGCAGCGGCGGGAGGGCTGTCCTCCCGCGCTGCTTTCGGCTTCTGCATCATCAGGCGTTCCAGCGGATTGTTGGTGAAATATCTCATACGTCTGTATCCTCCGTAGTATCCTGTTCCGGTTCGTCCTCATACGGCTCAAACTCGTATTCGTCCTCATCCTCACCGTAGTCATAATCGTCCAGATCGGCGCTGCCCTTGGTCTGCGGCTTGGCCTTTTTCTGCTTGAAGATGTAGAACGCTGCACCGCCGCCCAGCGCGACAATCAGCAGGACGACGAGGATGCCGCCCACGCCGCTCTTTTTCTCCGGTTCCTCGGCGGCGGGTTCTGTCGGCTCAGCGGGGACTTCGGGCTTTGCCTCCTTGCCCACGCACTCGGTCATGTTGACCGCGCAGACGGGGCAGGATGTATTGACCGCACCGGCCACGCATTTGGTGGTGCAGGAGCAAGTGGCGGGCGTTTCTTCCTCGCCAGTCAGCGCCATCAGGTCGGCCTCATCCACCTGATTCAAGAAGTGGACGGTTTCTTCGCCCTCATCGTCACGGTCAATAATCAGGTAAAATGTATTGCCGTTCTTGCTTTCCAGCGTAATGAACTGTTTTCCAGCCTTGGTACTGGTGCCAATATCGTCGATCAGTGTCAGATTGCCGTCCGGTGTCAGCGCGTCGCTGCCGCCCGTCATGCTGCCGACAAGGAGTTGCCAGAGGTCGGCCAGCTCTTTTTCATCAAACGGAAGCGTAATGCCGCCGATGCTCACGGTACTGTCGGCGGCGTCGGTGACGGTCAGATAGCTGCCGTACACATAGCCCACACGGGCGGGCAGCAGGATTTTAACCCAATCGCCGTCCCTACCGATCACATCGACCACCGTGCCGTTGGGGAGCTGCGTAAACGCGGTGTTGTCCAGTCCCGCGCCGGTGCGGACATTCAGGTTGCCGCCGTTGGTCGTGACCGTGCCGATCTGTTTTGCCTCCTGCGCATCTGCGGCGCTGCTTTCGGCGACGGGCAGCGTATCATCGGGATAGTCGCCACCGCTGGCAAAGGCAGAAACGGGGAGAATCCCGATACACAGGAGCATCAGCAGCAGGCTGATAAAAATGCGCGGTGTGTTCTTAGTCATGGTTCAACGTCTCCTTTTCCGAAGTAGCCGGTGCAGGCGCGGCCTGCATACGGCGGAACAGCTCGGCAAACTGCTCCATCGTCATGCCGTTCTCACGTACCATGCCGATGATGTCGGTGTCCTCCAACTCACGAATCTGCTTTTCCAGCTCGCGGTTGCGGCCTTGCAGATCGGAAATTTTGCCTTTGTTCTTCTCCAGCTCTCCACGGAGCTTCATAATTTTCGGGTTCATATCGTTCACTCTCCTTTACGGCAAGCGCCCATAGCGGTAGAAATGGGACTGCCAATAGTTTGAATTTAAGTTTGCATAAGAGATCGGATCTCCGCAGTGGATCATCATATTGTTGCCGACGTAGATACCCACATGGCTGACACCGGGGGTATCATAGGTTCCGGTGAAAAACACCAGATCGCCCGGTTTGACGTTGGCAGAGGATACGGGCGTACAGATATTGCAAAGTCCCTGCGCCCCCAACCTGCCCACATCCCAACCGGAATGATTGATGACCCAACTGACGAAGCCCGAACAGTCAAACGAGGTGGAGGGGCTGCTGCCGCCCCAAACATAGGGGTAGCCGAGATATTTTTCCGCTTCCTTGATGATGGCGGCGAATACCTCATCGTCCAGTGCCTCCGGGGGAATGTCGTAGTCGGTATAGCTGCCCTCCACATACTTGCCGATGTAGCCTGAACCGGGGAACAGGTCGGGACGGTTGCCGAGGGTCGCCATGTAGGTGGCGTACATTCCGAGCTGTTCTTCGCTCATAATGTAGACGGGAACATGGGAGAGATTGAAGTTTTCCAGCGTGACCGTGCAGATGTAGTAGTCATACGGCACCTGATAGGTGTCCGTATGGGTGTTGCCGTCCGCGTCCGTCCATGTGTCGGTTTCTGTGCGGTAGCGGGTTTCCACCACCACATCCTCGGTCAAAATATACTGGCGGTCAAAGAGCATTTGGAGCGTACCCTGCACCTCATCCAGCGTCCATTCCCCTTGATGCAGCGCCGTGATAATGGAAATAATTACATAGGGGTCATGCTCGATGGTGTCCAGATCAAAGTGGTACTCATCGTAGTCATGGGTGCTTTCGTAGGTGTCGAGGTAGCGCTGAAGCTCTGCCTCCATTTCGCAATACTGCGCCTCTGCGCCCAACATATCGGCGTCCTGCGACGGATAGGTACTGGCCGCAATCCCGGAGCCGACGCCATCCATTATCACCGAGCAGGAGGACAGGCCGTTGAGCAGAAACGCCAGCATCAGCAGAATCGCGGCGGCAATGGCAAAGCCGCGCCGGTGTTCCCACACATATTTGCCCGCTTTCTCAGCCTTTTCAGCGGCTTTTTTCGCGGCCCTGGCGGTATTCTCTGCCGCCTTTGCCGTAGTCTGCGCCGCCTGATTGTGCTTGGCAGCGGCATACTGCTTCTTAATTGCCTGCTTCTGCTGCCATTTGGAAACGGGATTGCTGGTGGGGCTGTCGATCTCTGCTTTCTTCTGGAGCGCGTCAAGATTGGCTCGTTCCAGCTTTTTCTCTGCACGGATGGCAGCACGATAAGGCTTGAGCTGATGGGCGCGGTGGGCAGACTGCACCAGCCGCCCGCCGCTCTCCACGGCTTGCTCTACCTTGTGCGCGGCCTCTACGCCTACATTGTCATCCTCGCTCTGCCGCACCTCCCGGTGAACCTGAGAGAGAACAAAGTTGGCGGGGGCATCCTGCACGGCATGGGTCAGCTTTGAGGGCGGCTTTTTCTTATCCACTTCCTCAAAACGGAGCTGCGTTTTGACCTTGCCGGTGGCAGGATCAAAGCCGCGTTCCTTTTTGATCACGGTTTTCTTGGGGATTTTCGCCTGCGCCTTATCCGCCTTGGCCTCCGCTTTTTTCACCCGCTTGATGGGCTTTTCCAGCTTCGGCTCGGCAAGATCGGCGTCGGAAAACTGCAAACGCGGTTCTCTTTTCATGCCGACGCCACCTCTTGCGGTTTGGTGGTCATGACGCGGTACAGCTCGGTGTCCTTCGGGAAGTGGTCAATGAAGGGCAGGATCGTGTTCCCGTAGAACAGCAGCCCCTCGCCCTCGCCGGAGTGGGTCACATAGGAGAGCTGATGGGGCGAAATGTTGAGCTGCTTTGCAAGAATCTGCCGGTCGCCAGCCGCCTGATTGAGCATATAGATGAAATCGCTGTTTTCAAAGATGTTCTCCACCTCGCGGGAGGAAAGCAGGTCTTTGACATTCTGAGTGAT
>ERZ773107.2626-NODE-2626-length-12972-cov-2.943563_pt1 | contig 12972 bp, 9 predicted proteins | sample MGYA00580571_ERZ773107 | MGnify/ENA primary metagenome ERZ773107 (study PRJEB29015, sample SAMEA2737843) | human gut metagenome | biome: human gut; feature: human-associated habitat; material: faeces | place: China | collected 2012 ... | reverse complement strand
CGTACAGGAGGGCTTCGACCCTGTAAAGCAGGGACTTGTCGGCTGCTGGCTGGTCAAAGACCTGAGCCGCTTCGGGCGTGATTACCTGACTGTTGGACAGTACACAGACATTATCTTCCCCAGCTATGATGTGCGATTTATCGCCGTCAATGACGGGGTGGACAGTGAACGGGGCGACAGCGAGGGTATGGCTGCAATCCGAAATCTGTTCAATGAATGGTATCCCCGTGATACCAGCAAGAAAGTCCGTGTTAGTCTCCACCAAAGAGGAATCAGCGGCAAGCACATGGGCAAGCCGCCCTACGGCTACCGTTGTGACCCTGCGGACAAAGATCATTGGATTTTGGACGAAGATGCAGCTCCTATCGTCAAATATATCTTTGACCTGACTGTTTCAGGAAAAGGACCGGATGCCATAGCCAGAATTTTGGAAGATCAAAAAGTCCTGACGACAAAAGCCCTGTATGCCCAGCGCAAAGGAAAACCGATGCCGGAAAGACCGTATCATTGGGCTGGACAATCCGTTGCTGGTATTCTGGAACGGATGGAATACACAGGCTGTACCTGTAATTTCAAGATCTATTCCAAATCCTATAAGCTGAAACAGCGGATTCCCAATTCCCCGGAGGATATGTTCATCCTGCCGGATACGCAGGATGCTATTGTATCACAGGCTCAGTGGGACAGGGTGCAGGAGCGGTTAAAACTCGAAATCGAAGTGACGGAAGAATGGCTGGAAACGCAGGAAACCATGAGTGCAGATGTGGATGCCTTTGTAGCCCTGACACAGAAGTATGTGGATGTGCAGAAATTGACACCTACGATAGTCAATGAGTATATCAAGAAAATTGAGGTGTTTCCACCGGACAAATCCAGCGGCAAGCGGGTACAGAAGGTAAAAATCTATTTCAACTTCGTGGATGATGTAGAGATTCCTGTGATATCCGAGCCTGTTGTTGCGAAATCTACCCCTGGACGCAGAAAAACGGCGTGACCATTGAGGTCACACCGTTCTCTGCCCCTCGCAAAGCTAAATAGTACCTTATCACTATTAAACCTTGATTTTCCGGGGTTTTTGAACCATTTTGATACGGTTTGAACAGCAGATTATCTCTTGCTGAACTGAGGCGCGCGACGGGCTGCCTTGAGACCTGGTTTATTTTTTCCCCAGCTCCCAGAATGCGACTGCGCTTGCAGCGGCAACATTTAAGGAATCCACTCCGTGGAACATCGGGATACAGACGGTGTCGTCGCAGTTGTCGATGGTTTCATCCAACAGTCCTTCCCCCTCGGAGCCGAGGATGACAGCGAGCTTTTGTTTGGAAGAAAGTTTTGGATCATCAATCGAAACAGAATCACAGCGAAGCGCCATTGAAACGGTGTGGAAGCCGTGATTTTTTAATTCGGAAATCCCCGGAAGCGGCCAGCTGCTGTCCAGGAAGGTCCACGGAATCTGGAAAACGGTTCCCATGCTGACACGGATCGCGCGCCGGTAAAGCGGGTTGGAGCAGTCAGAGGTCAGCAGTACGCCGTCCATGCCGAGAGCGGCAGCGGAGCGGAAAATTGCGCCGATGTTGGTAGGGTTCATAATATTTTCCAGAATAACAAGACGGCTGGAAGCCTGACAAAGCTCTTCCACAGAGGGAAGCTTCGGACGTTTCATAGCGCAGAGCATACCGCGGGTCAGGGCAAAGCCTGTCAGCTGTGTGAGCACCTCAAATGGGGCGGAAAAAAACGGGATATCCGGGCAGCGTTCCAGAAACGGAAGCGCCTGATTTTCCAGATGTCTGTCCTCCGTCAGAAAAGAGATCGGGATGCAGCCGGCGTCCAGCGCGCGTTCGATGACCTTTGGGCTTTCAGCAATAAAAATTCCATTCTGCGGGTCGCAGCGGTTTAACAGCTGATTTTCGGAAAGACGGGCATAGATGTCCAGCTGCGGGTCAAGAAAATCAGTGATCGGTAGTATGGTCGGCATATGTTTTACATTCTCCAGCTTCTTTGAGCGCCCGGTTCCATTTGCGGAGCGTGTCGGGGTCAATTTTACAGATTTCTCTGTCGTAAGTATAAATTCCGTTTGTTTCCTCTTCAATGTCGGAAAGCTGTGTATACACGGTCGCGCCGATGCCTTTCTTGACAGCGGGCAGAATCGTCTGTCGGATCAGGTCGATATAGCCGTAGGTCAGCGTACCGGTGGAGTTGAATTTTTTGTAGCCGTATACTTTTTTACAGCAGCTGTGTCCGGGGATCGAAAGGGAATATCCCCCGAATTCGGTCAGCGCCGCCGCGCGTTTGCTTTCCGGTTTGAATTTTAATTTCAGAAAATAATAATGCAGGCTCAAAATATCGCCGCCCTTCTGGTCAAACCAGCCGCTTGCGTGATCGACCAGCCGGGAGGAATCGAGCGTGCGGATTTGTTCGCATACCGCGAGCGCGTCGAACTGCCCCCAGCCTTCATTAAATGGAACCCAGACGACGATGCTGGGATGGTTGTACAAAAAGGCGATGGTTTCTGTGATTTCGCGCCGGAATTCGTCTTTTCCCTCGGGATGGAGCCGGGAGAGCAGACCGGCGTGCTTTTCATCGTCGGAAAAAGAAATATGATTCCAGTTCATCAAAGTCGCCAGATAGGTGACGAACCAGTGCTTATAGGCGGAACCGCCGTTTACCATGTCCTGCCAGACGAGCATGCCCAGTTGGTCGCAGTGGTAGTAAAAACGCTCGGGCTCGATTTTTGCGTGCTTGCGCAGCATGTTGAAGCCGAGCTTCTTCATCCGCGAAATATCGGCGGTCAACGCTTCGTCCGTCGGTGCGGTGTAGAGACTTTCCGGCCAGTAGCCCTGATCCAGTACGCCCGCCTGGAAATACGGTTTATTGTTTAAGAAAAAGCGCTGTGTGCCGTCCGGCGCGGTCTGGATATCGCATTTTCGCATCGCAAAATAGCTGGATACGCGATCGACGCCGCTTTTTAGGCTGACGAGATATAAAAACGGGTCTTCCGGTGTCCAGGGATGGAAATCGGGCAGAGAAACGATCAGCTCGGAGTTGGTCATACCGTTTATGCAGACCGGCTCCATGTCCTTGCCGGAGATCACGCATTCGACCGGGGCGGAATGCTGTGTCAGCACTTTTAAGTGGACGAGTCCCTGATCATAGTCGGTGTGATAAAAAATCTGTTCGATATAATTGACTGGAACAATTTCCATCCAGACCGTCTGCCACAGGCCACTCTGCGCCGTATAAAACATGCCGCCGGGCTTTAAGGACTGCTTGCCGCGCGCATGCCAGGATGTGTTGCTTTCATCCTGAATCCGGACGATCAGTTCGTTGTCGCCCTCCTGGAGATAATCCGTGATATCTGCAGAAAAAGGCAGATAGCCGCCGCAGTGACGCACTGCAGAAATCCGATTGACAAAGACCTCCGCCGTCTGGTCTGCAGCGCCGAAATGGAGCAGTATACGCTTATCCTGCTGCGGTTTTGCGAGAGGGATGGTGCGGCGGTACCAGAGATATTCGCCGGGCTTTAGCTGTCTGGAAACGCCCGAAAGCTGACATTCAGGGGAAAACGGAACCAGAATGCTCAAATCGAAGGAAAGCGGGATTTCTGGTGTTTTGGAAAAGGCGCATTCCCAACGCCCGTTTAAATTCAAATAAGAAGTACGAACCAGCGACGGTCGCGGATATTCCGGGAGAACGTTATGTTCATCGACCTGCCGACTGAATTTTGTCTGAAGCTGTATCATAATGCCTCTCATTCTGTCCTGCAGCAGTGACAATCCCATGCAGGGCAATCCTTGCGGAGTGGTTTTTTATATCTATGATGCCGGATGGATCCGTGGGCAACATGGCAAAAGCCCCTGACTTTGAGGCCTGTAGAGTGTTCTATGCTGCGCATTCTCACAATCCTGCATCATCCTATATCAGTATATAGGAATGCGAAATTTTTGACAAGAATCGACCCGGAAAATGTGCCGCAGTTCGCGTGTCTCTTTTCGCAGGAAAGCTGAGCTGCGAATCAGCGGAAGGTATCGTAAAAAACAAATATTTTAACGCACAGAACATCAGTTTGTCAATCAGTTTGTAACTGGATGACAGACATAAAAATCTGGAATAAAATGATAACAGAGTAAAAAACAGGCTGCCGCAATCCCACTGGCATAAGGCGATGGGGAGTTCACAATGCAGACAGGGGCGATGACGATGAAGAGCAGGATGACGGTGACAGAGGCGCTGAAGGAGCGCGAACTTTTAAAGAAGCGGATCACGAAGAAGATCGGACAGCTGGGAAGGGAGGCAGGCACGGACGGCGCTTTTGCAGAACGGAGAAGCGCGCGGTTCGACGCGCCTCAGACAGGCAGAAAGCAGGCACAGTCAGCTGTGTCTGGCAACATAGGGCATGGTGCGGTATCTGACGGGACAAGTGCGCATTGCGGTGGGCACCTCGATGCCGCCCTGCAGCAGATCCAGGCCCTGATCCTCCGGTATGATTCGATCTGCAGCGCGGTCGCCAGATCGAACGGAGAGACATGGCTGGATACCTCGCGCGGCTATATGACCGTCTCGGAGGCAGTCGCCCTGCGCAGCCGCCTGAACGATAAAGAGACAGCCGACACTGCATTTGAGCAGCTGTTGACGAATCGCCTGGAAAGCATTTTGAAAAAACAGCAGGCGTTTTCCAAGCACGGTCAGAATCCGTCTGGACGCCGCCCGGCGCTGAAAGGAAATGTAGTGATTTTACAGAATCCGTCTGCAGGAAGAGGCAGCGCCGGGCAGGAGAAAGGCAGCCGTGCCAACGCTGGACAGCTCAAGCCGCCGCAGCCTATCCTTTCTGCACAGGAGCTGTCGAAGCTCCGCAGTCTGACAGAAAGGATTCAGGAGAGCAGGGAAGAATTACTTCTGGAGCTGGACACGAAGCTTGCGCTGTCAAATGCTGCAACCTGGATCGAAGTGTAGCAGCAGGAGACCTGAATCCGCCGAGCCTGTTTGGAGGTGGATGCAAAACTTTGGAATCCTCTTCAATAGGACAGAATGATACGTATAACAAAACGGATTGCTCAGACCCTCCGCACGAAATTCCCAAAACGGACCCCAGACATACTACCCTCCCCGGTAGTTGTGCCCCAAGCAAACAGAATTTAGTCTGGTAGAAAAGATAGAAAGATAGTTTAAATTTTGATTGATGATGCAGACCTGCCGGAGTTGCCGGACGGGTTGAAATCCATGAGAACGGTCAGCGCTGTCCGGGCGCGGGAATTCCGCATGGCTGTGCGGCGGGTCTTTTCCAGTAAGCTGTAACGAATCTTTTGGTGCGAGTCCGTACAATGGGACACGCAATGAGGTAGAATAAATAGAAAATAACAAGTAACTGTTCCGCAGGTCTGCGCATTTACTGCGCTGACCGTAAGAAAACTTAGACCAGAAGGCAAAACAGAGAAGATGGAGAGACAGCAAGGAGGTACAGAAATGACAGGATATCCGCTTATCGACGTCTTACGGACAGGACAGAGGTTAAAAGAAGCCTGTATTAAGAAAAATATCGAGGCAAAAGAAATCAAACAATTTTTGGGACTGGCGGCGATGCAGTCTATCTATAACTGGTTTCAGGGCAAGGCATTGCCATCACTGGACAATTTTTATGCGCTGAGCAGTTATCTCGGAACAGAATTGGATTCCCTGATCGTGCCGCAGGGACGTCATCAGGAGCATGAAATATTGGAAGACGCCTCCTTTTTCAGACGGCAGGCAGTTTATTTTGGTTTTTTGCTGGAAGCAGAAGCGCAGAGCAGTTCATAAAATCGTAAGGGACGAGTGAACTGTAATACCAAATTTTCCGGAAATCCCGCGGCGTGTGTTGTAGGAGAGAAAGTTCCTTGCTATAATAAAAAGATGAGGTTGGCGAGATCACAATGCAGTCAGGCTGCATCGCAGCCATAGGCAGGGGCAGCAGGAACGGACAGCGGGAGCGGAGGCTTACAGCATGATCACACGGGAACAGATTCGAAAGCTGGCAGGGTATTCCTATTCCAGAGGGGTAGATATCTGGCGGCAGGGCAAGATCAGGCGCTTTCAGATAAAAACTACGAAAAAAGGCAGGCAGATTCAGGCGGATGTCAAAGGGAGCGGGAGAAATCTTTATGACGTGAGGATCCTGCTGGATGAGGAAGAAGACAGCGTGCAGGAGGCATGGTGCGATTGTCCTGCATTTTATTCCTATGAGGGTCTGTGCAAGCATTGTACGGCGGTGCTTTTATATTATCTGGAAAATCCGGACCGGGTGGAAGAAGAGCATATGAGTCTGTCGGAGTTCCTGAAACAGCGTGGGCTGGAAGGCATCCAGAAAGAAATCGGTGAAGCAACGGACGGGATAAAGATTCAGGAAAATCTCAGGTCCCCGGGAAATACTACAGCCTCCAGAAGCGATAGCATGCTTCTTGCCGGTGTTCCGAAGCGGAAGACGACCAGACAGTTAAAAGAGCTTCTGCAGAAACAGACTGCCCGGCATATGCTTCCGGTTCTGCAGGAAGAAAGCTTTGGGAAGGTGCGTTTGGAGCCGCTTCTTATTTGTGATACGCGTGAATGCCGGGCGGAATTTCGGATCGGGATCGGCAGGATGTATATTGTAAAGGATATTTTTTCCATGATCCGTGCGCTTCGGGAGCAAAGCAGCTATTCCTATGGAAAAAGTCTGGAATTTGTTCATATAAAAGGAAGCTTTACCGAAGAATCGCGACCGCTTGTGGAATTTCTGGAGCAGTGGGTTGGCCGTTATGAAAAGGCGTATCTGCAGACGAGCGGTTATTCCTATCTGTATCGGGCAGCGCTCCCGAAAGCTCGGACGATCGTGCTGGATGGCTGGGGACTGGATGGATTTCTGGATGCGATGGGAAACCGGGTATTTTATGTACAGCTGGATGGAACGGAGAGCCGTTGGCATGTCACGGACGCAGCACTGGAACGCAGATTGCAGTTGACGGGAACGGAAGGTGGTGCAGAGCTTTCCCTGGAAAATGTGTTCGGATATGCCTGTGAACGGGATCAGGTGTATTTTAAGGACGGACTGATTTATCGGGTTTCCAATGAAGGGCTGGGAGAAGTGACCGAGTTTTTGGACTGTATGAAAAAGCTCCCGAACCGAACGGCTTTTTTGCAGGAAGAGGATTTGCCGGCATTTTTCAGACAGTTGATGCCGATATTAAAAGAACATTTTCAATGCGAGATCAAAGGAGTCGGGGAAAAGCAAACGGAATTGTCGGCAGTAAAATTCCAGTTTTATCTGGATATGCCACAGGAGAAACTGGTCAGCTGTCGTGCACTCGCCTGCTATGGAGAACGGGAGTATAGTGTATACGATCTGACAGAGGATATTGACAGGCGGGATCTTGTCAGCGAGTCGGAAGCAGCGCGGATTTTAAGCTCCTATTGCAATACTTATGATGATCTAAAAAAAGAAATGATTATTTATCAGGACGACGAATTGTTTTATCGTCTCCTGACAGAAGGAATCGTGCAGCTTTCTGCAATCGGTGAGGTGTATGTTTCCGATGCGCTGAAAAAAGTGCGGGTTCTGCCGTCGCCCGGCGTATCCGTTGGAATTTCCATGGGCGGCGACTTGTTGGAGCTGACAGTGTCTTCTCAGGATATGCCGAGGGAAGAGCTGATGGAAATTTTGTCCCGTTATGATCGGAAACGAAAATTCTACCGGCTCAAGAACGGCGACTTTGTAAATATGGAAAAAAATGGTCTGGAATCTCTGCAGGAGGTGCGCCAGGCGCTGCAGCTGACAGATAAGCAGCTGATGCAGGACAAAATCGAGGTTCCGGCGTACCGGATGCTGTATCTGGATGAGACGCTGCAGGAAAACGCCATGATGGAAGTAATTCGGGATGTATCTTTCGCGAGTCGGATCGAGAAGCTGCAGAATCCGGATTTCGAAAAGGAATATGTGCCGGACTCCTTAAAAGGAATTTTACGGGAATATCAGAAAACCGGCGCCGCGTGGATTGGAATGCTTTACAGCAACCGGTTCGGCGGAATTCTGGCGGACGATATGGGGCTTGGAAAAACGCTGCAGGTCATCAGCTTCCTATTAGTAGAGCACACCGGATGCAGCCTGATCGTCTGCCCGGCGTCGCTTGTTTATAACTGGAAGCATGAGCTGGAACGGTTTGCGCCTTCGCTGAAAGCGGATATGGTAACGGGAAATGTTCAGCAGCGCAAGGAAGTTCTGGATCGCTGGAAAGAAGTGGATGTATTGATTACGTCCTATGATCTGCTCCGTCGGGATATCACAGACTATCAGGAGCTTCATTTTTTCTGCGAGGTGATCGATGAAGCGCAGTATATCAAAAATCACGGAACGCAGGCGGCGAGGGCAGTCAAGCAGGTTCAGACCGGATTCCGGCTTGCGCTGACGGGTACACCGATAGAGAACCGGCTGAGTGAACTGTGGAGTATTTTTGACTATCTCATGCCGGGGTATTTGTACAGCTATCAACGGTTTCGGACAGAGCTGGAACAGCCGATTGTCCAGCACAAGGACGAAGACGCTGCGAAGCGGCTGCAGCGGCTAATCCGTCCATTCGTTCTGCGGCGCCTGAAAAAAGAAGTGCTGCAGGATTTGCCGGACAAGCTGGAGGAAAACCTGTATGCCGATATGGATGGGGAGCAGCAGGAGCTGTATGATGCCCATGTCAGACGTATGAAGCTGATGCTGGAGGAAAAATCCGACGAGGAAATCCGGACGGATAAGATCGAAATTCTGGCAGAACTGACGCGCCTTAGACAGCTTTGCTGCGATCCGGCGCTTTTGTATGATAATTATAAAGGAGGCTCTGCAAAGACAGAGCTTGTGCGTGGGCTGATCCGAAACGCAGTGGAAAACGGGCACAAGGTACTCCTGTTTTCTCAGTTTACAACGATGCTGGAACGCCTGTACCGGATTTTGGAGGAGGAAAAGATAGCAAGCCACATGCTGACCGGCGCGACTCCGAAAGAAAAGAGAATCGAAATGGTGGAGTCGTTTGCGCACGATGAAGTTCCGGTATTCTGTATTTCTCTGAAAGCGGGAGGAACCGGGTTGAATCTCACGGCGGCAGACGTGGTGATCCATTTCGATCCGTGGTGGAACAGCGCAGTACAGAATCAGGCGACGGACCGTGCACACCGGATCGGGCAGAAAAATGTGGTCAATGTTTACCGGATTCTTGCCAAAGGGACGATTGAAGAGAAAATCGTGGAGCTGCAGGAACGCAAGCTGCAGCTTTCAGACAGAATCCTCGGAGGGGAGAGCCTGCAGGCGCAGGGTCTGACCCGCGAGGAACTGTTGGAACTGCTGCGGTGAGTGCTGTCAAATTCAGGATACGGCTCTCTGGCAGGCGTGCAGCAGATGCTCGTGCTCATATTTTTCCTTGGTTGCCATACCGCCGCGGATATGGCGCTCGGATTTGTTGATATCGAGTACCTTTCGGGCTTCTTTTGCCAGAGCCGGATTGACCTGCATCAGACGTTCCGTGATATCTTTATGTACAGTGGATTTGCTGATTCCAAACTGACGGGCAGCTTGTCGGACGGTCGCGTTGGATTCGATAATATAGCCGGCTACCGCCATGGCACGTTCTTCAATATATTCTTTCATAAAATCCCCTAAAGAACATTTTTTACAAGATATTACGGGGACAGGAAAAATATGCTATACTCAGCGTAAGGGAAAATACCAGACAAATGAGAAATAAAAAACCGCATATTTTGCGGGATGGAGGGGAAAATGCTTTATTCGGGGAAGGATCTGCGGAAACTGATTATACCGCTGATCATTGAACAGATTCTTGCAATTGCTGTTGGAATGGCGGATACGATTATGGTTTCTGCGGCGGGAGAAGCGGCGGTTTCAGGCGTTTCACTGGTAGACACGGTCAACATTTTGCTGATCAATGTGTTCTCTGCTCTGGCAACCGGCGGTGCAGTCGTTTCAGGACATTTCCTTGGGAAAAAGAAAAGAGAGGACGCATGTAAGTCGGCATGGCAGATCTTATTGTTCGCCACACTGCTCGCGTGCGTTATTTCCGTTATTTTTATAACGGCACATGATCCGCTGCTGCGTCTGATGTTCGGTAAAATCGAGGATGACGTTATGAAGGCGAGCAAGACCTATCTGATTATCACGACGTATTCGTTTGTTGCACTTGCCATATATAATTCCTGTGCGGCGTTGTTTCGGGCGATGAACGAATCAAAGGTGACGATGTGGGTATCCTTGCTGATGAATGTAATCAATGTGGTCGGCAATGCGATCTGCATTTATGGTTTGCACATGGGTGTAGCAGGCGTTGCGATCCCGACTACCATTTCCAGATATGTAGCGGCAGTTGTGATTTTTTTGTTGATGTTCCAAACCAAAAAAGAAATCAACCTCTGCGGGCAGATTACCTGGAAGTTTAATGGCAGTCTGATTAAGAAGATCCTGTATATCGCGATTCCAAACGGTCTGGAAAATAGCATGTTCCAGCTGGGTAAAATTCTCGTTATGAGTGCAGTCGCAACAATGGGGACTTCTGCGATCGCTGCAAATGCGGTTACGGGCACAATTGCGAACTGGAATAACCTGCCGGGCTTTGCCATCAACCTTGCGATCGTATCGGTAGTTAGCGTATGCGTTGGCGCAGGAAGATATGACCAGGCGCGTTATTATACCAGACGTCTTTGCAGGGATGCGATGATCGGGATCGGCTGTCTGTCGATCATTCTTTACCTGTCAGCTCCGATACTGGTAACCTTTTTCAATCTCGGACCGGATGCAGCTCAGCTGACGATTCAGATTGTACGGATTCATGCGGTTGCAAGTGCATTTCTTTGGATGCCGGCGTTTGGCGTTCCGAATACACTGAGGGCAGCAGGCGATGTAGTCTGACCGATGCGTGTTGCTATTTTTTCCATGTGGGTATTTCGAGTCGTGCTTGCTTACGTATTCACTTATGTTTGTCGCTTTGGCCTGGTTTCCATTTGGATGGCGATGTTTATCGACTGGGTTGTGCGGGAAATCTTCTATGTGCTCCGATATAAGGGACATAAATGGGAGCATTTTGCGCAAAAAAGTTGAAATAAGGTTACCGAATTGCAGTGACTTTAGACGGTGAATGATTAATCGGTGCGATGGTCGATCTTTTTCGTAAATCAGAAAAGGAAACGGCATGGAAAACCTTTGACAGAACAGGGGATTCCAACTATAATTGTTCATTATGATGATATCAGGTCAGTGGTCATGGAGTGCGGGTACACTTTTTCAGACTGTTGGCCCTGTTGTTTCAAAATTAACTCGAGGAGGAGACGAATGGATCGGGAACTTGTTATTGTTCTTGACTTTGGCGGACAGTACAATCAGCTGATTGCCAGAAGAGTCAGAGAATGTAATGTATATTGTGAAGTGCATCCTTATACGCTCAGTCTGGATAAGATCCGGGAAATGAACCCTAAGGGTATCATCTTTACAGGTGGTCCCAACAGTGTATACGGAGAGGATTCCCCCAGATGCCCGAAAGAGATATTCGAAATGGGTATTCCGATTCTGGGAATCTGTTATGGATCACAGCTTATGTCCTATATGCTGGGCGGCAGCGTAAAAACTGCGCCTGTCAGCGAATATGGTAAGACTGAGGTTGCAGTGGATACAGAATCTGCATTATTTAAAAATGTATCCCCCAGCACGATCTGTTGGATGAGTCATACCGATTATATTGAAAAAGCGCCGGAGAAATTCAAAATTACAGCCCATACACCAGTGTGTCCGGTTGCAGGAATGGAAAATGCAGAGAAGAAGCTGTATGCAGTACAGTTCCATCCGGAGGTTATGCATACTCAGGAAGGCACTAAGATGCTTTCCAATTTCGTATATGATATCTGTGGATGCACAGGTGACTGGAAGATGGATTCTTTCGTGGAGACAACGATCCACCAGATCCGTGAAAAGGTTGGAGACGGCAAGGTACTGTGTGCACTTTCCGGCGGTGTGGATTCTTCTGTTGCGGCAGTTCTGCTGTCCAAGGCGGTCGGCAAGCAGCTGACCTGTGTATTTGTAGATCATGGCCTGCTTCGTAAAAACGAAGGAGATGAAGTAGAAGCTGTATTCGGCCCGGAAGGCCAGTACGACTTAAACTTTATCCGTGTAAACGCACAGGAACGTTTCTATTCCAAACTGGCGGGTGTTTCTGATCCTGAAAAAAAACGTAAGATTATTGGAGAAGAATTTATCCGAGTATTCGAAGAAGAAGCAAAGAAAATCGGTGCTGTGGATTTCCTCGTACAGGGAACGATTTATCCGGACGTAATCGAGAGTGGTCTCGGTAAATCTGCTGTGATCAAGTCTCATCATAACGTAGGCGGTCTTCCGGACTGCGTTGATTTCAAGGAAATCATCGAGCCGTTGCGTCTTCTGTTTAAAGATGAGGTTCGTCGTGCCGGTCTGGAACTTGGCATTCCCGAATACCTTGTATACCGTCAGCCGTTCCCCGGTCCTGGTCTGGGTGTTCGTATTGTAGGCGAGGTGACTCCGGAGAAAGTTCGCATCGTTCAGGATGCAGACGCTATCTACCGCGAAGAGCTTGCCAAAGCAGGCTGCGACAAAGGACTGGGACAGTTCTTTGCAGCGCTGACCAACATGCGTTCTGTTGGTGTTATGGGTGATGAAAGAACCTACGATTATGCAGTTGCGCTGCGCGCAGTCATCACATCTGATTTTATGACCGCAGAAGCTGCAGAAATCCCGTTTGACGTGCTGTTCAAAGTTATGACCCGCGTCATCAATGAGGTGAAAGGTGTCAACCGCGTACTCTACGATTTGACGAGTAAGCCGCCTGGGACGATTGAACTGGAGTAATTTGAAATGCTTTAAGAAGCCAGTATTTATGCGGGTTTGCAGCACTTCAAGAAGTCTTTTGATAACAAATTGATAACAGTCATAGCAAGTGCCATTATTCTTGTTAT
>ERZ773107.2625-NODE-2625-length-12973-cov-9.274036_pt1 | contig 12973 bp, 10 predicted proteins | sample MGYA00580571_ERZ773107 | MGnify/ENA primary metagenome ERZ773107 (study PRJEB29015, sample SAMEA2737843) | human gut metagenome | biome: human gut; feature: human-associated habitat; material: faeces | place: China | collected 2012 ... | reverse complement strand
TCAGAAGTCATTCTTTTGTCTCAGCGCTTGGCGCTCAAGTATAATACCATACACCGGGCCACTTTGCAAGCCTTTTTTGCAAGTTTTTTGCTCTTTTTTCGCTTTTGTATACATCCGCTAGTTTTTTGCTTGAAATCAGTCCCTGCTTTGACACCGACTCAGCACACCTGCAGTGTGCGGCTCCTCCCAGTGAGAGGGGGCGTTGCACTATATATAATAAGAAGAGCATCTGCTGCCTTCACCGGGCAAACGGATGCTCTTTCTTATATATAATAGTTACTTCTGGGCATGCACCTGCTTGAGGTGTTCCGTGAGCTTCATATTCTCACTGTAGTCTACCGGCACCACGATGACGCTGGGGACATCCTGTTTGAAAGCCTCTTCCATCGTTGGGATAAGTTCCTCTGCCTTCTCGACGCGATAGCCCTTGCAGCGCATAGCCTCTGCCAGCAGCTTGAAATCGGGGTTCGAGAAGTCCACATAGCAGTGCTCGCCGCCGAACTGCTCCTGCTCCTTCCACTTGATGAGACCGTAGCTGGAGTCCTCCCAGATGAGGGTCACAAAAGGCACATGCTCCCGCACCGCTGTTTCCAGCTCCTGACTGTTCATCATGAAGCCGCCGTCGCCGCAGACCGCCAGCACCTTCTTCTCCGGATAGAGAAGTTTTGCCGCGAACGCACCCGGGATGGAGAAGCCCATGCTGGCAAAGCCGTTGGAGATGAGGCAGGTGTTGGGCTCATAGCAGTCGTAGTGGCGGGCGATCCACATCTTATGGGCACCCACATCGCTGACCACGATGTCGTCGCGGCCCATGACCTTCCGCACATCGGCGAGGATGCGTGCCGGCTTCATGGGGCAGCTGTCGTCCGCCGCCATTGCCTCATGCTCTGCCACCATCGTCTGGCGGAGAGCCAGCGCAAATTCCGGCTCACCGGTGCGGTGGGCGCAACGCAGTATCTCATACAGGCTTTCTGAAATGTCGCCCACCACTTCCACAGCAGGCTGATACCGCTTGTTGACATCGGCGGGGGCGCTGTCGATGTGGACGATGGTCATATTCTCCCGTGCGCCCCACTTGGCCGGTGCGCACTCCACGATGTCGTAACCGATAGCGATGACCACATCCGCCCGGTCGAAGAGCTGGTTGACATAGTCTTTCTGCGGGATGCCGATGGTCCAAAGGCTGTACTTGTCGTCCATCGGGATGATGCCCTTGGCCATCATGGTATTGACCACCGGGATGTGCAGACGGTCAGCCAGCTCGGTGACAGCGGCGGCGGCATGGCCGCGCACCGCACCCGCGCCTGCAAGGATGACCGGATTTTTCGCCTCACTGATGATTTTTCCTGCCGCTGCAATGTGGGCCGGGTCGGCATAGACCTCATGCATCTGCTGGCGCTTGAGCGGCACGGCGTCGGCGGGCATTTTTGCGATATTCTGGGGCAGATCGATATGGGTCGCGCCCGGCTTGCCCTTTTCAGCATGCTTGAAGGCCAGCCGCACGATCTCGCCCACCGTGTCGGGGCGGATGATCTGCTTCGAGCGCTTGGTGATAGGCTCAAACATCGCGGTCAGGTCAAGGTACTGGTGGCTGGTGAGCTGCATCCGGTCGGTGCCGACCTGGCCCGTGATGGCCACCAGCGGCGCACCGTCCAGATAAGCATCCGCCACACCGGTGACAAGGTTGGTGGCACCGGGGCCAAGGGTGGACAGGCAGACGCCGGCCCGGCCGGTCAGACGGCCATAGACATCCGCCATAAAGGCCGCACCCTGCTCGTGGCGCACCGGGATGAAACGTATCTTGCTGTCCCGGATCGCAAACATCAGATCCAGCGTCTCTTCGCCCGGAATGCCAAACATCACATCAACGCCCTCAGCCTCCAGACAGTCCACCAGCACCTGCGCAGTCGTTTTCATTTCCTTCATTTTCTTTCCCTCCCAAAACGAAAAAGGCAGCGCAGCCCCATGCGGGCCGCACTGCCTTTGATGCGCTTATTGTAAACGATTTTCGGCCATCCCGCAAGTGCAAATTTCCACAAAAAACGACCTGCTTTCGGTTTTTGCTCCGGCAGGCTTGACAAGCAGCGGGACAGGCCGTATGATGAAAGTATCTTTTTTGCAGTGAGGTAGTTATCATGTCCAGCATCACCATCCGCGGCTGCTGCATCGGCGCAGGCCGTCCGAAAGTCATCCTGCCCATCGTCGCCCGCACAGAGGACGATATTCTCCGTGAGGCCAGGCGGCTGTCTGCGCTGAAAGCCGACTGCATCGAGTGGCGGGCCGACTGGTTTTCTGATGCTCTGGATGCTGCCGCACTGAAGCGGGTGCTGTCCGGTCTGCGAGCAGCGCTGGGCGAAAAGCTCCTGCTCGTGACCTTCCGTACCAAAGCAGAGGGTGGAGAAACCTCCCTGACGCCGCAGCAATACGCTGATTTCTGCGGCACGGTCTGTGTCAGCGGCTGTGCCGATCTGCTTGACATCGAGTTCTTCCCGAATCAAGAAGAACTTCCGGCCCTCATCGGGCAGGCGCACAAGGCCGGTGTCGCAGTGGTTTGTTCCAGCCATGATTTCCACAAAACGCCGTCCCGGACGGAGATGGTCACACGCCTGACCGCCATGCAGCAGGCCGGAGCCGACCTGCCCAAACTGGCTGTGATGCCGAACTCTCCATCTGACGTCCTCGAATTGCTGGCCGCCACAGCAGAGATGGCAGAGCAGCACCCCGAAACGCCCGTCATCACCATGAGCATGGGCGCGCGGGGTGCAGTGAGCCGCCTGTGCGGTGAGACGTTCGGCTCTGCCATGACCTTCGCCAACCCCGGGCAGGCCAGCGCACCCGGACAGGTGGCGCTGGATGTAGTGAATGAAGTACTGGACAGCTTGAGCCTCAAGTAAAAAGTTCAATATCCCCCAGTAATTGCAGCAGCCCCGCTTTTCAGGCGGGGCTGTTTTTCATTTTCCAAAAATTGTCTGATACGTCAAATTCCAACAGTCCACATTGGCTATTTTTCCAGATTTTTGCGAGTTCCCTCAAAAATATTGACATTTTGTCGTCGAAATCATATCATTGTGTCATAAAAGATGAAAAGCGCTGCTGTGAGTTGTATTTCATCGTTTCTGCTCCACCTCAGCGAAATCGTGCCATGCCGGCAGGAGGTCCCACCATGATGCAGTATGTCAGACGATGCAGTTTTATTTGTGGAGCTGTTCTCAGTCTCCTGCTTCTGCTCTGCAGCTGTCAGATCGGGGTAGGAACAGGACAGTTTGTCCAGCCGCCAGACATTCCCCCGGACGACAGCTCTCAGGGAAAGACGCAGCTTCTTTCTGCTCTGAATCAGGAGTATTTCCACCGCGTCCAGATCTCCAACCATTTTATACAGGGCAGTGACTCTGCTGCTGAGACAGTATTTCTGTATCTTGAGCAGAACTCCGGCGGCGACATCAACAAAGCGGTCGAGTTTTTAGCCGAAAATCCCGAAGATGAATATTGCCGCGCGAATTGTGCCGACGCTGTTCTGAGCAGAATTTCTCCCTCGTCCAGCGAAACTTACTGGGTCAGTTATTCCTTTCTCTCTGCCGACATTCTGGAGGACGGCGTCCTGAAAGAAGATGCAGAGTTTGGCCCCGTTGCTGGAAAGCTCATCGACCATCGGAATCTTCTGGTTTCGTCGGATTCTTATCAGCCTTACGACTGCCAGAGATCCGGCTTTGCCGTCGGCATCATCGGCGGTCAGGCGCTCGTCGTGGCAGTGTTCGTTTCCTGACAACATTTTTCAAGACAAGCAAAAATGACCGCTGCGGTCTCCTGCTCCGCGGCGGTCATTTTCTCTGTCCGCCCTATTGGGCGAACCATTATACTCTTATAATAAAGGATCCTGCCAATGCCTGTCAACCGAGAAAAAGATCGTTTTTTGTTGATTTGCACGGTTTCACATTGTAAACTGCACTGCGCAGAATGCGGCATAGATGCAGAGCAGCGCCACACCCTGCACACGGGAGAGCTTTCCACGCACCAGCGCCGGGATGGTCAGCAGCACCATCACCAGCAGCATCACGGGCAGCTCGAGCACCAGACTCGAGTTGATACCAAACAGGGTCGCACTCTGAGGGATCTCAAACGGTGCCAGTGTCACCGACATGCCGCTGACCAGCACGAGGTTGAAGACATTCGCACCCACGACATTGCCCAGCGAGAGGTCGCTGTGGCCCTTCATCAGCGAAGTAATGGCCGTGACCAGCTCAGGCAGCGAGGTACCCAGCGCCACGAAGGTCAGCGCGATGACCGATTCCGGCACGCCCATCGCCTGCGCGATGATGGTGCCGTTGTCCACCAGCAGGTTCGCGCCCAGCGCGATGAGGGCTGCGCCCACCACCAGCAGCAGGACGATTTTTCCGATGCCCATCGGCTCATCCTCATGCTCCGGCTCTGCCGGGGCATTTTTCATCTGCCAGGCATTCGCCGCCATATAGGCCACGAACATCCCCAGCATCAGCAGGCCCATCGGACGGGTAAAGCGGCCCATGCCGTAAGCTGCCACACAGTAGATGGCCGCAGCCGCAAAGAAGAAAGCCACCGGAACACGCAGGGTCTTCGGGTCCACTTTGCCGGGCCGCACGGCCACCGTAATGGCCGCGATGAGGGCCGCGTTGCAGATGACAGAACCGATGGCGTTGCCGTAGGCGATCTCGCCGTGGCCGGACACCGCCGAGATGGTGGACACCATCACCTCGGGCAGGGTAGTGCCGACGGACACCACCGTTGCGCCGATGAGCAGCTCTGGCAGATGGAACCGGCGGGCCAGCGCCGATGCGCCGTCCACGAACCAGTCACCGCCCTTGATGAGGCAGAGCAATCCCAAAAGAAACAGGATTCCGGGAATTATCATATCGTTCCTCCCAATATCTCTCCGGGCGCAAATCGCGCCGCATCACATAACAAAAGCCGTATTGTATATGATACCAAATTTCCGTGTGGAATACAACGCCCCGCCCGAAGACATTTTGAGCCCCACTATATAAGGTGGGCCGGGCCATTGAAATCCATTGCTATTTGTGTTATTCTGTGATTAGAAAGGCGCTGTCCTGCAAGTGCAGCGGTCATGCTCCCTCCTCGGCATCACATTCCGTGTGCCGTCCGGAGGAAGTCCAATTTTTGTCATCCTCCGGATGGTCTTAATCATTTATACATGAAAGACTTGAAGGAGGAAATCCATCATGGATATTTTGAATATTGTTTTTTCTGCACTGAACCTTTTGGCCACAGTCATCATCGGTGTCATCAATGTGACATGGATGATTTCGAGGGATGTCTTTCGTGACAAGCCTCGGGCAAAGCACTATTCTAAAAAATGACAAGAAAAATGACCGCCCTACAGTCTACCAAACTCAAGCGGTCATTTATTCTTAAATTTCCGTGATAGAGGAGGGAGCTGACCACTGTGCGGGCAGCGCCTTTCTTTGTCTTCATTATAGACGTTAGAACGCAGGTTGTCAAGAGACTTGCGTTTTCATTTTATTTACACCACTTTGCAAACTCTTCATCGGTACACTTGACGTAGTGGCTGCCGCTGACGAGGTGGCTGGTGCCTTTGCTGTAGTCGATGCCGGAAGTGGCATAGTCGTAAGTCTCGGCCACGCGGCGCTTTTCCACCACCGGGTTCGGCAGCGGGATGGCCGACAGCAGGCTCCGGGTGTAGGGATGGATGGGATCCGCAAAAATTTCTTCCGTCGTACCCGTTTCCAGCAGGTGGCCCAGATGGAGCACACCGATACGGTCGGAGATGTACTTGACCATGGACAGGTCGTGTGCGATGAACAGGTAGGCCGTGCCCGTTTCCTGCTGGATGTCCTTCATCAGGTTGACGACCTGTGCCTGGATCGACACGTCCAGTGCCGAGATGCACTCGTCGGCGATGATGAGCTTCGGGTTCATAATGAGGGCGCGGGCGATGCCGACGCGCTGGCGCTGACCGCCGGAGAACTGGTGGGGATAACGCTCAGCGTGCTCAGGCGCAAGGCCGACCTTCTCCAGAATTTTCTCCACCTTTTCGCGGCGCTCGTCCTGGGTCTTGTACATATGGTGGATGTCCAGGCCCTCACCGATGATGTCCTCCACCTTCTTGCGGGGGTTCAGGGACGCCATCGGGTCCTGGAATATCATCTGCATCTGGGTGCGCAGAGTGTTGTTCTGGGCGTGAGACAGACGTCCGCTGATGTCCTGCCCGTCGAAGGTGATCTTTCCTGCGGTGGGGTCATACAGCCGGATGATGCTGCGGCCAATGGTGGATTTTCCCGAACCGGACTCGCCCACCAGACCGTATGTCTCGCCGGGATAGATCTCAAAGCTGACATCGTCCACGGCCTTGACGGTGAAGTTCTTGTTCACCTTGAAATACTGTTTCAGTCCCTCGACCTTCAGAAGAGGGGTAGCGCTCTGTGCTGCCATTTACTCCGCCTCCTCTATCTTTTTTGCTTCTGTGCGCATACGGGCCACACGGTCTTTCAGCTCAGGCGGCATCTCCACCTTGGGAGCGCGGGGGTCCAGCAGCCAGGTAGCTGCGAAGTGGGTGTCGCTGATCTTGAACATGGGCGGGTCGATCTCGTCGTCGATCTCCAGCGCGTACTTGTTGCGGGGTGCGAAGGCGTCGCCGGCCTTCTCATGCAGCAGGTTCGGCGGCGAACCGGGGATGGTGTACAAACGCTCGTCGGCGGTATCGAGGTCGGGCATGGCCGACAGCAGACCCCAAGTGTAGGGGTGGCGCGGGTCGTAGAAGATCTCGTCGATGGTGCCGGTCTCCACGATCTTGCCCGCATACATGACATCGACATAGTCGGCCACCTTTGCCACGACGCCGAGGTCATGGGTGATGTAGATGACCGAAATGCCGCGCTCCTTCTGGATGCTGCGGATGAGCTCGAGGATCTTCGCCTGAATGGTCACATCCAGTGCAGTGGTGGGCTCATCGCAGATGAGTAGGTCCGGGTCGCAGGACAGCGCGATCGCGATGACCACGCGCTGACGCATACCGCCGGACAGCTGGTGCGGGTAGCTCTTCATCCGCTTTTCGGCGTCAGTGATACCGACTTCTTCCAGCAGCTTGAGGGCCTTCTGATACGCCTCAGCCTTGGGCATCTTGAAGTGCCAGAGCATCCCTTCCATGATCTGCTTGCCGATGGTCATGGTGGGGTCAAGGCTGGTCATGGGGTCCTGAAAGACCATGGCGATGCGCTTGCCGTTGATGTGGCGGCGGATCCACTTTTTATCTTTTTGCAGCAGATCGACGGTTTCAGGGCTGCCGTCGGCGTGATGGTAGCTGAACCGGATGCTTCCGCTGTTCACCTTGGCGTTCTGGGCCAGAATGCCCATGGCTGCCTTCATGGTGACGGACTTACCGGAACCAGACTCACCCACCAGCGCCACCGTCTCGCCCTTGTACAGGTCGATGTTCACGCCGCGGATGGCGTGGACGGGGCCAGCCGTCGTCTTAAAGGTAATATCAAGGTCTCGCACCGACAAGACCTGTTCTCTTTTCGTATCAGGCATGTTGTGCGCCTCCTTACATACTCTTCATCTTGGGGTCAAGTGCCTCGCGCAGGCCGTCGGCCAGCAGATTGAAGCTGAGCATCAGCAGGCTCATGACCACGATGGGCGGGATGATCTGATAGGGATGGGTGGTGAAGCTGTTGTACAGCTCACTGATCAGGGAACCCAGCGAGCACTGCGGCACCGGGATGCCCAGACCCACGAAGGAAAGAAATGCTTCGGTAAAGATCGCGGTGGGGATGCTGAACATGACCTGAGTGATGATGGGTCCGATGATGTTGGGCAGCACTTCCTTAAAGATGATAAAGAAGCTGCCGGCACCCAGAGTGCGGGAAGCCAGAACGAATTCCTGGTCCTTCAGCTTGAGCATCTCGGCGCGGGCGATGCGGCTCATGCCCACCCACTCGGTCAGCATCAGGGCGAAGATGATGGTGATCATGCCGGGCTGCAGCACCAGAAGCAGCAGCGTGACGATAACCAGACGGGGGATGCCGTTGGCAACTTCAAGAAAGCGCTGCATCAGCATATCCACCTTGCCGCCGAAGTAGCCCGAGATGAGGCCATAGCTCATACCGATGACCATATCGATGACGGCAGCCGCCACGGCGATGATAAGGGAGACGCGGGCGCCTTCCCAGGTACGGGTCCAGATGTCGCGGCCATAGAGGTCGCTGCCGAACCAGTAGTAGACGTCATCCTTGCCTTTTTCGACATAGTTGTTGACGATCTTCGTACCGGTGGTCGTGCTCATCTTCTCGCTGCCGTCCAGAATGCCGAACTGCTCGATGCCGGGGACGCGAGGCGCAAAGTTCTTCTGGCTCAGATTCTGGCCGGAATAAGTATAAGCATTCATTTCCGGGCCAAAGATGGCCAGCAGCAGGATGACAATGATCATCACGAGGCCCAGCACGGCGCTCTTCTTGCGGAAGAAGCGGATGCGGACGTCTTTCCAGAAGCTCTGGGCCGCGAAGTTGGTATCCACCGCGATTTCAGCGGCGTTGTCCTTCCGGGCAAACTCCGCCTCGGTGAACTTGTGCTCAGGGTACAGTTCCTGCACGGCCTGCGTGATGGCTGCGGCGGTGCTTTCGCCGCCCAGTCGGATCGCTTTTTCTGCCATATCAGTCGTCCCCCTTTGCCAGACGGATGCGCGGGTCGATGATGCCGTACAGCAGGTCAACGACCAGCATGATGCCAATGTACATGGCACTGTAGATAAAACTCAGACCGATGACCACGTTGTAGTCGTTGGACTGGATAGCCGTCACCAGCAGGCTGCCCACGCCGGGGATGGCGAAAATTTTCTCGACGACCAGCGAGCCGGTCATCAAGTCAACGATGAGGGGAGCCAAAACTGTAATAATAGGGATAAGCGCGTTGCGCAGGGCGTGGCGGAAGATCAGCGCCGGGCCGGAGATGCCCTTGCTCTCGGCCAGAAGCATGTAGTCGGAATCGAGGACTTCTATCATCTCGCTTCGGGTGAAGCGGGCGATGGATGCCATAGTGAACATGGACAGCGACACGCTGGGCAGGACACTCGAACCGAAGACATCCTTTGCAGAGAACAGCATCGGGAACCAGCGGAGCTTGAAACCGAAGGTGTAGCTCAGGGCCAGTGCGAAAACGTAGGACGGCACCGACACGCCGATGACCGAGATGATGGTGGCGATGGTATCAAAAATGGTATCCCGCTTGAGGGCAGCGATGATGCCCAGCACGAGGCCCACCAGAGCGCCCAGCGTGACGGCCATGCCGCCGATCTGGATGGAGATGGGCAGGCGGGACTGGATGAGCTGGGAGATGGGCGTGTTCTTGGAGATGTTATAGCTCACACCCAGATCGCCCCGGAGCATATTGCCCACGTAGCGGAAGAACTGGATGTAGATCGGCTGGTCAAGACCGTATTTTGCATAGAGCGCGGCTCTCATATCGGCTGTCAGCTTTTCGTCGTTGAAGGGCGAGCCGGGCATCAGCTGCATCAGGATAAACAGCACCAGCAGGATGGCCAGCAGCGTAAACAGCGAAGTGAGGATACGCTTGATCGTATATTTTTTCACGTCAGGTGAACCCCCTTTATGTGACCGCGGCGGTCAATCGTGCGTAGGCCGCGGACAGGTGCAATGGCAAAAAGGCGCACAGTGGCTTTTGCGGGCCACTGTGCGGCCTTATGTTCAGCGATTCAATTTAGGCGTTCTTCACGGTGCGCTTGTACACACGGTTCAGAGCGCAGGGGTGATGCTCCACACCGGTAACAGCGCTGGAGATCATCTCGGCGTTGCACTGACCGTACAGCGGGAAGATGACTGCCTGCTCCAGAACGATGGCTTCTGCATCGTACAGAGCTGCCCAGCGGCCCTCGGGGTCGGTGCAGAGGTCGCCGGTGGTGCATTCCTCGATGATGGAGTCATACTCGGCATCGCTCCACAGACCGTAGTTGTTGGAGTTGCCGGTGACCCACATGCCCAGGTAAGTCATGGGGTCGGCGTAGTCGGGTCCCCAACGGGTGAGGGCGACCTCGAAGTTGCCGTCCTGCATATCCTGCACACGCTGCTTCTTGGGCTCGACGGTCAGGTTCAGGGTGAAGCCGGGGAGGGTGGTCTCCAACTGCTCCTTAACGACCTGTGCGACCTTCTGAGGTGCATCGTCAGCATCCACGATCATATCAAAGGTGAAGCTGTCCTTGCCCAGCTCACTCTTTGCGGTCTCGTAATACTCGGCTGCCTTGGCTGCATCAAATGCGCAGTACTCAGCGTACTTGGTCTGGTCGGCGCTGAAATCGCTGCCGTCCGGGCCGGTGGCGAACTGCGGAGGAACGGCGGTGTAGCAGGGGGCAGAACCATCCTTCAGGACGTCGCCGGTGATGGCGTCGCGGTCCAGAGCAAAGGTCATAGCCTTGCGCAGGTTCTCGTTTGCCAGCTCAGGCACACCGTCGATGTTGGGGCTGATGTACCACAGGTAGCCAGCGCCAACACTGGTGAACTCGGGGTCATCCTTGACCTGATCGACCTGCTCACCGTTCAGCAGGGTCAGATCCAGAGCACCGGTCTGGTAGCTCATCAGAGCCTGCTGGCTGTCCTTGATGACCTGGTAAGCCAGACCATCCAGAGCGATGTTTGCAGCGTCGTAGTAGTCGGGGTTCTTGGTCAGCTCGAATGCAGTAGCAGCGGGCTGGTAGTCGGTCAGGATGAATGCACCGTTGGACAGGACGGTGTCGGGGCTGGTGCCGAAGGTATCCTTGCAGGTGTTGAAGAATGCCTCGTTGACAGGGTAGAAGGTGGGGAAGTACATCAGGCTCAGGAAGTAGCTGACAGGGACGTTCAGCTGAACTTCGAGGGTCTTGTCATCCACTGCGGTCACGCCCAGATCCGTGACGGGCTTCTCACCAGCAATGATCTCTGCGGCGTTGACCACCTGGCCGATGTCAGACAGCATGTAGGAATACTCGGAAGCATTGGCGGGGTCAACAGCACGCTGCCAGCCGAACACGAAGTCGGCTGCGGTGACGGCGTCACCGTTGGACCACTTTGCATCGCGCAGGTGGAAGGTATAAGTCTTACCGTCCTCGCTGATGTCGTAGGTCTCGGCGAGGGCCGGGACAGCTGCGCCGTCGGCATCCATCTGCATCAGACCGTCGGTGTAGTCGGCGATGACCTCAAAGGAGGTGCCGTCGGTGGCGATCTGCGGGTCCAGAGACTGGACCTCAGTCTCCAGCATGATGTTCAGGGTGCCGCCTGCGGCAGTGCCAGCTGCGCTGGAAGCACCGGTGGAGGCAGCGGTAGACGCTGCCGTGGAGCTGGAGCCGCCGCAGGCCGTCAGGGCCAGAGCTGCTGCGGATACGCCTGCTGCTGCCAGAAAGCTGCGGCGCGAAATACGACGATCGAATCTCATAATATCTTTTCCCCTCTCTAACACCGCTTTAATATATTAAAGCGACTGTTACTGAAAAATGCACAAGGTGTTCCGCTCCCCCTCTGGAGCTTTCTGCACACCCTTGTGCCTTGGCCGCATTATACATCGTCCAGCGCCGAAAGAAAAGGCTTTTTGCCAAATTTATACCCTCAAGCCAACGATTTCTGTAGTTTGACCAACTTCACGTCAAAATTTTGATTTGAATTTTGTATAGTTTTGCCCTTGATGTGTGTTCATGTGAAGCACAATTCAAGTGAAATAAGTATCACTTGTGTTCTTGCCGCGTACAGTTTCGTGTCACATCTTTCTTTTGTAAAGAAAATAGCCCATTATGCTTTCTCGGCACAGTGGGCTATCCGGACTTTATTTTACTTTATTCGTCTGAATTTTCGTTTCAAAAGCACTTTGGAAAGTGCTCAGACTGCCTCGGCAGCAGGTGCTTCGACCTTGCCATTGTACACAGCCTTGTCCAGCTGGCCTTCGGTGGCCGCCACAAGGGTGGTAGCGGCGGCAGCGCCGACGACATTGGTGGCAGTACGAGCCATATCAGCAATGCTGGAAATGGGCGAAAGCAGGATGATGGCTTCCACCGGAAGACCGGCAGCAGCAAACAGAGCGGTAATGGAGTCGGATGGCCGACTTCTACAGAATGCCACAAGTTTCACCATTTCGCAATGGATCCAATATGCCAAAAGAGCCGCCGTGCATACGCACAGCGGCTCTTGCTATCTTCCGATATTTTATTTTGCGTACTCGACGGCACGGCTCTCGCGGATGACGTTGACCTTGATCTGGCCGGGGTAATCCAGCGTGTCCTCGATCTTCTTTGCGATGGAGCGGGCCAGCAGGATGACCTGATCGTCGCTGATGACGTCGGGCTTGACCATGATGCGCACTTCGCGGCCTGCCTGCACGGCAAAGGCCTGCTCCACGCCCTCAAAGCTGGAAGAGATCTCCTCCAGATTTTCCAGACGCTTGACGTAGCTTTCCACATTCTCGCGGCGGGCACCCGGGCGGGCGGCGCTGATGGCGTCGGCAGCCTGGATGATGAAGGCCAGCGGGGTCTTGGGCTCCACGTCGCCGTGGTGGGCCTCAATGGCGTGGATGATCTGGGTGTTCTCTTTGTACTTGCGGCAGATGTCCACACCGATCTGGACATGGCTGCCCTCGATCTCGTGGTCCAGTGCCTTGCCGATGTCATGCAGCAGACCGGCGCGGCGTGCCAGCGTGACGTTCACGCCCATCTCGCCTGCCAGCAGGCCGGCCAGCCAGGCCACTTCCATGCTGTGGGTCAGGGCGTTCTGGCCGAAGCTGGTGCGGTACTTCAACCGGCCGATCAGCTTGATCAGGTCCGGGTGCAGGCCGTGGATGCCCAGCTCCATCACCGCGCGCTCGCCCTCGCGCTTCATCTGCAGCTCCAGCTCGTGGCGGCACTTCTCCACCGTCTCCTCGATGCGGGCGGGGTGGATACGGCCGTCGCCGATCAGGCGTTCCAGGGTCATGCGGGCCACTTCGCGGCGGGTCT
>ERZ773107.2624-NODE-2624-length-12973-cov-9.881328_pt1 | contig 12973 bp, 11 predicted proteins | sample MGYA00580571_ERZ773107 | MGnify/ENA primary metagenome ERZ773107 (study PRJEB29015, sample SAMEA2737843) | human gut metagenome | biome: human gut; feature: human-associated habitat; material: faeces | place: China | collected 2012 ... | reverse complement strand
ATCCTTCTGTCAGTATATTTTTCGCGGCATTGATATCCCTGTCATGTTCTGCTCCGCATTTCGGACATATCCATGTCCTCACTGACAAATCTTTTGTATCTGGATTCTGATACCCGCAAACAGAACATAATTGACTACTGGCATAAAATGTATCTATTTTGATGTATTTCCTGCCATTCCATTTTGCCTTATACTCTAACTGTCTTGTCAGCTCATACCATGATACATCACTTATAGCTTTTGCCAGATGATGATTTTTTACCATGTTTTTTATCTGTAAATTCTCTGAAACTATCACTTGGTTTTCGCTGATAATCTCATGTGAAACTTTATGTAGATAATCTTTTCTTATATTCCTTATTTTCTCATGGCATAATGCTATCTTTTTCTTTGTTTTATAATAGTTCTTACTTTTCTTTCCTTTATGTGACAGTTGCCTTTGCAGCTTTACAAGCTGTTTCTCGTATTTTTTTATAATTTTTAGATTCTCATATACCTTCCCATCGGAAGTAATACATAAATCTTTAATTCCTAAATCGATCCCTATGTTATGATTTGTATGTGCCAGTTCCTTATGCTCCGTTTCTACAAGTATGGACACATAGTATTTTCCACTGGAAACCTGCGAAACGGTCGCTGACTTAATCTGCCCACTATATTCCCTGTGTAACCTTGCTTTTACCGCTTTTAATTTTGGCAATTTTATCTTCCCTGTCTCAAAATCTACCGCAATATTTCCATTTGTGAAGTTTGTTGTGTATGATTTATGGTTATCGTGTTTGCTCTTGAATTTCGGATATCCTGCATGCTCCTTAAAGAATTTTTGATATGCAGCGTCCATGTTATAGATTGCGTTGGTCAGAGCAAATTTATCTATTTCTTTTAACCATTCATAGTCTTTCTTTAATTCTCTGTTACAGTAATTATTACAATCCGTTTTACTAACTGACTTTTTCTCTTTCCCGTATATTTCTTTCCGATATGCCAATGTCTGATTGTAAACAAAACGGCAACAGCCAAATGTTTTTGCAATCTGAATTCTTTGTTCGCTATTAGGATATATCCTGTATTTATATGCTTTTAACACCTACTGTCGCCACCTTCCTACCCTTGATTTTCTATATATTTTCTCAACATCTCTTCTGAAACATTTCCTACACTGCAGACAAAATATGATATGTTGTATAACTCTTCATCAGATTTACTATTTTACTGATAGACATTGTTGGTTCTGTTTCTATCATGTAATGAATATGATCTTTATCTGTCTCCATATATCTGATAATGACTTTATGCTTTTGACATATCTCATAAGAAAACTGCTTTATATCATCTGATATTTGTTTTGACATCAGCAATTTCTTTCTATACTTGCATACGAAAATAATATGATACTGTAACAAATATTTGTGTCTGTTTTTTGATTTCCACGTTCCCATAACGCAAGTATAGCACAAACCTCCGCTTCCGGCTACCTTAACCCACCGTCTAAAGCCAGTGGGTTAAGGTAGCCCTATTTCAATGACATGTAGCGGCAGGTATGCCAGCTCTGTATCAGTATAGCACGAAAACCTGCAAAAAAACAAATCAATCTTGAAAGGAAATGTTAAATGAGTTAATATAATGTTAATTCATTTAACGGAATGAAAATAAAGGTGATAAAAAAGGAGAAGGGGAATGTTAAAATTAGCGAAATTGTTTTCAACAGGGATGGTTTTACAGCGGGAAAAACAGGTGCGCGTCTGGGGAGAGGCAGAACCGGATGTGGATGTCAGAGTGGCCATACAGGGACAGAACGCAGAAACGCGGGCAGATGCGCAGGGGCATTTTATGCTGGAACTGTCTCCACTCGAGGCATCAGAGAACGAAACTCTTGTGGTACAGGCAGGAACAGAAAAACTGGAGATCACAGATGTGGCAGTCGGGGAAGTCTATATAGCCGGAGGACAGTCTAATATGGAATTCCCACTACGCTATGAGAAGTACCGGGAGGAGGCGCTTCAGACAAAGGATACACAGCTTCGTTTTTTTGATACGCCGAAGAAGTATTATGACGCGCAGGATACAGATTTTGATTACAGCGCGGTCGGACACTGGCGCAAGGCAGATTCAGAGGAAAATCTTGGCTACTTCTCCGCCGTGGCATTTTATTTTGCAAAAGAACTCAGAGAGGAACTGCATGTTCCGGTAGGAATTGTGGGTTGTAACTGGGGTGGAACGAGAAGCTGTGCCTGGATGAATGGAGAAACAGTAGAGAAAGTGGGAAAACCTTGGGTTTTAGAGTGGGAGAAGGCGATAGCGGGAAGAGATATGGACGCTTTCTGGGCAAGCCGGAAGGATGATCTGCAGAATCCGCTGACGAATGCAGGAAATCCAGGCATCAGCCCGTTTGATGCATTTATTTTACCGGGAACACCATCTCTAGAAGAAATCGGGAAAGCGATGATGGAGATGGCAAATGCTACAATGCGGGAGGTAGGACTTACTGAGGAAGCTAAACCTTCGGATTTTATGCAAAAAGCAGTCGAGCAATTCGGGGATAAGCTGGATGCACGCATCAAACCGGGAATTTTATACGAGCATATGGTAAAAAAGATTGCACCATTTAGCATAAGAGGTGTTCTCTGGTATCAGGGAGAAAGTGATGATGTTGCAGGATTGCAGCCACTCTATGCAGATATGATGAAAGGACTAATCGGTGACTGGAGAAGTCTGTGGCAGGATGAGACGATGCCATTTATCGAGGTGCAGCTTCCGGGCTGGTATGACTGGATGGGAGAGGTTAATATGGACTATGCTTCTATCCGCCGTTGCCAGGAACAGGTGGCGGAAGATGTGGAGCATGTTTATATGGCATCTATATCTGATGCAGGGGAAGAGCATGATGTCCATCCGAAGGACAAACGCATAGTCGGACACCGTATGGCACTTCTGGCAAGGCATTATATTTATGGGGAGGAGCTTCTCTGTGAGGCACCAAGACCGACTGGTATCAGCCGCCAGGGGGCAGAAATCCGCATTGAGATGGCATATGCCCAAGATGGTATAAGAATCATCGGAGATACGTTAGAAGCGATGGAATTGCGGGCAGGTGATTCTACAATGGCATATCAGGCATCGGTAGAAGGAAATACACTGGTACTGAAATTAGAACAGCCGACGGAGGAGTCCATCCTGATCCGCTTTGCAAGGGAGGCATGGTATCAGGTAAATCTTGTCAACAGCGCAGGGGTTCCGGCGATTCCATTTGAGACGCGCTGCTAAAAAAGTTTGCTTTATGGAAGCGGTGAGCCAAGAAAGTTGGCTTACCGCTTTTTTCTTGAATTCATGACAGTGAAAAGTTCGCGAAGCATGCATGCTATTGTTTGATGATCAGAAAAGGATAGATTGTTGCAGTCGGCAGAAAATTATAGTATCATTAGAATAGATAAAATATTATCTGAAAACGGTTTAAATAGTATAAAATAGATAAAATATTATCTTATAATGAATACATAAATGACGGGTAAATATAAGAAAATTACAGAGACTACTGCAGTGAGAAGAGTATTCAGATAAAACAACGGATATAATAAAACTTTAAAGAATAAGGAGAGCACGAAAATATGGACGCACTTATATGGGAAACAGCCGAAGAATTAGACCAGAAGCTGGCAGGACGAATCCGGAATATCCGGAAGAGAAGATCCATCTCACAGCAGAAGTTAGCGAATATGAGCGGAGTGAGCTACGGCTCCATTAAACGGTTTGAGACGACGGGGCAGATTTCACTGGTTTCTCTCACAAGGATTGCCATGGCGCTTGGAATTGCAGATGAGCTTCGGAACATTTTTTCACAGGTTCCATACAGGAATATTGAGGAGGTAATCAATGAGACAAGATAAGGCATTGCAGGTGTTGTTTGAGGACCGGCTTGTTGGAACGCTTGCCCTGACGGCAGATCATAAGGCGGCGTTTGAATATGCAGAGGAATGGCTGGAAAAAGGCTTTTCGGTCAATCCCTTTTCGCTTCCTTTGCAAAGCGGTGTATTTGTTCCGCCAAGAGATTACTTTGAAGGTTTGTTTGGTGTGTTCGCAGACAGTCTGCCAGATGCCTGGGGAAAGCTTCTGTTAAGACGTCTTTTGAAGGAAAGGGGGATGGACTCAGGTGAGCTGACTGTGTTAGACCGGTTGGCAATCGTGGGAGAATCCGGTATGGGGGCACTGTGCTATCATCCACAGAAGGAGTTTTATGAGAAAGAAAAGCTGACAGACCTTGATGAGCTTGCGGTACAGTGTCAGAAGATTCTGAATACAGAATTTTCGGACAAATTGGATGAACTGTACCGGCTGGGTGGAACGAGCGGTGGAGCCAGACCAAAAATCATGACACAGATAGACGGAGAAGATTGGATTATCAAATTCCCGGCGCATGTAGATGGAAAGGATGCCGGAAAAATGGAATATGAGTATGCACTCTGTGCCAGACAGTGTGGGATTGATATGAGCGAAGTACGTCTGTTTCCGTCTTCACAGTGCAAGGGATATTTTGGAACAAAGAGATTTGACAGAAGAGTAGTGGATGGACAGACAAAGCGGATCCACATGCTGACGGCAGCGGCATTGTTAGAGCTTGATTTTACACAGCCGAGTCTGGATTACCACAGTCTGATGAAGCTGACCGGCATTCTCACGAATAACAGGGAAGAAGATATGGAAAATATGTACCGGCGCATGTGTTTCAATGTATTTGCGCATAACCGGGATGACCATTCCAAGAACTTTACTTATTTGTATGAGACAGGGACCGGTCAATGGCGGCTTGCCCCGGCATATGATCTGACTTACAGCAACACCTATTATGGGGAACATACGACTTCTGTGGATGGAAATGGCAGAAATCCGGGAAGGAAGGAACTGATAGAAGTTGGAAAAAAGGCAGGAATGAAGAAGGACAGGTGCGAAGAACTTGCAGAAGAGATCAGGGGCTGCGTGCAGGAGATGCTGGAAGAGTATTTGTAGATTGGGATGTCTTATTGAAAAAATATCGTTCAAAATAAAACAGAAAACAATTTTACACAGATTATACATAAGGCAGCTATGTTTTACATAGCTGCCTTATGTTAATATACGCGGGAAACTGCATATGGAAAAAAAGACAATGGCAGGCAGCCAAGAACTACATTGAAAACGAGTATACTTATGTATACGCAGGCTTAAGCTGGGCAACATATCAGGCAGCCCTTCAGAGTACTAGAGCTGGAGCAGGACTTGGCGGAGAGTTCTGGAAGAGAAAGAAACGTAAATAAGCTCTTTTTTGCTTTACCCCCATTTTACAGATGTTTTACACTCCAATGAGTTTGCATTTTACATTCCTTCCTTAAAGTAGTCCTTGTCGATGAGACAGAGAACAATAAAAAAGATGGGAAAAGCAAGATCCCATGAGAAGATTTGGAGGAAAATCAAAATGAAAAAGAAAGTAATCAGTATGTTAGTAACAGGTATGTTAGCAGTCAGCATGTTAGCTGGATGTGGATCTGACAATACAGCAGCAGATACCAACACGACAACAGATGCAGCCACAGATACAACAGCTGACATAACAGCAGAGGAAACACAGGCTGACAACACAGCAGACTTTGATACAAGCGAATATGTAAACGTATTATCCCGTGAGGATGGATCCGGTACAAGAGGCGCGTTCATCGAGTTATTCGGAATCGAAGAGAAAGATGCGGATGGAAATAAAGTGGATAACACAACGGACGAAGCAATCATTACAAACAGCACTTCCGTTATGCTTACCTCTGTAGCAAGCGACGAATATGCGATCGGTTATGTATCCCTTGGATCCTTAGATAGCACGGTAAAAGCAGTTGACATCGACGGAGCAGCAGCAAGCGTTGAAAACATCAAAAACGGATCTTACACAATCGCAAGACCATTCAACATCGCAACAAAAGGGGATGTGAGCGAAGCTGCACAGGATTTCATCAACTACATCATGAGTGCAGAAGGCCAGGCAGTCATCACAGATGCCGGTTATATCGGATCTGACGATGCAGCAGCATTCGAATCCAACGAAGCAGCAGGTAAAGTGAAAGTCAGCGGTTCTTCTTCCGTAACACCGGTTATGGAGAAATTGATCGAGGCTTACAATGCAGTCAACGACGGTGTAGAGATCGAGCTTCAGGAAAGCGATTCCACAACAGGTATGACAGATGCAGCAGAAGGAACCAGTGATATCGGTATGGCCTCCCGTGAATTAAAAGATTCTGAGACAGAGCAGGGACTTACCGCAACTACAATCGCTATGGATGGTATCGCAGTTATTGTAAACTTAGACAATCCGACTGCAAATCTTACCTCTGATCAGGTAAAAGGAGTTTATGTCGGCGACATCACTTCCTGGGATGAACTTTCAAAATAAGCAGCACAGAGCGGTTATTGACAGAAACAGAATTTACAGAAAAGGGACCGGAAGACAGATGCCGGTCCCTTTCGGATAAGGAAATCTATGAATAAGATAAAAGAAAAACTTATGGAATATGTATTCCTTTTTACAGCAGTCATCTCGATCGTAGCGGTTGTACTGATCTGTGTGTTCCTGTTTGCAAACGGAGTACCGGCAATGCAGAAGATCGGATTTGCCAATTTCCTGACAGGAACGAGATGGAAACCGGGAAATGATCTGTACGGAATTTTCCCGATGATCATCGGAAGTATTTACGTGACAGCGGGAGCGATCATTTTCGGAGTTCCGATCGGAATCCTTACCTCGGTATTTATGGCAATGTATTGTCCAAAGAAAATTTATAAACCACTGAAAGCGGCAACAGCGCTGCTGGCAGGAATCCCATCGGTTGTCTACGGTTTTTTCGGACTGGTCGTAATAGTTCCGATGATCCGCGATTTTGGAAAATGGATGAAAATGATGGGACTGGTAGAGAAATCAGGGGATGGAAAAGGCGTGCTGACAACTTCGATCATACTAGGCATGATGATTCTTCCAACGATCATCGGAACAACAGAAAGTGCCATGCGGGCTGTACCGGAGCAGTATTATGAAGGTGCATTGGCTCTGGGAGCAACGCATGAGAGAAGTATTTTTACCGTGATCATCCCGGCCGCAAAATCAGGAGTGATCGCAGGAATTGTGCTGGGAATCGGACGTGCGATCGGAGAGACGATGGCAGTGATCATGATTGTTGGAAATCAGCCGAGACTGGTTTCAAATATGCTTTTGGGAATGCGTACACTGACCGGAAATATCGTCATTGAAATGGGCTATGCAACCGGATTGCACAGAGAAGCACTGATTGCTACCGGGGTTGTCTTATTTGTCTTTATCCTGATTATTAACTTTAGTGTGGCATTGTTGAAGAGGAGGGGTGAACATGAATGAGAATGCTGTGAACTGTTTGTCGGCACGCGACAAGATGCGTTCGTACCTGAAGCATCCGGGATCATTCGTCCTAATGCTTCTGGTCATGCTGGCAGCCTTGGTGACATTTGCAGTGCTGATCTTTCTGATTATCTATATTCTGGTCAACGGTCTGCCGTATATGAAACCGTCCCTGTTCTCGTTACATTATACATCGGAGAACGCTTCGGTTATTCCGGCGTTAGTTAATACGGTAGTGATGACCCTGCTTTCCTTGCTTATTGCAGTTCCGCTTGGAATCTTCTCAGCCGTTTTTCTGGTGGAATATGCAGGAAGAGGAAACAAATTTATTGACGTGATCCGTCTGACAACGGAAACTCTGTCGGGAATCCCGTCAATCGTATATGGCCTGTTCGGTATGTTGTTCTTTGTGAATGCACTGCACTGGGGATTTTCAATCCTGGCAGGAGCGTTTACCTTATCCATTATGATTCTTCCATTAATTATGAGAACAACGGAAGAAGCTTTAAAATCGGTTCCGGACTCCTACCGGGAAGGAAGTTTCGGACTGGGAGCAGGCAAGCTGAGGACGGTATTTAAGATCGTACTTCCAAGTGCAGTTCCGGGAATCCTGGCAGGTGTCATCCTTGCCATCGGAAGGATCGTGGGAGAGACAGCAGCCTTGATCTATACGGCGGGAACGGTAGCACAGATCCCGAAAAATGCGTTTGGGTCGGGTCGTACGCTGGCAGTGCATATGTATATGCTTTCCAGTGAAGGTCTGTATATGAACCAGGCGTATGCAACGGCAGTGATCCTGCTGATCCTGGTTGTCGTGATCAATACTTTATCGGGCATGATCGCAAAGCGGCTGACGAAAAAATAGAGAGGAAAAAAGAATGTCGAAGTTAAGTATCAAAAATCTGGATTTATATTATGGTGATTTTAAAGCTCTCAAGAATGTGAATCTCGAAATCGAGGCGAATAAGATCACTGCTTTTATCGGCCCTAGCGGATGTGGTAAATCTACATTGTTAAAGTCGATCAACCGTATGAATGACCTTGTGGAGGGATGTCGTATTAACGGGGAAATTCTTCTTGACGGACAGAATATCTTCAAAGGAATGGATGTCAATCTGCTCAGAAAAAGAGTCGGAATGGTATTCCAGAAGCCAAATCCATTTCCAATGAGCATTTATGACAACATTGCTTATGGACCAAGAACACATGGAATCCGGTCAAAAGCAAAGCTGGATGATATTGTAGAAAAGTCACTGAGAAATGCGGCAATCTGGGAAGAATGTAAGGATCGTCTGAAAAAGAGTGCATTGGGAATGTCGGGGGGACAGCAGCAGAGACTGTGTATCGCCCGTGCATTGGCAGTAGAACCGGAAGTTCTGCTGATGGATGAACCGACATCCGCACTGGATCCGATTTCTACATCCAAGATTGAAGACCTTGCGATGGAACTGAAAAAAGATTATACTATTGTCATGGTTACGCACAATATGCAGCAGGCAGTCCGTATCTCTGACAATACGGCGTTTTTCCTTCTGGGAGAAGTCATTGAATATAATAATACAGAGACTTTATTCTCCGTTCCGGCGAATAAAAAGACAGAGGATTATATCACAGGGAGGTTCGGTTAAATTATGCGTGATAGATTTGATCAGCAGTTGCATCATCTGGATGAACAGCTTACCCATATGGGAGAATTATGTGAGATTGCAATTTCAAAGGTAACCCAGGCACTGAAAGAGGGAAGTGCCGGACAGGCAAGGGTCGTAGTAGCTGAAGATGAAGAGATCGATCAGATGGAGAAAGAGATTGAGCGTCTGTGTCTGAAGCTTCTGCTCCAGCAGCAGCCGGTGGCAAGAGATTTAAGAAGAATTTCTGCGGCACTGAAAATGATCACAGATATGGAGCGGATCGGGGATCAGACTTCCGATATCGCAGAGATCATTATTTCTGCAAAATATGAGAATGTGGCACAGGATATTGATTTGATCGGTGCAATGGCAACCGGAGTCAGTACGATGGTCAGGGACAGTGTAGTGGCATATGTGGAAAAAGATCTGGAGCTTGCAAGGAAAGTGATGGCTTCGGATGATAAGATTGATGCGTATTTTGATGAGATCCGCGATAAGATGATTGCCTATATCAAAGCAGAGCATGGAGAACAGGGAAACCGGATCTTTGATCTGATCATGGTGACAAAATATCTGGAGCGGATCGGAGATCATGCCACGAATATTGCAGAGTGGGTGGAATTTTCTATTACAGGTGTTCATAAGGACAGTGCTGCACTGCATGAAAGCTAAAGGAGAGTACTGAGATGATTTATTGCGTGGAAGACGATGATAATATCAGAGAGCTGGTAATTTATACTTTGGAGACGACCGGACTCAAAGCAAAAGGGTTTGCGGACGGAGCTGCTTTTATGGAAGCTCTGGCATTTGATACACCGGAGCTGATCCTGCTGGATATTATGCTGCCCGGGGATGATGGAATGGTGCTTTTAAAGAAGCTGAAATCTTCTTCAAAGACAAAGGATATTCCTGTGATCATGGTGACTGCGAAAGGTTCGGAGTATGACAAGGTGATCGGACTGGATTCGGGAGCGGATGATTACGTGACGAAACCATTCGGGATGATGGAGCTTGTATCCAGGATCAAGGCAGTCCTGAGAAGAAGCAGAAAGACGGAAGAAAAATCACAGATTGAGCTTTCCGGAGTCTGCATGAATATCAAAAAGCATGAAGTTACGGTGAATGGAAAGGAAGTAGCTCTCACATTAAAGGAGTTTGAACTGCTTGAAAAGCTGATGTTGAATAAGGGAATCGTCCTGACACGCGACCAGCTTCTGACTGAGATCTGGGGATATGATTTTGACGGTGAGACAAGAACCGTGGATGTCCATGTGCGTACGCTCCGGCAGAAGTTGGGGGAAAAGGGGGATCTGGTCCAGACGGTACGCGGAGTAGGTTATCGAGTGGGAGAAGAACAATGAAGCAGAAGATCCAGAAAAGTATGATGTTGATCTTGCTGGTGACATTATTTCCTTTCTATGTCATCATGACAGTAATTCTGTATAATCAAAATCTCGGAATCCTGGAAAAGGAAGTACAGCAGGAAGCGGCCTATCTCAGCAGCGGTGTGGATGTCGCAGGAGAAGAATATCTGAAAAAATTAGAACCAATGATAAAGGCGGATGAGGACACCCGTCTTACATTTATTTCCCAGAGTGGAGATGTTCTGTATGATTCGGACAGCAGTAAAAAGCTGGAGAACCATAAGTCGAGAGCTGAAGTAAAGCAGGCACTGGCGGAAGGACAGGGGGAGGATATCCGTATGTCGGATACGGTAGGAAAAGAATTATACTACTGTGCGATCCGCCTGGATGATGGAAGTGTGCTGCGGCTTGCCAGACCGATGGACAGCCTGATCCGAACCGCATGGAATATCCTTCCGGTTATGCTGGTCTTATCTGTGATCGGTATCGCACTGGCGTTGTTCCTTGCAAACCGGCAGACGAAGCGTCTGATGGAACCGGTGATGCATCTGGATCTGGAGCATCCTCTGGACAATGTGATCTATCCTGAAATGGTACCGCTTCTGGAAGCCATCGACCGGCAGAATAAAGAAAAAGAAGCGGTCGCGAATATGAGAAAGGAATTTTCGGCAAATGTTTCCCATGAGCTGAAGACACCGCTGACATCGATTTCCGGTTACGCAGAGATCATGATGAACGGGCTGGTACGTGCAGAGGACATCCCTGGATTTTCAAAAAGGATCTATAAGGAAGCACGTCGGCTGATCACATTGGTGGAAGATATCATTAAATTATCGAAACTGGATGAAGAATCAGTAGAACTGGAAAAAGAAGATGTGGAGCTTTATGAGCTGACCCGTGAGATCGTCAGCCGTCTTTCCCCACAGTGTTCAGAGAAGAAAATTTCAGTGGCTTTGAGTGGAGAACCGGTATTCTGTCATGGAATCCGGCAGATTCTGGATGAGATGATCTATAATATTACTGAGAATGCGATCAAGTATAACCGTGATGGTGGAAGTGTTTCGGTCTGGGTCGGAAATACGCTGGACGGGCCCAAAATTAGTGTGAGCGATACGGGGATCGGAATCCCGGAGGAGCATCAGGAACGGATCTTTGAACGATTCTACCGGGTGGATAAGAGCCATTCAAAAGAGCGTGGCGGTACAGGACTGGGCTTGTCTATTGTGAAGCACGGAGCGATCCTGCATGGAGCGAAGGTTACTGTGAGCAGTGAACCGGGCAAGGGAACAAAGATTGAGATCCGGTTCCCGAAAGAGAAAAAAATGAAAAAGGCAGAAGTTCTTTAACGGGCTTTTGCCTTTTTTCTTTGCACTTGATGGAAACAGGAGATTGTGCTAGTATAGATATAACACAACAGAGGAAGGGGAAGCGGCATGATATTAGAAATAGATTTTAACAGTGATGAAGCAATTTATATCCAGCTTTGTAACCAGATCATCATGGGGATTGCTACCTCGGTGATACATGAAGGAGATTCATTGCCGTCAGTCAGGCAGCTTGCAGATACAGTCGGTGTCAATATGCATACGGTGAATAAAGCGTATAACGTCCTGAAAAGGGAAGGCTATATTAGTCTGGATAAAAGAAGAGGAGCGGTGATCGCACTGGACGTGGATAAGCTGGAGCAGTTGGAGGAGATGCGGAGACAGCTTCGGATTGTACTTGCCCGTGGCTGTTGTAAGAATATCTCAAGAAGTGAAGTGCATGAGCTGGTAGATGAGATATTTGATGATTATGAGTGATTAAGAGTAAGTTGAGGAGGTAAAGATGCAGATACCTTATACAAAGCCGATGGAGAATGTGATAAAGCAGGCCGGGAAAATAGCAAGAGAGAGAAAGCATCCTTATATAGGAACAGAGCATCTTCTGCTTGCACTTCGGAAAGAGTATTCAGGAGTAGCCGGACAGGTGCTTGCAAAGAACGGTGTGGATGCAGAAAAGATCTCACGCCTGATCGATGAACTGGTAGCACCGGATGAAGAGGTGAAGGTCAGTACAAGACCGGAGCAGAGTCCGAGATTCCAGTTCCTTTTGAAGAGCAGCGAGCAGGAGTGTGGCAGACTGCATACAGAATATGTCGGAACGGAGCATCTGCTGCTGGCAATGATCCGGGATGTTGACTGTGTAGCGACGCGGATCCTGATCACATTGAATGTGAATCTTCAGAAGTTATTTCAGGATATTATGTTCGCAGTAGGGATCGATCCCAAAGAATATCAGGACAGCCTTCAGGATGAGCCTCATGGAGGCGGGGCAATGGTGGAACAGTTCTGTACCGATATGACAGCCCGTGCAGAAGAGGGAAAACTGGACCCGGTCATCGGAAGGGAGCAGGAAATGTATCGTCTGATGGAGATCCTGAGCAGAAGGACGAAGAATAACCCCTGTCTGGTAGGAGAGCCTGGAGTTGGAAAGACTGCCATTATCGAAGGACTGGCACAGCAGATCGCATCCGGGTTAGTACCTGAAAAGATGAAAGGAAAGAGGATCTATACGCTGGATCTTCCAGGACTGATCGCAGGTTCAAAATATCGTGG
>ERZ773107.2604-NODE-2604-length-13067-cov-3.067707_pt1 | contig 13067 bp, 10 predicted proteins | sample MGYA00580571_ERZ773107 | MGnify/ENA primary metagenome ERZ773107 (study PRJEB29015, sample SAMEA2737843) | human gut metagenome | biome: human gut; feature: human-associated habitat; material: faeces | place: China | collected 2012 ... | reverse complement strand
ATGGCGAGATAGCTCAGTTGGCTAGAGCATGCGGTTCATACCCGCAGTGTCGAGGATTCTTTTTCACCGGTTCACTCGCAGCTTTCTGTAAAATTTTATAAAAAAATGAAAAAGGGAAAGCCAAATCCGAAAAACTGTGTTACACTGGACTTGTTTGTTATCAGTATGAGGAGGAGATAAACGATGGAAAACTTTTTTAAACTGAAAGAACATGGCACCGACGTGAAGACAGAAGTCATCGCCGGTCTCACAACTTTCATGACCATGGCGTATATCCTTGCGGTTAACCCGAGCATCCTCGGCGCAACCGGAATGGATACAGGTGCTATTTTTACAGCAACTGCGCTGGCATCTGCAATCGGCTCTTTCTGTATGGCACTGTTTGCCAACCTGCCCTTCGTACTTTCCGCTGGTATGGGTCTGAATGCTTACTTCGCCTATACGGTTGTCCTGGGCATGGGTTACAGCTGGGAAGTTGCTCTGACTGCAGTATTTGTTGAGGGTATTATCTTTATTATCCTGTCCCTGACAAATGTGCGTGAAGCTATCTTTAATGCGATTCCTGCGAGCCTGAAGGTTGCAGTATCTGTTGGTATCGGTCTGTTCATCACCTTTATTGGTCTGCAGAACGCACATATTGTAGTGGATGGTTCCACACTGGTAGGTCTGTTCTCCTTTAATGGTTCTGTAAAAGCAGGCACTTTCCAGTCCGAAGGCATTACCGTGGGACTGGCACTGATCGGTCTGCTGATTACAGCCTTCCTGGTAATCAAGAACGTAAAGGGCAACATCCTGCTGGGTATCCTGATCACATGGGTACTGGGTATTATCTGTCAGCTGACAGGCTTGTATGTTCCGAATGCAGAAGCTGGTTTCTACAGCCTGATCCCCAGCGGCATCATTTCCGCACCTGCATCTGTTGCACCGACCCTGTTCAAGATGGATTTCTCTGCAATTGCATCTCTGAACTTCGTTGTTGTAGTATTTGCATTCCTGTTTGTTGATATCTTCGACACACTGGGAACTCTGATCGGATGTGCGACAAAGGCAAACATGCTGGACAAAGAAGGCAAGCTGCCTGGCATCAAGGGTGCTCTGATGGCTGACGCTGTAGGTACAACCGTTGGTGCATGCCTGGGTACCTCTACCATCACTACTTTCGTAGAGTCTTCTTCCGGTATTGCAGAAGGCGGCAGAACAGGTCTGACCTCTATTGTTTCCGGATTACTGTTCATCCTGGCACTGTTCTTCTCTCCGGTATTCCTTGCAATTCCTTCCTTTGCAACCGCTCCTGCACTGATCGTTGTTGGTTTCTTCATGATGCAGTCTGTAGCGAAGATCAACTGGAGCGATATGCTGGAAGCAATTCCTGCATTCATCTGCATTTTTGCAATGCCCTTCATGTATTCTATTTCCGAAGGTATTTCGTTCGGCGTTATTTCCTTCGTTGTACTGAATGCGGTAGCTGGTAAGGCAAAAAAGATTACCCCTCTGATGTGGGTACTGGCAGTATTGTTTATTTTGAAATACATTTTCCTGTAAGATACGGGATTCTTTACTGAAAATCTGAAGCATAATTCATACTGAGAACAACTTCGAAATGATTTGAAAAAGGCGGCGAATAAGAGAAAACCTCTATCCTGCAGCTGCAACAATAGAATGCACGCTCCGCGAACATTCTATTGTCATGAATAAAAAAGCCGTGTGTTTTGGCAGGCATCGAAAGATGCTGTGCCGGACAAACGGCTTTTTGTTGTATAATAGGAAATGAAAGAGACGCATTAGGACTAAACAGAAAAAATCCAGTATTTATGCGGGTTTCTGGGGTTCGGAGCCTTATTTTTTTGTCCTGAAATCCGGGCAGTAAAAAAGAAGGAGGTCGAGAGAATGGATTTCAAAATGGTACACAAGAACAACTGGTACAACGAAGGCATGAAAGGTATGGTGACAGTATGAACCAGATCATGAAAGTGTTTGAGAATCAGCACTTCAAAATTGACGAAGGGCTTTTCCTCCCTGTTCGGAACATCGGTTCATGCGTATGTCATCGACCAGCGGTTAGAAAAGGCGGCAAGCCTGCTGTTAGAAAGTAATTTGAATGTCAGTCAGGTGGCTATACTGGTGGGATATTCAAAAGCGAGCAATTTCGCAGCGGCGTTTAAAAGGAAATACGGAGTGAATCCGAAAAACTATAAAGCAGAAGCTACGATTGGATAAACGCAAAAAAAACTGATTTTGGGTAGAATAAAATTGGTTTTGGGTTGGAATCGTGAGCGCAAATTGCTATTATATGTTGTGTGGTTAGAAGAAGGAACATAAATTTTATGATGCGAAGGCTATAGAGATCGTGAAGCAGCTGGACTATGACTTTTCCAGGGCGGAGAAGGATGCTGCCATGAGCAGCGGAAATCGAAGATCCGACGGGCGAAGTGCTTGTTGTGATCGAAGGTCTGGTCATGTACTTAACCGAGGCGGATGTAAAGAAAATGCTATCCATTATCTGTAGCCGGTTCGAACATGCGGAGATCATTATGGAGATTATGAATCCTTTTATCATGCGGCACATGAAGGAGAAATCGATTGAGCCCAGTAAGGCTCGCTTTACCCGGGGGCTGAAAAGCGGTAAGGAACTGGAGAGCATGGTGTCGGGGCTTACATGGGTCAAGGATGTGAGTTTGGTCGAAGGGATGAAGGAACTGTATCCTGTCTATAAGTTGCTGGGATGGATACAGCCTGTTAAAAACCTTTCTAACAAGCTGGTAATACTGAGAAAATAGGATAGATATAAACTGCTATTCAGCTTTGTCATAGGAGATGCGTCAGCCATGGAGGAATTGAATTATTTAAGACAAGACAAAAAAATACCGGGGAAGGAATCCTTTGTGACCTATGTGGATTTTCAGGTAAAGGATGGCACCGCCGATATGTGGCTGTATGACATTTTTCCGGGAGTACAGCTCATGGTTGTAGATTTTTCTTCTGAGAGCTGTTTCCGAAGCGGTGAAAAGCAGAATGTAATCGGGATCAATCATTGCCGGAAGGGGCGGTTTGAATGTGCGTTTGACAGCCGGAATTATCTCTATTTGGGAGAAGGCGATATTACCCTGAACAGCCAGATGCACCCGCCAATCGCGTCTTCCTTCCCCTTGAACTACTTTTATGGGTCCACTATTATTTTGTTTCCGGAGGTCATGAAGGGTGTACCGGAGCTTCAAGCCTTTCAAATCAGCGCGGAGGCAATTACAGAGAAATATTCTCTTGAATCAAGATCCCCGGTATTTCGCCGCAATGCGGAAATAGAGCATGTATATCAGGAACTGTATACACATCTGGATCGTCCGTCTCTGCCCTTTTTGCGGTTGAAGATTTTGGAGCTCCTTTATCATTTCCAATTCAGACAAACTCTTTTTGAGGAGAACCAGGACTATATTTCGGGAGTGACTGTGGAGCGGATCAAGCATGTCAGAGAGCATCTGGTACAGGATATGGAACACCGGACCAATCTGAAGGAACTGGCATTGGAGCACAATTTAAGTCTGACACAGTTAAAAGATGGATTCAGGCAAATTTATGGCGAATCACCTTATGCATATTTGCGTAGTTACAAAATGCATCGGGCGGCACAGCTTTTGCGCCAGTCAGATAAAAAAATCAGCGAAATTGCGCTGAAAATGGGTTATCAGAATCCAAGCAAATTTTCAGAGGCATTCCATGCGGTGATAGGCTGCAGACCAAGTGCCTATCGAAAGGAAAAAAAGTAGAAGAAAATCATAGTGACACCTTCCGGATGGAGGTGTCATTTTTTGGCTTTTTGGAGCATTTTGCACAAGGCATGGCTTTTCAGAGTGGCAAAAGAATCTTTCACATGGTAATATGCATGAGTTAGCATAGACTAACCGAAAATGCAGAAAGGAAAAAAATACCTATGAAAACAAAACTTACAACAAAGGATTTAATTACCGCAGGCGCCTTTGGCGCAATTTATTTAGTGCTGCTCACGGTGTTGTCTTCAGTCCTGACCATTGTTCCAATCCTCTTTCTGACAACGCCTTTGATTGCCGGCATCATACTGGGAACTGTGTATATGCTGTATGCCACCAAGGTGCCGCACACCGGTGCGATCCTGGTGCTGGCGATCCTGGTGGGGCTGATTACGTCTATGGCAACCATTTATCCGCTGATTTTTGCTGTTGTATGGGGATTAATCGCTGAACTCATTACCGCAAAAAGACGCAAATCCGCAGGTGCGCTGGCAATCAGCTACTGTGTGTTCAACCTGACTTCTATGGGTCCCTTCTTTGCCCTTATTCTGGCAAAGGACGCCTTCTTAGAAAGTTGTGCAGGGTACTATGGAGAAGAATATATCGCAACGCTGGATAAGCTGACGCCCAGCTGGATTGTTCTTGTGCTGATTGCTTTGGCTTTGGTGGGCGGATTGCTTGGCGGTCTGTTTGGAAGAAAGATCCTGAAAAAACATTTTGTGAAAGCCGGTATTACAGCGTGAACCGCGAAAAGATTTTCAGCGGTCTTTTGGATCCGAGAAGTAAGCTGGCGGTATTTATTGCCGCCTGCCTTTCGGCATTTTCCGGGCTGACACATCCGCAGGAATTTGTCCTTCTTGCCCTGTGTGTGGGGATAACGCTTCTGTGCCAGAAATGGAAGAGGGCTTTTTATACCGGTCTTATCTTTGCAGTTATGTTTTTATGCGATCTGTTTCTAGCACCGCGATTGTCAGGGATACTGCAGAATATCATCATGCTGGCATGTCATTTCTGCCGGTTTATTTTACCGATGTTTGCAGCCTTTTATATTGTGACACAGACTTCCAGGATTGGGGAATATATCAGTGCATTTACTCAGATGCATCTGCCAAACGAGGTCATCATTCCTCTGGCGGTGATGCTCCGTTTTGTCCCGACTATCCAGGAAGAATGGCAGATGGTGAATCAGGCGCTCCGGTTAAGAGGGATGGCGCTGACATGGAAAAATGTTCTTCGTCGTCCGCTGCAGATGATGGAATATATGCTGGTTCCCTTTTTGCTGCAGTGCTCGGTTATCGTGGATGAGATGTCAGCTGCTGTTATGGCGCGGGGGTTTGACAAAAATATGCCGCGAACCAGTTATGCGGAGGTTCAGATGAAGGCTCTGGATTGGTGTATAATAGCTGTTTCTGCCGGACTGCTGTTCTGGAATCTTTGTTTCTGAGGAAGGGAGGAGATGTTTTGATCAAACTGAATCATGTTTCCTTTTCTTACCAGAACGGGGAAGCAAATGAAATGCAGGTGCTGTCTGATGTAAGCTTTCAGGCATCACGCGGAGAATGTGTGGTACTTTGTGGGAAAAGCGGATGTGGGAAGACGACCATGCTTCGCCTGGTAAACGGTCTTATCCCTCATTTTTATGCCGGGAAACTGGAAGGGAACGTCCTTGTAGGGGGACAGGAAATGCAGCAGACACCGTTGTCCCAAACGTCCCGGATTGTGGGAAGTGTCTTCCAGAATCCCCGTACCCAGTTTTTCCATCTGGATACGACCGGAGAGATGGCTTTTAATCTGGAAAATCAGAATGTCCCCCGCCCGCAGATGAAGAAGCGTCTGGAGGAGGTGTCCTATCGTCTGAACCTGCAGGAGCTGATGGACCGGAATATTTTTGAACTGTCAGGCGGCGAGAAACAGCAGATCGCCTGCGGCTCCGTTTATGCGGCTTTACCGTCGGTCATCGTTATGGATGAGCCTTCTTCTAATCTGGATATGGAGAGCATCCGAAAGCTGCAGAAGTTGATCCGCATGATGAAAGATGAAGGAAAAACTGTGCTGATTTCAGAGCATCGGCTGTGGTATCTGGAGGGAATCGCTGACCGTTATGTGCTGCTGGAGGATGGCCGGATCAGGCGGGAATTTACGCCGGAAGCAGCGGCAGATCTTTCGCTGGAGAAGCGCAAAGCGTTGGGACTCAGGGCAGTAAAGCGGGAGCAGCTTTATGAACTGAGGCCCGATATGGGGCTGATAAAACAAAAGAGTACCGGGCTGGAAATAGATGGGCTTCAGTTTAGCCGCCAGATGCGCCAGGTACTGAATGTGCCGCATTTAGAAATACCGTCAGGGGCAATCGTAGCGGTGATCGGAGAAAACGGTGCCGGGAAATCCACTTTCAGTCTTTGCCTGGCAGGTCTTTTGAAGCATACGGGTACAGTACGGATCGACGGCAAGAAGATCGCGCATAAAAAGCTGCCGGAGCAGGTCTACCTGGTCATGCAGGAGGCAGGACATCAACTGTTCAGCGATACGGCATTGGGTGAATTGACCTTGAATAATCCGGCGCTGTCAGAAGAAAAGGGCAAAGAGGTTTTGACAACGCTGGGCTTAAATGGTATGGAGAACCGTCACCCTGGATCCCTCTCCGGAGGTCAGCAACAAAGGCTTTCTCTGGGAACAGCTCTTTGCATGAAGCGAAAACTGATGCTCTATGATGAGCCGACCAGCGGTCAGGATGGAGAAAATCTGCTGCGGACAGCGGAACTGATCCGTGCAGCCAATAAACAGGCAGCCAGTACCCTGATCGTGACACATGATCCGGAGCTGATCTTGCGCTGTGCGACCCATATTCTGCATATCCACGCAGGGGAAGTAAAGAAATTTATACCGCTTGATGAGAGAGGAGTGATTTATATGAAGAAGGTATTTGGCGAGGATGCGCAGACAAAGAAGCCGCAGAAAACCGGTATTCCGCGCCTGCTGGAGTTTACAGGACGGCATCGTCCCCTACTGGGCGCTGCGCAGTTGTTGTCCGGCATCAGCGCCTTGTTCCTTCTGGGACCGTTTGTGTGTGTTTGTTTTGCGGCCCGTGCGCTTTTAACCGGACTGACCGGAGGAGGTTTTGCTATCTCGTCCCTGGTGCAGTGGGGCGTGTGGGCATTGGCGCTGGAACTGGCCGGGCTGATCATTAATTTTGCGGCACTTATGTGCTCCCATACCGCAGCTTTTCATACAGAAAAGAATTTAAAAATGGCAGCGCTCCGTCATTTGTCCAGGATGCCAATAGGGTATTTTGAGGAAAATCCCAGCGGAAAGCTAAGAAAAATCATTGATGAAAACAGCGCCCAAATGGAGACTTACCTTGCCCATCAGCTGCCGGATCTGGTGAGCGCTCAGATCACGACGGTTGCCAGCCTTGTGCTGATGCTGGCTATGGACTGGCGCATTGGCCTTCCGCTGATCGTTCTGATGCTTGCAAGCTTTGCCTGCCAGATGACAATGATGGGCGAAAAAACCATGAATTTCATGAAGCGCTATCAGGACGCTCAGGAGGAAATGAACCACGAGGCGGTGGAGTATGTCCGGGGAATCTCCGTGATTAAGGTATTTGGACAGTCGGTACATTCGATACGGCGCTTCAAGGAAGCGATCAATGCTTATCGGGATGACGCACTGGCCTTTACTATGGCCTGCAAGCCCGGATATGTGGGCTTCAATACTGTGGTCAATGCCGCTTTTCTTGTGCTGATCCCTGCCGCACTCATCGGCATGACTTCGGCGGGAGATTTGACTGCCTTTATAGAGAATTTCCTGTTTTATCTGATTTTTGCACCTGCATGCGCATCTGTTCTCAACAAGATCATGTACATGAGCAACTATAAGATGCAGGCTATGGAATCTATGCGGCGGATTGACACAATTCTGCTTGCCAGAGAGCAGTCAGAGGCACAGGAGCCGCAAATGGCACAGGGCAGCGACATTTGCTTTGAGCATGTGACCTTTACCTATCCCACAGGCGAACAGCCTGCGGTTTCAGATGTCAGTTTTACAGCAAAAGCCGGAACCGTTACGGCACTGGTGGGACATTCCGGCTCTGGCAAGACCACCATCGGGACCCTGGTTCCCCGCTTTTATGATGTGCAGGAGGGGCGCATTACGCTGGGCGGCGTGGAACTTTCTGAGATCTCCCGGCAGGAAGTCATGGGAAAGATTGCTTTTGTCTTCCAGAATCCCAAATTACTGAAAACAACACTGGAGGAAAATATCCGCGGCGGCTGCAAAAATGCCAGCCGGGAAGATATCCTGCGGGCAGCCCGTCTGGCACAGTGTGATGATATTCTGGCAAAGCTGCCGGAGGGCATTGACAGCATCGTGGGCGGGAAAGGCGTCTATCTTTCCGGAGGAGAAGTACAGCGGGTGGCTATTGCCAGGGCAATTCTGAAGGACGCACCGGTCATCATTCTGGATGAAGTCACGGCATTTGCCGACCCGGAAAATGAGGTACAGATCCAGGCAGCCCTGAAGGAACTGACAAAGGGAAAAACAGTCATTATGATTGCGCACCGGCTGTCCACCATTCAGGATGCGGATCAGATCCTGGTAATGAAAGCAGGGCGTCTGGTAGAACAGGGAACGCATCAGGAATTGCTTGGTAAGAATGGCGAGCATGCCCATATGTGGGCAGATTACAATCAGGCAATCGCCTGGAAGATTGACCGGAAAGAGGAGGTGAAACCATGCTGAAGAAATTATTCGCATTAAGCGATCAGGGAACGGGAATTAAAGCACGGGATTGTGGCAACTACGATAGGACATTTGTGCATCATGGCTCCCATTTCCCTCTTGATGCTGGTGACCATGGGACTTCTGAACAGGCTCTGCGGGGAGACTGGACTGACAATGCAGCCAGGAGTGATAGTTCTGATGGCGGCGGTTCTCTTGCTTTTGATCTTCATAACCCAATGGGTTCAGTATAACCTGACTTATAAAGTGGCTTACGAAGAAAGCGCTAACCGGAGAATTCCCCTGGCGGAAAAGCTGCGGCGGCTCCCACTGGCATTTTTCGGTCAGCGTGATCTGTCTGATCTGACAACAACCATGATGGGAGACTGCTCTAAACTGGAAAGAATTTTTTCCAATGCGGTTCCCAGTCTCTTTGGCACAGTCATTATGTTTGTGATTGTGTCCGTGGGGCTTTTGATCATGGATTGGCGCATGGGGCTGTGCATTGTTCTGCCGGTACCGGTAGCTGCGCTTATGTTGATGGCGGCCAGAAAGGCCCAGACAAAAGCGGAAAGCCGCAATTATGACGCTCACCGTGCTGCTTATGATGGGGTGCAGGAATATCTGGATACCATACAGGAGCTTCGCTCCGCCGGTCTGGAACAGGAATACCTGGATGGAGTTGAGAAAAAACTGGATTATGTGGTAAAGTGTGCGTTTCGTAATGAGCTGGCTCCAGGTACTGCTGTGACGTTGGCACAGCTGACAGTACGCTTTGGGCTGGTGGCAGTTCTGCTGGTTGGAGGTCTGTTGGTAGCTCAAAATATGCTGTCCGTCAATATGTTTATTCTTTATCTGTTGGTAGCAGGCCGTGTTTATGAACCCTTTGGTTCCTGCTTTATGCTGATGGCGGAACTGTTTTCTGCATTTGTCAGCATTGAGCGGACGAAGAAGATGGAAGCGACAGTGGAGCAGATTGGTCAGCCTGTTTGTAAGAACAATGGGTACGACATTGAGTTTAAGGATGTTTCTTTTTCGTACAATGATGAGCTTGTACTCAATGGGATTTCCTTTGTAGCGAAACAGGAGCAGATCACTGCGCTTGTAGGCCCATCCGGCAGCGGAAAATCTACTGTTTCCCGTCTGGCAGCCCGGTTCTGGGATGCAGATGCCGGTCAGGTACTGCTGGGTGGCGTGGACGTGACGACTGTGGAGCCGGAAACGCTGTTTAAGAATTATGCCATCGTCTTTCAGGATGTGACCCTTTTTGACGATTCTGTTATGGAGAACATCCGCCTTGGCCGGGCGGGGGCGACAGATGAGGAAGTGCTGGCGGCAGCCAAGGCAGCTCAGTGCGAGGAGTTTGTTTCCCGTCTGCCTGGCGGCTATTACAGCAATATCGGTGAGAATGGCTGTGCCCTTTCAGGAGGCGAGCGGCAGCGTATCTCTATCGCCCGGGCGATCCTGAAGGATGCGCCGGTAGTTATTTTGGACGAAGCCACAGCTTCCATGGATGCGGAGAATGAGAACTTGGTTCAGCAGGCACTGTCCGTGTTGCTGCAGGGGAAAACTGTACTGGTTATTGCGCACCGTATGCGGACGATTGCAAACGTCGATAAGGTTGTTGTCCTGGAACAGGGCCGCGTCGCAGAGACGGGAACGCCGGAGGAACTTCTGAATCAAAAGGGATTGTTCTATCGTTTGGCTGAAGCACAGACGGTACATCGATAGAGATTCGGGAATCAGAAAACAATGCAGACAGGAAGATAAATCAAGCAGAACGGTATTTGATTTTTGCCATGGACCTTTCGTACATTTCTTCCAGAGAAACTCGCTTGTGATTAAAATACAGATCTGTTAGAGTCATAGTGGCTTTGCATTTGGAACAACATAACGGATCATAACCAAAAGAGGCAGCTATGTTATTACGCCATTTTGAATAACTCAGAATGAATTTGTGCTTAGACTGATGGATGGCTTTTCTGAGTTTTTTATCGTTATCGCGATGTCTGGCATAAACATAGAAACCATTGAAGGAAAAGTAACGAAAAGGAACGAAAAGGAAACCCCACCCCTCAAGATTGAGGGGCAGGGGAGTTGAATAGGCGAAGCCTATTTTTTTATGTGACTGTCGATGGGATAACAAAAGGAGGGCCGGCAGGTGTGCTCCTGCCGGCTGGTATGAAAAAGAAGTATTTCAGAAAAAGTTTTTCTTTATCTATGCTCTTATCATACAAGTCAGATGTGACAGGAGTCTGACCGAAAGATGAAAACTTTGTGAACGGTTTATGTACAGAAAAATAATCGGGAAACTGACTGTTCAGAAGTCGCTAAGAAAGCCTGCAGAAAGCTAAGCATACGTTAAGGGTGTGTCAAATCTATGGAAGAAAAAAAGTTGGTTTGGTATGATGCTTTTTGAAATCCCGGACACGCAAAAAAGCGTTACGGAGAGAATCTGCAGAAAGCGGGGTAAAGAAAAAATGAGTCAGATTTTTGGTGCGATTATGCTTGTGGTAATGGGAATTCTGGGCGGACTTCCCACCCTGTACCTGTGCGTGAGCCTTGTTGTGGTGCTGGCACAGAAAATATACGGAAAGGTTGTTCATGGAAAATCCTTATACGCTTAAAAAATTGCAAAAAGCAGTCCCGCCGCAGATAGAGACAGTCCGCCGGCGGGATTTTTTTCCCCATTTTGCAGAAAGATATGGTAAGATACAGAAGAGAAAGGCATTCGGAGAACACTGATGCAGAGAAAGAATATGATAGAACGAAAACAGAACCCGGAACAAAAAGGGCGGACGATCCTAAGAAACATCCTGATCACGGTGGGCATTATGGGCGCTGCGACGATTGTATGTCTGGCAATGCAGCATTTTTCGGAGGCGAATACGCATGTGCCGCTGCTGTTCGTGCTTGCGGTCGTGATTGTGGCGCGGTTCACGGAAGGATATGTTTATGGGATTCTGTCAGCGATGGCTGCGGTGGTTTTGGTCAACTATGTGTTCACCTACCCGTACTTTGAGTTGAATTTTTCGATTACAGGCTATCCGCTGACCTTTGTGGTGATGCTGGCGACGGCGGTTATGGTGAGCGCGCTGACGACGCAGATTAAATGGCAGGAGCAGATACGTCTGGAAGTGGAAAAAGAAAAGACACGCGCCAATCTGCTGCGGGCGGTGTCCCACGATATCCGGACGCCTCTGACGTCAATTCAGGCATCCGCGTCGGGAATTTTAGACAATTACGACGCGCTGGGACGGCAGGAGAAGGTGGAGCTTTTAGAAGGTATTCGCGACGAATCCCGGTGGCTGATCCGGATGGTGGAAAACCTGCTTTCGATCACGCGAATTAACGGGGACCGTGCGCAGCTTCAGACGACCTGGGAGGTCGTGGAAGAGGTCGTAGGCGGGGCGGTTGGGAAGTTCCAGAAGCAGTTTCCACAGATCGAAGTAGAAACGAGCATGCCGGAGGAGGTCGTGATGGCTCCGATGGACGGCATTTTGGTGGAGCAGGTTTTAGTAAACCTGATGGAAAATTCTGCGATACATGGAGAAACAACTACAAAAATACGAATATCCATTCAAAAACTGCCGGAACGGGTGCTGTTCTGCGTAGAGGATAACGGAAAGGGAATTGATCCGGCGATTTTGCCGATTATTTTCGAAGGACAGCTTCCGACCGGCGATCATGCTGCGAGCGATGGAAAACGGAGCATGGGGATCGGACTATCGGTCTGCATGAGCATTATTCAGGCGCATCAGGGCGACATGAAGGCGGAAAATATGGCGGCGCACAGGGGAGCGAGGATCCAGTTCTGGCTGCCCTGTCAGGAAGAAAACTGGATGGAGGAAGCCTGAATGGAAGTAAGGGACAGAATTCTGATTATCGAGGATGACCGAAGCATCCGCAAATTTTTCCGGACAATTCTGGAAGCGAACCGTTACGATGTCATTTCGGCGGATACCGGCGAGGAGGGCTACAGCCTGATTACATCCCAGTGCCCGGATCTGGTGATTCTGGATCTGGGGCTTCCGGATATGGATGGTATGGAAATTTTGAGCAGACTTCGGAAATGGTCGGGCATGCCGGTCGTTGTGATTTCTGCGCGGAGCCATGAAAAGGACAAGGTGGAGGCACTGGACCTCGGAGCGGACGATTATATCACGAAGCCGTTTGGAACATCGGAAATGCTGGCGAGAATCCGGGCAGCGATCCGTCATTCGAGAGCTGGCTATCAGGGACCGGCAGGTGGAATGACGGGCGTTTTTGAGGCGAAAGACCTGCTGATCGATTACGATAAACATCGTGCCTATAAGGGCGGCTTAGATCTGAACCTGACACAGAATGAGTTTCGGCTGGTGAGCCTTTTGAGTCGTTATGCGGGAAAGGTTCTGACCTATGATTTTATGATCCGGGAAATCTGGGGACCAAACATGGAAAACAATAACCGGATTCTGCGGGTCAACATGGCGAATATCCGACGTAAGCTTGAGAAAAATCCGGCACAGCCGGAGTATATTTTTACAGAAATCGGCGTCGGCTACCGTGTGAAATCTCAGCGCGGCGTGCAGTTTCGTATTTGGGCAACGG
>ERZ773107.2595-NODE-2595-length-13100-cov-5.628287_pt1 | contig 13100 bp, 10 predicted proteins | sample MGYA00580571_ERZ773107 | MGnify/ENA primary metagenome ERZ773107 (study PRJEB29015, sample SAMEA2737843) | human gut metagenome | biome: human gut; feature: human-associated habitat; material: faeces | place: China | collected 2012 ... | reverse complement strand
GCATTTTGGCAACGCAGATGCCGTGCCGCAGTCGCCGAAGCGGTGCTTAAGCCGTAAGGCGGGAATTGTGCGGTGTTGCCTTAAGTGCTGCCTGGGTTATTTGGCGGTCTTGTAGCCGTCGGGGTTGTGGCTCTGCCAGTTCCAGCTGTGGGCGCACATCTCCTCGATGCCGTACTGGGCCTCCCAGCCCAGCTCACGCTTGGCCTTGCTGGGATCACACCAGCACTCGGCAATGTCGCCGGGGCGGCGCGGGTCGATGACGTAGGGGAGCTCCTTGCCGCAGGCCTTGCTGAAGGCATGGATGACGTCCAGCACGCTGTAGCCGTGGCCGGTGCCCAGGTTGCAGATGAACAAGCCGGGCTTTTCCTCCAGCTTCTTGATGGCAGCCACATGGCCGCGGGCCAGGTCGACAACGTGGATGTAGTCACGCACGCCGGTGCCGTCCGGGGTGGGATAATCGTTGCCAAAGACGTGGACCTTCTCCAGCTTGCCGACCGCCACCTTGGCAATGTAGGGCACCAGGTTGTTGGGGATGCCGTTGGGGTCCTCGCCGATGAGGCCAGACGGATGGGCGCCGATTGGGTTAAAGTAACGCAGCAGCGCAACATTCAGCTCGGGGTCAGCCTTGCAGCAGTCGGTCAGGATGCGCTCGGTAAAGACCTTAGTGGTGCCGTAGGGGTTGGTGGTGCCGCCCACGGGAAAATCCTCGCGGATAGGCACGCTGGCGGGGTCGCCGTAGACGGTGGCGGAGGAGGAGAAGATGATGTTATGGCAGTTGTGGCGGCGCATAACATCCAGAATATTCAGCGTGCAGGCCAGGTTGTTGGAATAGTATTCGATGGGCTTGGAGACGCTCTCGCCCACTGCCTTGTAAGCGGCAAACTGGATGACGCAGTCGATGTCCTCGTTCTCGGCGAAGATCTTTTCGACGGCGGCCTTGTCGGTCATGTCGGCCTCGACAAAGCGGAAATCCTTGCCGGCGATCTTTTTCACGCGGGCCAGGGCCTCGGGGCAGGAGTTGTAGTAGTTATCGGCCACGACGATATCATACCCGGCGGCCAGAAGTTCCACGCAGGTGTGGCTGCCGATGTAACCGGCGCCACCGCTTACCAAAATTGCCATAACGATCGTCTCCTTATCACTTATGTTAGTGGGCAGTTCCGCATAATCGTAGCACCGCTCCGGCGGCTGCGGCGCACCATCTGCGGCGCAAAAATGCTCGGTAATACACAAAGTATTACCTGCGCTTTTTGCTTAGCAGCTGGCACGCCTCGCTCGCCGTATCGGCACTCCGAATTATGCGTCGCTGCCCATCTTGTTGCTTTTATGCGGGGCATGTTCCCCGCTTGTTACCCCTATTTTACTTTTTTGGCGGTGTTTCTGCAATAGAGGTTTTCGATTCGTCTTTGTCTTTTTGTTGCCTGTTTAGGCGGCGGGCCGGCAAGCCCTGCTGCAGGCGGCGGTAGGCGCTGGGGGTGTTGCCGGTGGCCTCTTTGAATTTTTGGCTGAAGTAGGCCCCGCTGCGGTAGCCCATGCGCTCGGCCACCTCGCCGGGGGTATCGCCCCGGGCCAGCAGCTGAGCGGCGTAGTCCAGCCGCATGGCGGAGAATTCCTCCATAGCCGTATGCCGCAGCCGGGTGCGGAAGGCCGCCTGCAATTGCGGCCTGGTGCAGCCGATGGCCTCGCACACCTCGTCCACCCGCAGCTCCCGCTCCAGGTTTTTGGCAAAGTAGGTGCGGGCAGCGTCCACCAGGGCGGTCTGGCGGCGCTCCCGCCGCAGGCGCACGCCGGGCTTGCGGGCACGCTTGTACCGCCGGGCCAGCAAGATCAGCAGGTTTTCCAAATGGATGGCCAGCTGCTGCTGGGCTCCGTAGGGCTGTTCCTCTTTGGGGACCGTGGCCTGGCCCAGGGTGTCGGGTGGCTCAAAATATTCCGTTACAGCGTCCATCAACCAGTTTAAATCATGCTGTTCCTGGGGTTCGGCATGGAAAACGGCACCGCGAAAGCGGTCCATCCCGGCCTGGGTACACAAAAAATCCAGGCGCAGCACATCGGGCGGCACCTCGCCCACCGGGCGCATGCCAAAGGTCTCTGCCGGCTGGTGGAACAAAAGCCCGCCGGCCCGCAGCAGCACGCGGCGGTCGTCGCAGCGTTCCTCAATGGTGCCGCTGCGCACGTAGACCAGCTGCCAGGCGTCGGTCCGGGCGGCGGGGATCACATCCTCGGGGCGGCGTTCTGCCGCCCAACCGGCGGTCACGCCGTCCACCCGCAGCGGAAAATCCTCGTTCGGCAAGGTATGCGCCCCCTTTCGCTGCTTACACCGCCACGGCGCCGGGCCATGCCTGGGCGCTGTCGGGTTCATCCCCGACTTCGCCCCCACCGTCAGCATCGTTCCCGGTATCGGGTGTGCTGCCGCTGTCGGCCGGGTAGCGGAACACTCCCGGCGTTATGTTGGCCAACTTGGGGAACTGCTCCAGTTCGGGGCAGGTGTCGGTCAGGCCCAGGCAGTAGGCGGTCAGCGGGCTGATGGCCTTATGCACGCTGTCAAAGCTGCTGGTGCCGTCTTCATTGTAGGTGCTGTTCATGATCTCGTCGGGGTAAGTCTCCTCGACGTAGGCAATAAGCGCATCGTCCACAAAGTCATCGCTGCTGCCCTCGTACAGGTCCGGCGCGCCGAATAAATGCAAAATTTCGTGGGCATAGGTCGCCGGGGATTCGCTCTCGCCCTCCCCCGCATAGACATCGTACCGGTAGAGGCAGCTGTACTCGTGGTAAAAATTGCTGCCGTCGTCGGCGTAGTGGACCATCGTAAAGGACGCCCCGCTGACCGGCAGGAAGTAGAGAAACGCCACCCGGTCTGTGCCGTAGGTCTTTTGCAGCGCGGCGGTGTCCAACGTGGCGCTGACGGCGTCCAGCTCGGTCAGCAGCGCGTCGCTCTCCTCGGTGCTCCGCCCGCCGCGGATGGCCGATTTGGGCGTGTAGGTGCGGCACAGCGGGCTGTTGACGGTGCCGTCGTCATAGTACAATTGCAACGTCCGGCCGTAGGTTTCGGCCTGTTCGTTCAGCCATTGCACGGCGGTGGCCAGGTATTGGCGTGTCTCGGCCTTGGCATCCTCGGTCCAGACACGGCCGCCGGCAGCATCGTTTAAGTAAACGCTGACCAGCACGGTCGGCTCAGTCAGCAGCCCGGCGCTGCCGTACACCATCTGGCGGCGGCTCAAGCCGGAATCCGGCTGGGGCATGGCCGTGGGGGCCGGGGTCGGCGCGGGCATCTGCTGGGTCTGGGGGATGTTGGTCGTGATCTGCCACCGCACATAGGGCACACAGCCCGTCAGCAGCAGCACGGCCAGCAGCAGTGCAGCAAGTTTTGTACGCATCACAGCTCCAGTACGGGCTTGCCGTCCTTAGCCGTCAGCGTGACGGCGGCGGGCTGGCTGCCCAGGCGGCCGTCCACCAGTGCCTCGGAGATGGGGTCCTCCACTGCCTTGCGGATGGTGCGGCGCAGCTCGCGGGCGCCATAGCGGGTGGTGCTCTCGGCCACGATGGCGGCCAGCGCCTCAGGCGTGGTGTTCAGCGTGATGCTGTGGGCGGCCAGGCCGGGCTTGTATTCGTCCAGCATCAGCTGGGCGATGCGCTCCAGGTCGGACTCGGACAGCGGGCGGAAGGTGATGACCTCGTCCACGCGGCCCAGGAACTCGGGGCGCAGGAACTCCTGCAAAGCCTTCATGCACTTGTCGGCGCTGGCGGTCTCAGTGCGCTTGCCAAAGCCGGTAGCACCGCTCTGATCGGTGGAGCCAGCGTTGGAGGTCATGCAGATGACGGTGTTGGAGAAATCCACCACGCGGCCCTGGGCGTCGTTGATCTTGCCCTCGTCCAAAATCTGCAGCAGGATATTCATGACGTCAGGATGTGCTTTTTCAATTTCATCAAACAGCACAACGCTGTAGGGGTGGCGGCGGACCTTCTCGGTCAGCTGGCCAGCCTCATCGTATCCCACATAGCCCGGGGGCGAACCGATGAGGCGGGACACCGCGTACTTCTCCATATACTCGCTCATGTCGATGGAGATGAGCGGGTCGACGGTATCGAACAGCTGGTTGGCCAGCTGCTTGACCAGCTCGGTCTTGCCGACGCCGGTGGGGCCGACAAAGATGAAGCTGGCGGGGCGGTGGCGGCCGGACAGGTCTGCGCGGGCGCGCTTGATGGCCCCCGCCACGGCGTGGACGGCCTCGTCCTGCCCGATGATATGGCTGCGCAGGGCTTCCTCCAGCCCCTGCAGGCGGCCGTACTCGGTCTCCTTGATTTTCACGGCAGGCACGCCGGTCCACAGCTCAATGACCTGGGCCACATCGTCCATCGTGACCTCAATCTCGGCCACTTTCAGCTGCAGGGCGGGCAGCTTTTCGCGCTGCTGCGCCAAATCGGTCTTGACTGCGGCCAGTGCCTCGTAGTCAATGGCGGCATCCTGCCCTTCGGGGTTCTCCAGCTCGTGCTCGCGGGTCTCCAAATCGGCCACAGCGCGCTGGGCTTCCAGCAGCTCGGTGATTTCGTGGTGGCGCAGATTGCAGCAGGCGCAGGCCTCGTCCAGCAGGTCAATGGCCTTGTCCGGCAGGAAGCGGTCGGTGATGTAGCGTTCCGACAGCTTGACGATGCTGGTCACAATGGCATCCGGCACGCGGACACAGTGGTGCTTCTCGTAATAGATACGGATGCCCTTGATGACCTCGATCGTGTCCAGCAGGGACGGCTCCTCGACCTTGACGGGTTGGAAACGGCGTTCCAGCGCGGAATCCTTCTCGATGTACTTGCGGTACTCGGCAAAGGTGGTCGCGCCGATAACCTGCATCTGCCCGCGGGAAAGGGCGGGCTTCATAATGTTGGCTGCGTTCATCGAGCCGTCGGAATCGCCCGCGCCCACGATGGAGTGAATCTCATCAATGAACAGGATGATGTTGCCCGCGGCCTTGACCTCGCTGATAAGCCCCTTGACGCGCTGCTCAAACTGGCCGCGGAACTGGGTGCCGGCCACAAGGCTGGTCATATCCAGCAGATAGATTTCCTTATCCTGCAGGCGGGAGGGAACCTTGCCCTCGGCAATGCGCTGGGCAATGCCCTCGGCAATCGCGGTCTTGCCGACACCGGCCTCGCCAATCAGGCAGGGGTTGTTCTTCTGGCGGCGGCAGAGGATCTGAATCGTGCGGTAAATTTCGCGGTCACGGCCGATAATGCGGTCGGTCTTGCCGTCGCGGGCCTTCTGGGTCAGGTTCTCGCAGTAAGTTTCCAGGAACTTGCGGCGGGGGGCCTTGTCCTTCTTGCCGCTCTTGGCCTTGGTATCGTCCTTGGGCTGGCGTGCGCCGAAGCCGAAGGGGAACACCGGGCTGCCGCCGGGCACAAATTCATCCTGCGCGGCGGGCTCGTCATCGCCCTCGGCATCGTCACCGTTCATCATGGGGGCCATCATACCAGAGTCGGCAGCCTCCTGCAGGAAGCTGCTCATCCGTTCCTCTATATTTTCCAGATCCTGATCGGACATACCAAACTGCTTCATCAGATCATCCACAGGCTGGATGTGCATGGCGCGGGCGCAGGTCAGGCAGTAGCCCTCCTGCACGGCCTTGCCGTTTTCAAGCCGCTGCACAAACACAACGGCGGGTCGCTTCTGGCATTTTACACAAAGCATTCTATCACCTCTATATTGAACACCCACAAGGGGCGTGCATAGCATACTACTATTATTAAACAAACCCTGCCAAATTGCAAGTTTTGGCGGGGCTTGTTCAGAATTTGTTTAATAATGGACTAAAAATGGGTTGAAAGCGCTGAAAAAGCTGTAGCCGATACTGCGCTGCAGGGTGGCGGCGTTCAGCCAGTCAAGCTGGCCGGTGGTGATGCTGGCCACAAACCAGAGGGCCAGTGCCAGCAGCCAGCAGTCCAGCGCGCCGGTCACAAGGCCCAGCGCCAGACCCAGCATCCGGTTGGCCCCGCCCAGCAGCGGAATGGCGTTGACGCCGCGCAGCAGGCGCACCAGCAGTGCAAAGACCCAGCGCACCACAAGGCAGAGCACCACAAACAGCAGCGCCTGCACCAGCGGCAGGAAAAGCGGCTCCAACAGGGCGTTGATTTTTTCCGGCAGCACCTCGCCTGCGGTCAGCAACGCGTTAGCGGCGGCATCGCGCAGGAAGTCGGGCAGAAAATCCAGCGCCTGCACCAGCGCGGCCATATCGCCGCCGGACTGCGCCACGGCCTGATTGACCTGCTCGGAGACAGCGCCGCTGAAGAAGCGGCTGTAGACCTCCGGCGCAAGCGTGCGGCTGCCCCAGACGGCAATGCCCACGCCCAGCACCGCGCCGACCAGCTCGGTCAGTCCGGCCAGAAAGCCCTTCTGCCAGCTTTTGACGGCGGCAAAGGAGAAAACAACAAGGAAAATCACATCATAGACAAGTGCAGTAGAAAATGACATAGTTGCGTACTTCTTTCTGTATAAGTCAGAGGATGGGAGAGAAACGGCTCCTCTCCCCTGCTGCGTCAGGCGGGGGCGTTCAGCTCCTTCACCCGGCTGCCGGTGAACACCAGTGTCTGCGCGGCGTTGAGGACGGCCAGCGGGCGGGAGGCAAGGTCATTCTGCACCCACTTCTGGACGCCGTCATAGCCGTAGCACTCCACCGCGTCGGGGCAGAGCAGATAGATGTCGGTGTCGGTGGCCGACACACCGAAGGCCTGCCGCGCTGGAATCTCGGACATAGGGGCCAGCGTTTCGGACAGTGTGACAAGGCTGTTGCCGCCGCGCACGTTCAGTAGCAGCGCGGTCTGGCGGCGGCCCAACGCCACGCTTTGCAGCGTAGCGCCGCCATAGCTGTAGCGGGCGGTCTCGGTGCCGGTACGGGGGTCCAGCAGGGCCACGTAGCTGTCAAACACAGCCATAACGCGGCTCTCGCTCTGCCAGTCCAGCCGCAGCAGCATACTGCCAAGGTCAGCGGTGTAGGACGGGCCCTCCCCGTCGGTATCGGTGTTCATAAAGTAGACAGAGCAGCTCAGCTGCCCATCCCGGGCCGAGAGCATCCCGGCGGCGAAACGGCGGCTGTCGGGGGAAAAGTCCAGCGCAATGGGGGTGCCGTAGGTCTGGGGCATAGCCCAGCTGTACAGCTGCCGCATCGAGGTATCAAATATGCGTACCTGCGCGGCAAACCGGCCGGACTCGGTCACAACGGCCAGAGAATTGTTGTTGGACATGGCGCAGAGCAGGATGCCCTCGTCAAAGGTCTGGGAGTAGAGCGTGCGGGTGCGGCTGCAGACCGTCAGCTCACTGCCCGCACGGTTGTAGACCACAAAATGCGTGCCGCCCACGGCCAGCACCGGCCGTGCATAGGACGGCTGCAGACTGAGGATGCGCGACCCATAGGGCGAGTAGACCAGCACATCCTCGTCCCCCAGCTCCACAAAGCCGCCCGCTAGGGGCTCAATCTGCCGGGGCTCGGTAATGCCGGTGTTGGCGGGCCAGCCGCCGTCCGTGCGGTTGAGGTAGAGCATGGCGCTGTCCACGGCGTCCCCCAGCATGGCCAGTGACGCCGACAGTGCGCCGGTCAACACCACAAAGGCAAGGGCCAGCACGGCGGCGGCCACGGCAAAAAATCCCCGCCGCTGGTGCTGCCGCTGCTTGTACAGCGGTGTTAGGGACTTCAACCGGGCGGCGGTCTGCGCGGCCTGCGGGTCTGGGGTCTTGGGCGGCGGCGCGCCGCGGTGCACCGGCTTGGGGGTGCGCAGGCTGATATCCCCGCTGGTGCCGCGGATGCCTGCCTCGGGAGCCTGCCCCTGCTCTCTTGCCAGCATCCGCTGGCGGCGCGCAAGGCGCTCTCGGTCTGCCTTGTTCATGGGGTGGCTCCCTCCTTTCCTGCAAAAATACGGTTACAATCGGGTTGGGTCAAAGGCTGTCCAGCTCCGGGTAGTCCACACGCTCCAAAAACAGCCCCTTGGCTGGCAGCGTCGGCCCGGCCTGACGCCGGTCACAGCTGGCCAGCAGCGCGGGGATGCTGTTGGGCGTGCGCTTGTGCAGCCCGGCCTCCGCCAGCGTGCCCGCCAGAATCCGCACCATATTGTACAGGTAGCCGTCCGCTGTGACCGAAATTACAAATGAATCACCGGATTGTATAACGGTACAATCTGTAATAGTGCGCACGGTGTCGCCATGGGCGGCTGTACGGCAGCCTGCGGAGCAGAATTGCCCTGCACGGCGGCGGGCTGTGCAGCGGGAGCCGGGGTGAATTCGGCGTCCACGGCGGGGGCGGCCTGCACGGAAGCTGCGGGTGCAACAGATGTGGCCGGTGTTGCAGGCGAAGCAGGCGTGGAGAGCTCTGCCTGCATGGCGTCCAGCATTTCCGAGACGGAACGCCCGGACTGCCATGCGGCGCTGACCACGCTGCCGGTATCACTGAAGCTGCCGCCCAGCGTCGGGATAACCGGGGCTGCGGGCCGCAGGGGCTGCTGCACAGGCTCGGCTGCGTACGGTACAGCAGGCTGTGCGGGCTGTGCACCCAGCACGTCACTGCCCTGATACTGTGCGGCCATACCGGCGGCCAGTTCCTCCGGAGAAATAACGGTGGTGTCCCCCGGCACGCGGCCGGTCATATCGAGCTTGGGCAGTTCTACCGGAGTCTGGATGATTTCCTCCTCGGGCTCGACAGGCACCAGTGGTGTGTCAAACTGCGGCTGTGCTGCGCTTTGTGCAACGGGGGTAAGCGGCGTTTCAAATTCGGAGGGCTGCGGCAAATCTAGTGTTGTCTCCGCACTGACCTCCTGCGGCGTGTAGTAGGGTGCGTGGCCGCTTACGGCCCGATTGATGAGCGCATCCAGCTCGTCAATCGGGGCAGACTGCCCGGCAGCCACGGAAGGCACTGTGTCATCTGCAGGCTGCAATGCAAGCTCAAAGCTCTCCTGCGGGGCCGGTGCGGGCGCAGGCTGCGAGGAACGCGTGCTGTAGTGTACCGGGCTGGTGCTCTTGTTGGAAAGCGGGTCCATGCCGAAGGTGCCGCCCGGGCCGATGTTGACCGGCTGCAGCGGGTCATCATTCTCCGCCTTGGCGCGTGCACTGTCCGAGGCAGAGGGGCCGAGGTCGACATCAAACTCGGCGCGCTGCGGGGCGGCAGGCTGGGCCGCAAAGGGGGCCTGCGGTACAACCGGCGTCACAGGGGGCACATAGGCCGCCTGCTGCACCGGCTGCTGCTGGATGGGCGCGGCCTGCTGCTTCGGGAAGCGGCTGGTGTCCGCAATGACATCGTACACAGGGTGGTGCGGGCGGTTTGCGGTATCGGGTAGCTCCCCAGTCAGGTTCTCAACGGTCTCCTCCTCCGGCTCGGCATTGAAAAGGCGGGTGTCATAGGCGGTTTCCGCCTCGGCACGGCTGGCCTGCGCCTGCTGGAATTTCTGGTACAGAGAATTGACGAACAGCACCACATCCGCCGGGGTGATGGCAAAGAAGAACATCAGGCCCAGCAGGAATACAAGGAGCATGAGAATATTGGAGGCCGGGCGGCCGAACAGCGCCAGCAGGGTGGCACCGATGGGCGCACCCAGAACGCCGCCCTCCCAGAAATAGGTGCCGCCGCGGGTGAACAGCATCTTGATAATTTCCCCGACCTTAAGCCCCTCCACATTCAGATTGGAGAATATGACCGGCACGCTAGCGCAGAGCACCCCCATCAGGGACACCTTGCCCGCAAACATTGCAACGCGGTAGCCGGATGCCAGCAGATAGGCAAGGTACAGCAGGAAGGGGCCGACCAGATAGGTGGTGACGCCGAAAATGCCGAAGTACCAGCTGCGCAGTGTGCGCCAGAGGTTCTGCCCGGGGACGAGCACAAGCGCAACGCAGAGCAGACCAAGGCCCACCAGCAGGACGCTGCGGGCAAGGTTCGGAGTCTCGGCACGGCGCTGGGCGCGGCGGGACGGCTGGCGGCTGCGTGCGGATACACTGCTGCGCGCAGAGGAAGAACGCCCGCTGCTGCGGCTGCTGCCGGAGGAGGAGCGTTTTTTACTGCTGGAGCTTTTTGTGGATTTTTTGCCGGAACGAGATTGTGCCATGTTACTGTGTTCCCTCTCTTGTTTCTCAGTTGGCTTATTATATAAAAGGAAAGCCTGTAGGTTACAGACTGATAAGGACATACGACTTTTATTTTAGCACGATTTCTAGGGATTGTAAAGAAAAATGCCCGCGGTGCCGGGTTACAAAAAAATAAATCCCCGCCCTGAGGGATGGGCGGGGATTTACAAGAAAGGAGGAGAAGAACACATGAAAATGTGATAAAGCTATTTGACTTGGGGTTCATTTAGCTTGCAACTAAATTGTAACTGTTTTGTCACCAAATGTCAATAGCAAAATGTAATTATTTTGTAATTTCTCAATTTATTCACATTTGTGTCCGGCTCACTCCCCTGTTAATTCGCTGTACTCCTTGGTGGGTGCGTCGCCCCAGCTGGTTTTGCCGCTGGCGGCGGTGGCACCATCCCAGTAGTGGTAGGCGTAGATGTTCAAAATCTGCGCTTCCTGCCGGGACCAACCGCCGTTTGCGTCCTTGGGGCAGCGCTCATACACATACAGGGCGCAGCTGCCGTTTGCGGAGTCACGGTCGTACTGCAAAAATTCTACGGCGTCGTCGGTATCGTTCAGGATGATGTAGTCCTCCCCTTTTGCGGTCAGATTGAACTCGTAGGTGGTGGAGGTTTCCTTCAGATAGTTTTCGTAGATCACGTCATAGCCGGTGCTGATGGGGTCTTTAGAGATGGTTTCTTCTGTGTCGGGGGCAGCGGTGGGTACCGGAGTCGGTTCTTCCTCGACGATGGCCGATTCTGTTGGGAGCGGCGTGGGCGCGGGAACGGTTTCTGCAGAGGTGCTGCAGCGGGCCAGTACGACCATGCAGGCATAGCCGAGGAACAGGACACAAAGAAGGGCAAACAAAACGGAAAAGAGCGTTTCCTTCACCTTCGGCTTTCGCTTTTCGGCACAGCGCTCACGTATAAAATCCAGCACGCTTTCGGGGCATTCGTTCTCACACAAGGCATAGCCGATACGGTTGGAGACCATCAGGCAGACGGAATGCTTCCGCACAATGACCCGGTAAAGGTCGTCATACCAAATCGTGCTTTGGGAGTAGGAGCTTTGCACTGTGAAGCAATCCTCGTAAAACGTGTAGTGGACGAGCTTGCCACGGGCGCTTTGGGTGGTTTTATACGCAGAAACCGCCACTGCACGTGCCATGATAAAGACAAAGGGAATCGAAAGAATCCCCAACACAAAGCCCCAAACCGAAAGAAAATTGACATACAAAAGCAGCAAGGCGACGGCTGCGGCAAGCTGCCACAGGCGCAGACGATTGATGAGAAGCATCCGCTTAACGTGCATGGTTTGGGTGTTGTGTACATCCAACGTATAAAGCGGTGTGCCTTGCGGCTGATCCAGTTGCCAGGATTTTTGAGTATCCATGCAGGGGACATTCCTTTCGCTTGCATACAGATTTTTCCTAATTCTAGCACAAGGCAAAATCGCCGTCAGGGACTATCTGCCAATCGGCAGGCGCAGCTCAGCGCAGGCACCATGCGTGCCGGAAAGGTTAGATAAAACCAGTGTGCCGCCGTGGAACTGTGCGACTTTTTTCGCAAAATACAGCCCTAATCCCTGATGGGCCGCGTCGCTGCGGGCGGCGTCGGTATAGAGCATTTCCCCTGCTTTTGCCAGCGCTTCTGGCGTGAAGCCGGGGCCGGTATCGGTCACGCGGATGAGCAGATTACTCCCCTCCCGGGCAACGGTCAGTGTTACCGTGCCGCCGCGGGGCGTATGGTTCACGGCGTTCTCCAGAAGATTCTCCACGGCGCGGCGTAAATCATCCTCTGCGGCCATGATGTGGCCCTGCCAGTGCTCCTCACAGTGAAAGTCTACCCCGGCAGGGGCACACAGGGCGCTGGCTGCATCGGCCAGCTGGGCAGTCAGTATGTGGCTGTCCAGCAAGCGCTGCGGCGCTGGCGGTGCCCCCACGGTGCGCAAGGCCGCCAGATACTGCTGTGCGCGCTGGGTACCGCGCAGAATGGCGTCCAGCTGTGCCTGCTGCCCGGCAGATGCCCCCTTCTCCGCCAGAAGTTCGGCGTTGCCTTGTATGACGGTCAGCGGTGTTTTCAGGTCATGGGCCAGTGCGGCAATCTGCTCGGTGCGCTGCTGCTCCATCCGCCACTGGCTTTGCAGGCTGTCCGTCAGCTCGCGGCCCATTGTCTGTAGGGCCTGCAAGGTAGCGGAAAATTCGCGGATGCGCACGCCGTCCGTGTCAATGTGCTCCAGCTGCCGGGCGGCAATGGCATCTACGGCTGCGTTCAGCCGGGCAGTTTCTGCGGCAAAGGCGCGCACGGTGCAGTGGGTCTGCCAGCCCAGCCAAACAAGGATGAGCGCCGCCAGCAGCACAAAATAGCAGGTCTGAAAATCCGGCAGCGTGTCCCGCAGGGCCGGGTCGGCGTAGGGCGTAGCATAGTCGTACTGCAAAAGGCAAAAGCTTCCGTCAGCCATTTTGACATCGTACTGATACTGCGCATACCCCAGATTGCCGCTGCCGCCGTGAAAGGCGTTGAGAGCTATTTTCAGATGTCGGTTATCCATGTTGGTCTGCAGCACCGTGTCATTCTGTACCACAGCCCAGCGGCACAGGTCGCTGATTTGGTTGGAATCAAATGTTTCTGCGGTCACGGCGGCTACAGTCTCCCGGGCATCGGCGCAGGCCTGGGCGGACGCCACGGCGGGCAGCAGAAAACCGACGTCTATCAGCTGCATTAAAATGCCCCACCAGAGTACCAGAATCAGCGCGCACCCGCCGCCACACAAAAGGAGATACCGCAGCAAAACACTGCGCAGAGATGTCAGTTTTCGCTTTGCCATTGGTAGCCCACTCCCCATATCGTTTGCAGCACCTCCCCCGCCCCGGCCGCGCGCAGCTTGGCGCGGATGTTCTTGATGTGCTGGGTGATGGCCGTGTCATCCGCTGTACCGTCATAACCGAACACGGCTTCATAGATTTGTTCTTTGGAAAAGGTCTGCCCTGCATGGAGGGCCAGCAGCTCACAGATGGCGT
>ERZ773107.2588-NODE-2588-length-13141-cov-6.243543_pt1 | contig 13141 bp, 8 predicted proteins | sample MGYA00580571_ERZ773107 | MGnify/ENA primary metagenome ERZ773107 (study PRJEB29015, sample SAMEA2737843) | human gut metagenome | biome: human gut; feature: human-associated habitat; material: faeces | place: China | collected 2012 ... | reverse complement strand
CTTATCTTGAACGTAAGCGCGAGCAAGGCGCTGCTGCTCCGGTGTCATATCCAAATAGCAGGCCAGCAGGGCACGGGCATGGGTGCGAAAGTGTGACAGCTTTTTCATAACTCATTCCTCCCAGGGTGCAGGGGTGCGTTCGGTGCCGGTCAGGATGCTGGCGGGCATTCCGTCGATGATGGTCGTTTCGGTTTCTTTACCGTTTCTTTGCTCAAAATCCATTTTGTTTTCCCCTTTCTTTTGTGCATATTTATGTCTTATGTTCCAAATTCTACCATGCGCCGTTGGAAAACAAAATACGGATATTTTTTGTCGAATGGCGCAGATTTTTTCTGCGCCATTTTCTGTTAAAAACACGTTGGTTTTATGGGGGTGAAAGTATGAGTTATTTTACGGCAACCCAGATCGGGAAAGCGCTTGCAAAGGCCCGGGTATCTGCCGGCCTGAGCCAAGTGGAGATCGCAAGACGCATCGAAAAGGGTGAGCGGACGGTGCAGAGCTGGGAAAAAGGCTGCACCAGCCCGGACAGCGACGAGATCATGGATTGGTGTACGGCCTGCGGGGCATCCCCCATCGCCGTGTTTATGGAGATGATTCACCCGGAGCTGTACGCGGCACCCGATGACGGAAAGACCGACACAGAGCTGGACGCAAAGCTGTGCCGCTTTGTGGTAAACTTGCCACCGCTGACGAAACGACTGCTTCTTTTCGTGCTGAAGGGCAACCATGGCAGCAGCCCGTCCGCTGTGATTTCCGAGGTAGCCGCCAACCTACACTGCCCACTCAACAACCGGGTCAGCGTGTGCGGAATCATCATCAACCAATACAACTTTGCCCAGAACATGGGATTAGACCCCTGCCCGGACGACCCACAGCCGCCAATAGACGATTTGAAGGTAAATTACAAGGCCGGGCGTGAAGCTTCGGAAAAAGGCGCGCAGGGTTACATCGGGCGAAAAAAGGAGTAAGCTATGAAGTGCATAAGACCATGTTGCCGGAAGGAGATCCCGGATGGTGCTTCTTTTTGTCCGTGGTGCGGGAAGAAACAGCCGGAAGCCGCCCCGCAGCAAAGAAAAAAGCGCCGCCGTCCAAAGGGCAGCGGCAGCGTGTATAAACTGAGTGGGACGCGGGCAAGACCGTATGTTGCACTCACAGCCCGCAGGGATGTTCTGGGCACGTTTGAAACGGCAGGCGAAGCAGTACAAGCGCTGGACGCTTACAACGCCCAGAACACCCCCGCTGCGCTTCTGAAATGCACCTTTGCAGATGCCTATACCCAATGGAAAGCTCAACCAAAGTTTCAAAAGCTCAGCACGGACATGCAAAAGGGGTACGAGCTGGCCTATGCAAAGGCTGCGCCGCTATACGACCGACAATTGCGGGACTTAAAAGCGGCAGATTATCAACAGGTCATTGACGCAATGGTGGAAAAAGGACTCTCCCGAAGCTCCTGTGAAAAACAGCGAACGCTTTTTAGCCAGATCTGCGAGTGGGCAATGGCGCAGGACATCATAAACAAAAATTATGCCATGCTACTGCAGCTCCCGGCGGCTACAGGAAAAGCAGAGCGCACCCTGACCGCCCAAGAGATCGAGCAGATCGGCGGCCGACAAGACGACCCGAAGTTTGGGCAGACGGCGCAAATCGCAATGGTGCTGCTTTATACCGGTATGCGCATTGACGAGTTACTTTCCATGCGCTGCGAGGATGTGCACCTGAAAGAACGGTACATGCAGGGCGGTGAAAAGACAGAAGCAGGAAAGAACCGCATCATCCCCATCCTTGAGCCAATTTACAAGATCATTGCCTTTTGGATGCTTGACAGCGGGTGCGAATGGCTGATTCCATCCAAGGCCGGCACAAAGCTGGATAAGCGCAACGTGGCTACAAAGTTCCGGGCGTTGATGCAGGAATGCCATATAGAGGGCGTGCATCCACACACGCTGCGCCACACGGCCAGTAGTAAGATGGTGGAGTGCGGCCTAGAAAAGACCGCGGTACAGGCAATCCTTGGGCACAAAAATTTTTCTACCACGGCAAACAAGTATGTTTCACACAACGACCCGACATATTTGTTGCAGGAAATGCAGAAGATGAAGTATTGATTTGTTAGATTGTTTGTTAGATTATTACGCGTTTTCAGGTGTTTTCACACAGTTTCAGTAAAAAGAAAAGCGTATAGGCAACTTGTTTTTATCGCCTATACGCTTATTTTTGGAGCTGGTGACAGGAGTTGAACCTGCAACCCACTGATTACAAATCAGTTGCGCTGCCATTGCGCCACACCAGCGAGTATCGTTTGCACAGGGTACTCTAGTAGAATACCAGAAACCTCCCCGCTTGTCAATATCTTTGTCCGGCCCGCTGTCGGCCCATGCAGCGCTGTTTCAGGGCGTTTCGAGACATCCGCGAGGCGATTCACGCAGATACGGCCACATTATGGCCGGAATGTGATAGAATAAAACAAGCTTAATATTTATGCTTCTTTCACAAGTTCCTGCCTCTTCGTCTTGAACTTCTGTGCAAAACTCACATTTTTCAGAGGAGGTTTCTATGATCTCTTATCGCAAGCTTGCAATGCGCGTTCTGGGGCATCCGCTGCGGGTGCCGTCCCCCCGGCCCGCGTCCCACCGGGTGACGGCGCTGGCGCTGACAGCCGCAATGGTGGCCGGCATGGCCGCACCGGCGTATGCGGATACCTATTACATAGGCGATGGTGACATCACAGTTACCAAAGACAAAAGCGGCACCTATGTCAAGCACTCGGGAAATCCTACTGCTACAAAGGACAGCGACGGCAATATCATCATCAAGGGCGGCAAGCGCTCAGAGGATACCACCGCCTCCGGCGGCGGCTCTTCTACCGGCACCACCTCCGCAGCCTCTCCCGCCCAACCCAAGTTGGCCACGCCCCCATCAGAAGACAGCGACAGCGAAAACGAAGACATGGTCTACCTCGGCGCCCCCAAGGGCAACGTGTCTTCTGACGACGGCAACGAGGAAAACGAAAACCAGACCGGCGACACCACCGGCGGCGAGGAAAACAAGAACCAGCCTGACGACACTACCGGCGGCGAAGAAAGCAAGAACCAGCCTGACGACACTACCGGCGGCGAGGAAAACGAGACTGATCCCACGAAAAAGGACCAGACCGGCGGCAAGAACACCGGCGCGGGAAGCTCTGACCCTGAGAGCAAAGGCTCTGAGAGCGGCACCTCCGGCTCGGCGGGCGGCACTCCCACCACCGGCAGCGAGACCCCTGCCGAAGGCACGGAAGGCACGGAAAGCACGGAAAGCACGGAGAGCAGCCTCTCTGCGCCCAAAAGCCAGTTCACGTACACCGGCGCATCCCTCAAGGTCGCCGACGACAATGACGACGAAGAGACCCGGAACGAATCGACCACGGTCTTGAAGCGTGCTGCGGAAAACTTCAAGAACACAGCCGAAAACGTCACCAACTACGTCATCAAAATCATCAACAAGGCCACAGGCAATGACAACACCCTCAACGTGACGCTGGACAATGTCAACATCGATGCCCGCGACGAGAAAAATCCGGCCAATGGTAACGCCGCCCTCAGCGTCGAGGGCGCGGGCAACACGACGATCACGCTCAAGGGCGACAATACCCTCACCAGCGGCGGCAAACATGCCGGCCTCGAGCACAACGAAAAGAGCAAGGATGACAACGGTAATTCTGTTGACACCGGCAAACTGACCATCACATCCGGAGCAAACGAGGGCAACAACACCGGCAGCCTGAAGGCCACAGGCGGCAGTGGCGCTGCTGGTATCGGCTCGAGCGACAGCAATGGTGCCGGCATCATTGAGATAACAGGCGGCAACATCACCGCCAAGGGCGGCAGCGGTGGTGCCGGCATCGGCGGCGGTCAGAAAAGCACCGGCCAGACCACAGTCACCATCAAGGACGGCACCATCAAGGAGGCCGTGGGTGGCGACCTCGGCGACGGCATCGGCGGCGGCAGCGGTAGCAAGAATATTACCGTCACGATTGAGGGTGGCCACATTAAAAAAGCGCAGGGCGGCCAAGGCTATGGCTCCTTCTACGACGCCGGCGACGGCATTCACAGCGACAAGGCTCTCACCATTTCTGCCGGAGCCACCATTGACAACGCCATCGGCGGCGGCTGCGACAGTGACTCCAGAAACCGTAACGCCGGCCACGGCATCTACAGCAAAGGCGACCTCACCATTGAAACCGGCACCACCATCACGAACGCTACCGGCGGCAGCTGCGATAAGAACTCCAGCAACCAGTACGGCGGCGACGGCATCCACAGCGACGGCAAGCTCACCATCTCCGGCGGCACCATCGGAACCGCGCAGGGCGGCGACGGCAATGCCTCCGGCGGCATGGGCATCCGCAGCGGCGGTACGCTCACCATCTCCGACAACGCCACCATCGGAACCGCGAAGGGCGGCGACGGCACGGCGGACGACGGCACCGGCGGCACTGGCATCTACAGCGCCGGTAGGCTCTTCATCTCCGGCGGCGAGATACAGAACGCTACCGGCGGCAACGGAGGCAGCGGAGGCAGCGGCGGCAGCGGCATCCGCGGCGATTACGTTGTGAATATTTCGGGCGGTATCATTAAAAATGCCGAGGGTACGGGCGGCGGCGCAGGCATCGGCGGCGGCGCGAACTCCTTCCAGGATACCACCATCAACATCTCCGGCGGCACCATTGAAAAGGCCACGGGCGGCGTCGGCGGTGGTGCAGGCATCGGCAGTGGCAAAGGCTCTACCGGCGAGACCAAAATCGACATCACCCAGGATGCGCTCGTGTACGCGTATGGCAGCGGCGGCGCAGCCATCGGTTCGGGCGAATCCTCCACCGGCAAGACGACCGTCAACATCCACGATATAACTGCCGGAAAGGGTGTCAAACATGCTTTTGCCTACGACGGTGCAGGCATCGGCAGCGGTCATTACGCCTCCGGCCAAACTTACATCACCATCCGCAACGCGTCTGTGAGCTCTCTGGAGTCCTCCGCTGATTCCACTAATAACCCGGGCGCTGGCATTGGCAGCGGCAAAGGCGCCAAGGGCAACACCGCCATCACGATAGAAGGCAGCACGGTAAAGGCCGTCGGCGGCGACGGCGCAGCCATCGGCAGCGGCAGTGAAGGAGACCTCTACAGTCCTCCTACGGGTACGCCGAACGCCCTCAAGACCATTATCCGTATCACTAACAGTGACGTCACAGCCTCCAGCCTCTCCAGTGCAGCCATCGGCAGCGGCAGCTATTCTACCAACGCCACGGACATCGAGATCAGCGGCGGCAAAATCGAGGCTTCGAGTTATTATGGTTCCGGCATCGGCAGCGGCAAAGGCGCCGAGGGCAACACCGACATCCACATCACCAACAGCGATGTCACAGCCAAGGGCTTTATCGTCGGGTACGTAAACCAAGGCACAGGCATCGGTTCCGGTATCAATTCTTCCGGAAAGACTACCATTGATATTTCCGGCGGCACTGTTAAGGCCACTGGCGGCGGCGACGGCTATAAGGGCAGCGCGGGCATCGGTTCGGGCAGCTACTCCACCGGCGACACCAGCATCACTCTCCGCGACGGCGTGACCGTTACGGCCACCGGCGGCGGTGATTCCTCCCTTGGCGGCGGCGGCGGCGCAGGCATCGGCAGCGGCAGCGACGCCAATGGCAACACCACCATCCTCATCGAGGGTGCAACAAAAGTTACCGCTACCGGCGGCTCCACCGCTGCGGGCATCGGCTCCGGCCACTATGTCGGTGACATCAACGATCCCTCTGTGGGCAGCACCACCATCACCATCCGCAACAGCGACGACGGCACTGTCATCCCCATCATTGTGGCCAAAGGCGGCGGCAATGAGAACAGATGCTGCTGGGCTTCCGGTGCCGGCATCGGCTCCGGCGGCAACGCCCTTAATAAGACCACCATCAACATCGAGGGCGGCACTATCACGGCCACGGGCGGCGTCAGCTCTGCCTCTGACCCTTCCTATCATGGCTCACGGCTCAGCGGCGCAGGCATCGGCTCCGGCTCCAACGTCTCCGGCGAGACCGAGATCAATATCAAGGATGGCACCATCACCAAGGCCACGGGTGGCAAATACGGCGGCGCAGGCATCGGCGGCGGCAGCAGTGACACCAAAGACGACAGCAAGAAGGGCGCTGTCACCATCAACATCACCGGCGGCACCATCACCGCCACCGGCAACGACAAAGCCCCTGCCATTGGCAACGGCAGCGTCTCCATCAGCAATGCCGACGCCCCGCTGGACATCACCGCAACCGCCCCCGTCGCCAACAAGGCCATCCAAAGCAGCGACGGCAAGACGCTGGACGATGTCATCCGCCTCAAGGAAAACGATACGCTGGGCCTCGTGACGCTCGTAGAGAGCGGCACCTACAGCATCTCGCGGCTCTTCCACAACGGGTTCTACGCGGCCAACGCTTCCTCTTTCCACTCCCCCAACCGCGTAACGCCCGAGATGAGTGAGGCAGAAAAGGCCAAGTACGGCGACATCGCTTCTGTCCACAACTGGAAAGTCAGCGACCGTCAGGAGCCGAACTGCGGCAAGGACGGCTACATCGAATACACCTGCATGGTGTACAAGTGCGGCGCCACCTTCCGCCACACTCTCCCCGCCACCGGCCAGCACACCTGGAACGAGGGTGTCGTCACGAAGGAGCCCACCTGCACTGAGCTGGGCGTGCGCACCTTCACCTGTACCGTCTGCCACAATACCCGGACTGAGGCCATTGAGGCCCCCGGCCACGAGTACGGCGAGTGGGTCATTGACCGGGACGCCACCTGTGTCAAGGAAGGCTCCAAACACCGTGATTGCATCCGCGGCGACGCTACCCAGACCGAGAGCATCCCCGCCACCGGCCAGCATCAGTGGAAAGTCCTCTCCACGACAGCGGCTACCTGCGGCCAGGACGGCACCGTCACCTACCAGTGCGAGGTCTGCGGCGATACGAAGACCGAAACGCTCAACGCCACCGGCCAGCACAGCTACGGCGCGGGCGTCGTGACCAAGGCCGCGACCTGCACCGAGACGGGCATCATGGCCTATACCTGCGTCGTCTGCGGCGACAGCTACACCGAGAGCATCCCGGTGGATAAGACCGCCCACAAGTGGGATGCAGGCGTCGTCACGAAGGAGCCCACCTGCACTGCCGACGGCGTGCGCACCTTCACCTGTTCTGCCTGCGGCGATACCCGGACTGAGGCCATCAAGGCCCTCGGCCACGAGTACGGCGAGTGGGTCATCGACAGGGACGCTACCTGTGTCGAGCAAGGCTCCAAGCACCGTGACTGCATCCGTGGCGACGATACCCAGACCGAGGCCATCCCCGTCAGCAAGACCCACACCTTCGGCGAGTGGGTCATCACCAAAGAGCCTACCTGCACCGAGAAGGGCGAGAAACAGCGCAGCTGCACGGTCAGCGGCTGTGTCGTCACTGAGACGGAGGAGCTGCCCGCCCTCGGCCATCAGTGGAGCGACTGGACGCCTGTCGAAGGCGACAGCAGCCGCGAGTACCGCATCTGCGCGGTCTGCAATGCGGTGGAGTACCGCGGTGTCTCCCACAGCGGCGGCGACAGCGACAGCAGCACCATCTCCACCGGCCTGCGTGTCCTCGACCCGGCTCAGGCCGACATCCTCCAGAACGCCCAGCTGGTCCAGCTGAACCAGATCAGCGATGTTCTCTACATCGATGTCACCCATGAGACGGCGTCCCTGCAGGGCGTCCTTTCCGATTTGACCGGCCTCCGCTCTGAGCGCATCGAGACCGTTGTCTTCTCCACCGAACACTGCACTTCCACCCTCTCCCTCTCCGATGTTGCAGCCCTCGGTGCGGGCGATACGCCTTTCACCCTCCGCCACAGCGGCTCCACCGCCAGCTTCATCGTGGGCGGCGCAGACCACACCGCACTGCTGAGGTAAGCACATTGCCATTCTCTATTCCTTCCACATAACGACCAAGGCCCCCGCAGTTCTGTTCCAAACTGCGGGGGCCTTGGCGTTTTATTATGATAAAATTTTACTTCAGCTCCCGCTGTACGGCAGCGAAGTCCTCGAGGGTCAGGGCCTCGGGGCGGATGCGGGCGTCGAAGCCCGCCGCCTCGATGGCCGCGATGACCTTATCTTTCGGCAGGCCGAGGCCGCTGGCGATGGCGTTGGCGGCGGTCTTACGGCGCTGGCCGAAAGCGGCACGGATGAGGGCGAAGTAGCCGTCCTCGTCCTCCACCTGTACGGCTGGAGTGGGGCGGATGTCCATCCGCACAACGGCGCTGGTGACCTTCGGGGCCGGGTAGAAGCTGCCCGGCGCGGCGGTGAACATCAGCTTTGAGGTGGCGTAGTAGCTCACGGCGCAGCTGATGGCGCTGGACGCCCGGGTGCCGGGGGCAGCGGCCAGACGGTCGGCGGCCTCCTTCTGCACCATGACGGTGAGGTTCTGGATGGGCAGGCGGTCGCCCAGCAGCTTCATGACGATGGGGCTGGTGATGTAGTAGGGCAGGTTGGCGCAGACAGCCACCGGCATCCCGGGGAACTCCTCCTCGATGAGGGCGCGGAGGTCTACTTTCAGAACATCCTGCAATACCAGCTTGAAGTTCTCCACGCCCGCCATGGTCTCGGCCAGCAGGGGCGGCAGGCGCTCGTCCACCTCGATGGACACCACCTTGGCGGCGTGCTGGGCCAGCTCTTTGGTCAGCACGCCGATGCCGGGGCCGATCTCCAGCACGCCCCAGCTCTTATCGACGCCGCTGGCGTCCACGATCTTGGGCGGCAGGCCGGGATTGATGATGAAGTTCTGTCCAAAGCCCTTGGAGAGCGCGAAATCGTATTTTTCGCACAGGGTGCGGATAACGGAGAGGTCGGTCAGCTCCGGCATAGTGGTTTTCCTTTCTGTTTCTTGCTAAAACAGCAAAACCTCTCCGTCACGCCTGCGGCGTGCCACCTCCCCTATCGAGGGGAGGCCTTGGCATTCCGCAAAGCTTACTCTCTTCGCCAGAGGCTCCCCTCGGTAGGGGAGCTGTCTGCGAAGCAGACTGAGAGGTTGAGCTATTTACACGACTAAAGTTATTTTCAAGAAGTGTTTACTGCGCACTTGCAGCCTCCTGCTCCCCTTCTGCACCGGCCTCGGAGGAAGCCTCTGCCTCCCCTGCGGCCTCGCTGGAAGCGGTGCTCTCGGCTGCGGCCTCCGAAGAGGCTGCAGCGGAGTCGGCGGCGATGTCAGCGTCGTTCACGCCGCCCACGGTGGTGACACCGGTGAGCTGCTGTGCGCAGCTGACGGCGCGCTGTATCTGCGGGTCCGTGTCGAGGGTGTAGTCATAGTAGCTGACCTGCTCGTCGGCAGTCAGCGGGCGCTCCACGTCCACGGTCAGGCCGGTGCCGTCGAAGCAGGAGCCGTCGCCGCAAATGAGCTTTGCCACCGTGACCACGACAGCGCTGCCGTCCGAAAGGCGCTGGGGGCTGCTCTGGATGGTGCCTTTGCCCATCGTGGTGCTGCCCACGAGGCGGGTGCCGCACAGGGTGCGCAGGCTGGACGCAAAGAGTTCTGCCGCACTGGCGGTGTTCTCGTTCACGAGGCAGACGGTGGGCTGGCTGATGACCGAGTCGCCGGTGCTGCTGCCCAGCAGGGTGCGGTTGCCTGCCTTGTCCTCAGCGTAGGCCAGCACGCCTTCCGGCGCGACGAGTTCGATGCAGCTGATGGCGTCATCAAGGATGCCGCCGCCGTTGTCGCGCAGGTCGAAGATGAAGCTCTGGGCGCCGCTGGCGGTCAAGCTGCGGAGCGCAAAGTCCAGCTCACTGGGGGTGGAGTTGTCGAACTGCCAGATCTTGATGTAGCCCACATTGCCCTGCACCAGCGCGGAATCGACGCTGTTGGCCGTAAAGCCGGAGTGGGTCAGATCGGCGGTGTGCTGGGCGTTCTCGCTGTCCAGCCAGCCTACATTGACGCTCGTGCCGCTCTCGCCCCGGAGTTTGTTCTGGACAGCCTCCACGCTGCCCAGACTTTTGATGTCTGCGCCGTCGATGGTGGTGATGTAATCGCCCCGCTGGAGGCCGGCCTCCTTGGCAGGAGACTCGTCATACACTTTGATGACCTTGGCGTAGCCGGACTGGTCGATGGCCAGCTCCACGCCGATGCCCATCAGCTTGCCGCTCTGGGCGTTGAGCAGGTCGGTGTAGGCCGAGGCGGTGTAGTAGCGGGCGTACTTGTCGCCGGTACCCAGCAGATAACCGGCAGTCAGACGGTCGTACAGCATGGTCTCGTCGATGTCGTAGTAGTCGTTGGCGCGCACATAGCGGTCTACCTCGGCCACCTTGTTGTACATGCTCTCCTTTTCCTTCACGCTGGTGACGGTGTGGTCAAACAGCCGCATCGCCATCAGCATCGTGATGGAAAAAGTGACTGTCATTGCCAGAATGACGATGGTCACGGTCATCCCTACGGAAATTTTGCGGTTCATTCAGTGTCCTCCCCAGTTCAGACCAAAAACATCAGGATGACGCTGCCCAGTACCGACAGCAGGAACACTCCTGCCAGAATCAGACAGCCCACCCGAAGGATACGCTTGCGTTTTTGCTCGTTCATTTCGCCTTGTGGCCTCCTTTGACCCCTCGACTTCAATTACAGTTGTGTTATCTTATCGGAATATAACCGCGGGGGTTGACCGCATTGGCCTTGGACCCGCCCTTCCACACCTCGAGATGGAGGTGGTTGCCGGTAGAGTTGCCGGTGGAGCCCACATAGCCGATGAGGTCGCCCTGGTTGACATACTTGCCCGCCGACGTTGCCACCGAGCGCATATGGCCGTAGAGGGTGGAGTAGGCGTTGCCGTCTGTCATTTTGCCGTGATAGATGATGACATAGTTGCCGTAGCCGCCACTGGACCAGCCGGCCACCTGCACATAGCCGCTGGCGGCTGCGTAGATGGGCGTGCCTGCGGGGGCGGCAAAGTCGATGCCGGCGTGGAGTTTGTTGACGCCGGAGACCGGGTTTTTGCGCCAGCCGTACTCGCTGGAGATGCGGGTATAGCTCCTGAGCGGGCAGATAAAGCCGCTGAAGCTCAGCTGGGGCTTGCTGGCCGCTGCCGCTGCGATGAGCTTCTGGATCTCCTTCTTGACGGCCTCGTAGTTCATCTCGTCCGACTCGATGGCCGCCTGGGCGTTCTTCTGGGCCTGCTGGGCCTCAGCGGCGCTCAGACGGGCCTCCTTGACGCTGTTGTTGAGCTCGTTCTGCTTGGACTGCATCTGCTTGTTCTGGGCGTCCAGCTCAGCCTTTTTGTTTTGCAGCTGGGTGCGCTCCTCCACGAGCTGGGTGCGGTCGGCCACGAGGGCTTCCTTCGCAGCCTTCATGTTGTCGAGTATCTCGGTGTCCTTCACCGAAATGTCCTGCATGACCTCATTGAAGGTCAGAAGCTCGTACAGATCGTTCACAGACCGGAGCATGGCGACGCTGCCGCCGTCCCGCAGCTCCTGCATCGCGGCCATATGGCTCTTGAAATCGTCCCACTGGTCGGCGATCTCCTGCTCTTTCCGGGCGATCTCATTCTGCTTGGCGGTGATCTCCTGCTCTTTAACGCCGATGCTGTTTTGCACCTCGGAGATCTGGCTCTTGAGGACGCTGATCTGGCTCTGGAGCACCGAGACTTTTTCCTTCAGCTCAGACTCGAGGGCCTTGGCAGCAGCTTCCTTCTTTTTGGCGTCGTTCAGCTCCGTCTTATGCTGCTTGATGGACGCAGAGATCTTGTCCAGCTTGTTTTGCAGCGAGCTCATGCTGGTGGCCGCACTGGCCGGGTAGACCGTCACGCTCAGCACGAGACAGGCGGCAGCCACAAAGACGCAGGCGGCACGCATCATGGCCGAATGGCCCGACGGCTTTGCGTGGCGGGGCGGATGGTGCAGGACAAAGCCTGCGGAATGCTTGTCGTGGTACACAGTAGGCCCTCCTTACACGTTCAGGTGCTTGCGGATGGAGAACATACTGCCCAGACCGCCCACCAGAGCGCCGCCCGCGAGGCTGTAGGTCAGGATGGTGGGCCAGACATTTTCCAGCGGCACCAGAGCCGTACCCATGAGCATCTGCCACAGGCCGCCCAGCGTGGGCGACAGCTGAACAATGTAGGCATAGCCGCCGATGGTGGCAGCTGCCGTCAGGATGCCGGAGAGCAGGCCCATAGTCAGGCCCTCGATGACGAAAGGCAGGGTGACGAGGGCGTTGGTAGCGCCGACATACTTCATGATCTCGATTTCACGGCGGCGGGCAAAGACGCTCAGCCGGATGGTGGTACCCACCGTGATGATGCTGACAGCCATCAGCACCAGCACCAGACCGCGCCCGACCTTGGTGACAGCCTGCTGGACCTCCACAAAGGTCTTGGTCATCTCGATGGGAGCCGTGACGCTGTAGACACCGCTGATGTTCTCGAACTGCTTGCTGATGGTCTCCATCTGGTTCAGATCAGACAGGGAGACGCGGTAATTGGCCTTGAAAGGGTTGTCGTTCTCGAACTCGTTCAGCAGGGCGGCATAGTCGGACATATACCCCTTGTACTGGTTGAGGACGTCTTCTTTGGACATATACTGCACCCGGCTCACACCTGCGGTGCCGCTGAGGGCATTGCCCACAGACTGGATGGTGGCGTCATCAGCCTCGGGGTCCACGTAGACCACCATCTCGTTCTGGCTGCCCAGATAACTCACCATGCTGTCCACATTGACTTCAATGAGGCTGGCGAAGATGTTCAGGGTCATGCAGACGCTGAGGGAAGCGATGCAGGCGATGGTCATGGCCCAGTGCTTGCCGAGGTTGCGCACGCCGCGCCGGGTGAGGAACCCAAACGTAGAGATTTTCATACGTGTACCTCCTCGCCGAAACTGGCCGGAACATCGGAGATGATGCGGCCATGCTTCAGGGTGATGGTGCGGCGGTTGAAGCGGCGCACCAGTTCATGCTCGTGGGTGACGACAAGCACCGTGATGCCCATCTCGCTGACGCGTTCCAGCAGTTCCATCATCTCAAGGCTCATCTCGGGGTCGATGTTGCCGGTGGGCTCGTCCGCAATCACCAGCTTGGGGGCGTGGGCCAGGGCGCGGGCCACGGCCACACGCTGCTGCTCAC
>ERZ773107.2582-NODE-2582-length-13165-cov-17.115637_pt1 | contig 13165 bp, 12 predicted proteins | sample MGYA00580571_ERZ773107 | MGnify/ENA primary metagenome ERZ773107 (study PRJEB29015, sample SAMEA2737843) | human gut metagenome | biome: human gut; feature: human-associated habitat; material: faeces | place: China | collected 2012 ... | reverse complement strand
AACTCTTCCCAATAAATTTATATGAGGCTTCTGGCATAATGGTGGAAGCCTAACACCATAAATTAACAACACCATATTGAAAAAACACTTGTGTCCTTTAATGTATTAACTGCGAAGAAAAACACAAAAGGAGTATTCACAAGTGGCTTCAGTTAATACATTATGCAAAAGTGTCCTTAATGTCAAGAACACAGTTATAAAAAATTGTAATCTTTACTCTGATAAGAATGGAGTTAAACATATTCGTATCCAAGCAAGACCTAATAAATGGCACGAGAACGACTGCCCATTCTGCCATAAATCATGCCCTGTTTATGATAAACATTCCAGCAAATCAACTATCTGGAGAGGTCTGGACTGGGGTGGCATTCTGGTTGAAGTTAAATACCAGACACATCGTATCATCTGCCCTGAACATGGGGTATCTGTTGCCGAAGTTCCATGGGCATATCCGAGTAGTAGATTTACCAAATATTTCGACCTTACCGTTGCATGGTTTGCATCCTATCTTCCAAGAAGCACCACATCATACTTCATGAGAGTGGACTGGGAAACCATAGGCCGCTGTGTCAATCGCACTCTTCATGATTTAGAACCAGAGCGTTCAAGAATACTTGATGGCCTGGTTAATATCGGCATTGATGAAACCATTTATAAAAAGGGTCACAAGTACATCACAGTAATCGTTAATCACGATACCAACACAGTTGTATGGGCATCAGAAGGTCATGGTAAATCTGTCCTTGAAAAGTTTTATAAACAGCTGACTCCGGAGCAACTATCCAGTATCAAGGTTGTTACTGGCGATGGTGCCAGATGGATCACAGATTGTGTAAATGAATACACTCCTAACTGCGCACGCTGCGTTGATTCCTTTCATGTGGTCGAGTTGGCTATGGCAGCTCTCGATGAAGTCAGAAAAGATATCTGGCATGATGCTTACAGTGAATATAAGCAAGTCAAAAAAGATAATCCACGTGGCAAGGGGCGTCCTAAAAAGGATGATCCTGAATTTGCTATTGTAAAAGCTGCTAAAGTGCATGTGTCCCCTCAGTCCCCGGCTTACGTACCTTACGTTGTGGCAGAAATTTAAATAAATGTTTTTAATCTTGCGCTTATTATGTTATGATTAAAGTAAATGAAATATTATTGAAATTCAGTAAAACAGGCAGGTGAATTATGATTAAAATAGCATTCTTTGATGTGGATGGCACCCTGCTTCGACTGGGACATAAAGAATTATCAGCAAACACTGCTGCTGCTCTTAGGCAGCTCCACCAAAATGGCATCATCCTTTGTATGGCTACCGGAAGAGGCTACACAGGTGTGCCTCATTTTGATGGAATTGATTTTGATGTCCTGCTCACCTTTAACGGCTCATTCGTCACCAAAGGCAATGACATCATCTTCAAAAATCCTATTAATGAGCACGACAAATATCAGATAATTTCCAATCTAAAGCAAATGAACCGCGCCATTGCAATCAGCAACGAGCATATTATTGTCACAAACGGTACCGACCCTGATTTAGAGCAGTACTTTGCCTTCGGCAGTGAAAAGCTTAAAATTGCTGACAATTTTGACGACATAAGCAAAACTGATATCTATCAGATTATGTGCTCCTGCCAAAAAGATGAGCACTCACAGATTCTATCCGGCGCGCCCCACTCACAGATAACTGCATGGTGGGATAAGGCCGTTGATATTATTCCGCTTAACAGTGGCAAAGGCAATGCTGTTGCTGCAGTGCTTAGGCATTATGGCTTCTCAAAGGATGAAGCAATTGCTTTCGGTGATGGACATAACGATATTGAAATGCTTGAGGCTGTAGGCATGGGTGTTGCCATGGGCAATGCAAAGGACGAAGTCAAGGCTAAGGCTGATTTTGTATGCAAATCGGTTGAGGATGACGGAATATATCATTACTGTGTTGAAAACAAACTGATTTTTTAGAGAAATATACTTATGAACATAGACAACAACTTACGACACCTACTCGAAAACGAAACAAAAATACATCTCGCGGAAATCCGCTTTCTCTACCAGAAGCTCGACAGACAGCTTGGGCTTAATGGTGCAAGGGTTCCTATCACCTTTGGCTTTGATACTGACAGGCTCGGTGCATACACTCCGGGCTTTGGGCAGGATGAAGAAGAATTTCATTTTTCGCTGCTGTTCATCGGCTACTGTGTGGCAAAGCCCTTGTCAAAGGATGACAGAATAGATTTATATAAGCATGAATATGCCCATTATATGCAGTACAATATGGACATTCCTGATAAATACAACTGGCAGCCCGGCATCCACGGAAGTGCGTGGAAATACTGCTGCTCACTTATCGGAGCAGCTCCCACTCCTTACTACAAAGCAGGTGAAGGACTTATTAAGCACGATTATGATAAGGTTCTCAAAAAGAAAATTACTGACAAGAGTATTCCTATCCGCGACACATATTCACGCGAGCAGGAATACCGCAAAAAGAAAAACAGTACTGTAAAATTTAATATCAATGACGATGTCAATCATCCAAAGTTCGGCAAGGGCACCATTGAACATATCGAGCAGCTCGAAGGCTCAGTTCGGCTACATGTCAGATTCGGTGAAGATCTTAAGAAAATTGATCAGAAATGGCTGCTTCAGGCAAACTTGAAGAAAGCAGGTGCATCAAGACACATATAGCGTTATGCTATCCTACATTACATTATTTCAAGTTCGTGAAAAATCCTTACTATCTAAAAATCATGGGACTGCAATATACCGCAGCCCCATGATTCTAATTATGTCTTATATTATTATTTTAATAAGTATTTAAGTCACATTGAGAACAAGAAAATCTACAGCTCAATTGCAATCGTATATGACTTCTCAAATTTCTCACCCTGTGCCAGCGAATTACCATACTCCCTGTCCTTTAATTCTCCGGCAAAGCCTGCTCTGTCGCATCGGCCGTACCACGGTTCAATACAGATAAACGGTGCTCCCATTCCTGCCGGTGACCACAGACCAAATAAAGGCGCATCAAAGGACACCGTAAGGTATGGCTTCTTATCCGGTGTACACAGGCTCACCTTTGAAGCCTGTCTGTTTTCTATTATGAGCGCATCCTTATCAAACATATGCTCATCTATCTGACAGTATCCATCCACATCCACATTAAGCAGATTGTCATCCTTGTCTAAAAGTCCTCCGTCACAGATAAGTCCGTAGGTGATTGCCTTGTCTGTGTCAAGCTTCAGATAATAGTCTGACTGCTTTCCCTGCTCTGCGACCGGACACATAAATGCCGGATGACCACCTATTGAGAAAAGTAAATCCTTTTTCGCAGGATTAGTCACCCTCCAGGTCACTTTTATCTCACTGCCTGAGAGCTTATAGCCAATTTCGAGCACAAACTCAAACGGATATTTTGCAAGAGTCTCATCATTTGATTTAAGTGAAAACCATGCCTCATCCTTTGTCTGTGACACAAGCTCAAACTCCATATCCCTTGCAAAGCCGTGCTGTCCCATCGGATAATCTGTCCCATCAACGGTAAACTTCTTGTCCTTTAAGCTGCCGACAAACGGGAAAAGCACCGGTGCGCTTCTCTTCCAGTATTTCTCATCGGCATCCCACAGATACTGTGTACCTGTTTCCTTGCCGGTGATGCTTTTAAGCTCTGCTCCGAAGCTGTTTATCGTGAGCTCAAGTGATTCATTTTCCAGTTTAATCTCCATCAAATATCTCCTTTTATATTTTTTGTAACTATTCAGAACCGCCTTGAGAACAAGAAAACCTGTTGCTTACATGCAAGCATGACACATCATCTTTTTGGTTCTCAGTGGTTCTGAATAGTCTGTTTTTAATTACATCACAAGCAGTCCAATAACTCTTACAATAAATGCTGCCACCCATGCAATCGCACACTGCAAAAGCACCACACTGACTGCCCACTTTGCACCCAGCTCTCTCTTTATGGATGCTATAGCAGCCACGCATGGGCTGTAGAGCAGCGAGAACACCAGAAGAGATGCGGCTGAAAGTGTTGTGAGTGCTGTCGTAACCGTTCCGCCAAACAGTATCTCAAGTGTTGATACCACGCTCTCCTTTGCCATGAGTCCGCTGATAAGTGACGTGCATATACGCCAGTCGCCGAGTCCCAGAGGCTTAAAGACAGGCACGATAATACTTGAAATAACGGCAAGCATGCTGTCCTTTGAGTCTGTTACCATGTTAAAGTGTATGTCAAAGCTCTGTAAGAACCATATCAGCATTGTGGCAATAAGTATTACCGTAAATGCCTTCTGCAAAAAGTCCTTTGCCTTCTCCCAGAGGAGCTGGCACACATTCTTGGCGCCCGGCATCCTGTAGTTTGGCAGTTCCATGACAAACGGCACTGCGTCACCCCTGAACAAAGTCTTTCTGTAGATAAATGCGAAAAGTATTCCGACAATTATGCCAAGGAAGTACAGACCTCCCATGACAAGTCCGCCATGCTTCGGGAAAAATGCACTAACAAAGAATGCATAAATTGGCAATTTTGCCGAACAGCTCATAAACGGTGTGAGGAGTATAGTCATTCTACGGTCTCTCTCACTTGGCAGTGTACGTGTCGCCATGACAGCCGGCACCGTACAGCCGAAGCCTATGAGCATTGGTACTATGCTTCGTCCGGAAAGTCCTATCTTACGAAGGAGCTTGTCCATGAAGAATGCAACCCTCGCTATGTATCCGCTGTCCTCCATGAGGGATAAGAAAAAGAACAGTGTCACGATAATCGGCAAAAAGCTTAATACGCTTCCGACACCCTGAAAGATGCCGTCTATTACCAGTCCGTGCAGCACCTCATTCACGCCTGCCGCTGTGAGCGCCTTATCCGTAAGCGCGGTCAGTGCTCCTATGCCCTGCTCCAAAAGCCACTGAAGGCCTGCTCCGATTACGTTGAAGGTGAGATAAAATACAGCAAGCATTATCACTATAAAGCACGGTATCGCCGTGTATTTGCCTGTAAGAACACGGTCGATGCGCTCACTTCTGATACGCTCCCTGCTCTCCTTTGGTTTTACCACGGTGCTCTCGCATATTTTCTCAATAAATGTAAAGCGCATATCCGCAATTGCAGCGCTTCTGTCAAGGCCTCGCTCCTTCTCCATCTGGACAATCAGATGCTCTATTGCCTCTTTCTCATTCTCATCAAGATGAAGCTGCTCTAATATAAGTGCATCCCCCTCGATAATTTTGGTAGCAGCAAAGCGAATCGGAACTCCGGCGAGCTTTGCATGATCCTCAATCAGGTGACTGACCGCGTGTATACATCTGTGCACGGCACCGCCAAAATCATTCTCATCACAGAAATCCTGTCTGCCCGGGCGCTCCTGATACTTTGCAATGTGTATCGCATGGCGCACCAGCTCATCAACACCCTGATTCTTTGCGGCAGAAATCGGTACAACAGGCACTCCTAACAGTCCCTCGATTTTATTTACATCGATTGAGCCTGAGTTTGCCGTCACCTCATCCATCATATTTAGAGCGATAACCATCGGTATATCCATCTCAAGAAGCTGCATGGTCAGATACAGGTTTCTCTCGATATTTGTCGCATCTACGATATTTATTATGGCCTTTGGCTTGTTATCGAGCACAAAGTTTCTCGACACAATCTCCTCACTCGTATATGGGCTCATTGAGTAAATGCCCGGTAAATCTGTGATTGATGTATCCGGATGTTCTTTAATAGAGCCATCCTTTCTGTCCACCGTCACTCCCGGGAAATTACCCACATGCTGGTTTGAACCTGTAAGCTGGTTGAAAAGTGTTGTCTTGCCGCAGTTTTGGTTTCCCACAAGTGCGTATGTGAGCTTCTCACCATCCGGAAGGGGATTGCCACTGCCCTTCACATGGTATTTGCCCTCCTCACCAAGTCCGGGATGGGCTGTGTTGCTTATCTTTTTAGGGCCCTCATGCTTTCTTGAACGGCTGTCAATTAATTCTACCTCAATCTGTGCCGCATCATCAAGCCTCAATGTGAGCTCATAGCCGTGCACCTGAAGCTCCATCGGGTCTCCCATCGGTGCAAATTTGATTACTGTCACTTCGGCCTTTGGGATTACTCCCATATCCAGGAAATGCTGGCGCAGTGCGCCCTCACCGCCTACTGTAAGTATTCTGGCACTCTGTCCTATGCCAAGTTCTTTTAGTGTCATTTTATCGCTTCCTAGTGTATTTATTGATAATTTTTCTCAACTTATCACAAATATCTTACCACAAAGCGAGTGCCACTGCATTCATTTTTTTCATTTAATACATCTTTTTTACAATCCTCCACAAGGATATATCCATTGTCATGACGCACAATTGCTTCCGCGAGCGAAAGTCCTATGCCGATGCTGTCTGCCGGCTGTCCGCTGCCGCTGTAAAAACGCGTAAAAATATGCTTTTTGTCCTCATCACTTATGGCTTCTCCATCGTTTTGCACTGTTATCTCTGCATACATCTCATACCTGTAAAAGCCTATCTTTACCTCACTCTCTGCATGCTCCACTGCATTTTTTACTATGTTTGTAATGGCCTCACACTGCCAGTATGCATCAGCATGTATACAGGCATCCTTATCAGAGCCTTCATCTATGGACAGCCTTATGTCTCTCAAATCGCAAAGTGCCATAACATTATCGGCTGCCTCATACACAATTTCAGACAGCAGCGTATCCTTCTCATCAAACTCCACAACATCCGCTTCAAGCCTTGAAAGCTTTAAGATAGCCTGCACCATATGCGATATATTATCCACATCACGCTTTGCCCTGCGCATTATCCTGTTTCTGTTTTCAGATGCCATATCAGGATTCCCTTCCAGATTTTCCAGATTTATCGAAAGTGATGTGAGCGGTGTCTTAAGCTGGTGCGATATGTCAGAAAGCGCATCCTTTAGCAAAAGCTTGTCTGCCTTTGCATTTTCCGCAGACTCCCTCAAATAGATTGCTGTCTTGTAAAGCTCTCCCTTTAGTATAGAAATCTCTCCCTCTGTGCTATCTGCCATAACAAGTCTGTAGTCTCCCTGATTTATGCGGCGCAGATAATCCGCAGCCTGTCTGACCTGTCTTTTAAAGCTAAATCTTATAAGCACAATGTAAAGGCAAAAGCCCCCTGCAAAAAGCACAACAAGAAATATGTCTAGCCAAAGCGCTCCTTTAAGCGCTTTTTCATTTGACAAAACCGCAGAATCCTTTTCCATATCAATGCCGTATTTTTTAAAAAGCGTCTCTGCGCTTTTTAAATTTGTATAATCGCTGCCTAAGCTGCTGTCATTTAGAATCGCGGCTATACTGCCATCTGATACATCCGGATATTTTTCATGAATGAGTGCACATAGCTTAGCCACTGTGGCGTTATAGTTTTTCGTATATGCCCTGTACTGAAAAAAAACGGTAAAAGCCATAACCGTCACACATATACATGTATAAATTATTGCAAAATACACAAAATGTTTTCTGTTCTCTAAATTATATTTCTTCTTTCTCATGCTTTCCCCCGGGAACTGTCTCTGTCGGCCGATACTGTTTAAAGAGCTTTATCTGAATCAACACGATACCCGATTCCCTTCACAGTCTTTATCACATCCTCACCAAGCTTTGCCCTGATGCGCTTCATATAGACAGTCACTGTATGGTCATAGACATCGTTGCCTGTCGCCTCCCAGATGCAGTCAAGCACGGCATTTCTGGACACAGCCTTGTCGTGATTTGTAAAAAGCAGATCAAGTATGCGGTTTTCAAGACTTGAAAGAGCAATCAACTGTCCAGCCCTTCTTGCTTCCTTTTTGTCCATGTCATAGCTTATGCTTCCTGCATGTATGACAGATGAACTGTCATCACTTTTCCTTCGTAAAAATACGCGGTTTACCCTCGCCACAAGCTCCCTTACGGAAAAAGGCTTTGTGATGTAATCCTCCGCTCCAATCTCAAGGCCATTTACTATATCATTTTCCTCATCCCTTGCGGTAAGAAAAATCACCGGTGTTTTTTCTTTTTCCAGCCTTTCGCTGTAAAAATCAAAGCCGTTCCCATCCGGAAGCGACACATCAAGCAGCACAAGGCCGGGGTGCTCACTCAAAAGTGCCCCAGCCTCCTTTAAATTGCCTGCTGTCAAAAGCTCATATTCAGGTTCTGTAAAGGTATCACACAGTCCCTCTGTTATTCCTTTATTGTCCTCTATGAGAAGTATTTTTTTCATATCAGCTCCCGCATTTCCTACAGATTTTCATTTTTGATCGTCTCAATAATGTTATTGTGTCTAAGCTTCGTCATTGATAGTTTCATGATAGCATAAATCAGCATTATTACAACCACTATACACAATATAATTGCTTTATACGGCAGCTCATAAATGATTGCATCATCCATCCTGTTCATCATAACACATAAGAGATAGCTTATTAAAATACCAAGCGGTACTCCTATTACAAGCGCCTTCACAGATATAAACACACTCTCGAGTCTGACCATTCCCACAAACTGCTTATCTGTCATTCCAATGCTTCTTAATGTGGCAAACTCGCGGCTTCTAAGCTCCATTCCGGTACTTAAGGTATTGATGATATTTGTGATTCCTATTAAGGCAATGACTACAATAAGTCCGTATGCAAATACTCCAAGCAGTGTAAAGAGTGACTTTTCATCGCGCATCTGCTTATCCAGATTGCTGACATAAAAACTAATCTGCGAATACTCAGGATTTCCTTCCGTCTCCTTTTCGAATGTATCCTGATATTCATCTGCATTTTCTGCAACCACATATGCCAAATATGACGCATATCCCGGTTTAATCTCATTACCGTTCTTGCCGTCACCCCATAGGCTTTCAAAACCTTTTTGGTTCATAAACAAAAGCGTGTTGCTGTAGCCCTTATAACCTATTGGTACCTTGTCTGTGACACCTGCAATAGTTACATCCACAGTCTTTCTGACTCCGTTATTTATTGTTTCCTCGTCAACGTATCCACTGTTATCCTCTGTGTTAATTTCTGTGCTGCTTTCTGTATCGCCTTCCACTGCATTGTCATCAGAAGAAGCATCATCATACACATTGTAGCCACACTCGATTGTATCTCCTGCTTTATATTTGTACAGCTCCATCTCTTTTTTGACGTATTTTGAGCTATTCTCATTATACACATCAAAGGTGCATTTATTCACAAGAATTGCTCCTGCAGCTGCATTTTTTATGCCTGCGTCAGACGCATACTTATCATACGATTTATCATCCAAAACCGTGATTAAAAACATTTGCGAGACATCCTCACTGTCATCATAAAGCTGCCTGCAATACTCTCCATATTCCTTTGTGTACTCCGGCTTACTGACATCGAAATCATAGCCTGCTCCAACCAGATAATCCTCAGCGCCTTCAATGCCACTCAAAAGCTTAGAGAACTTTTCAATATCAATGTCTTTTTTACATGACATATTTATTCCAATATTGTAATCTGCTGATGCATATGACATCCCAACAACGCTAAAGGCCATAGACATAAAGTATGATATCACAATAAAGGTTACTGAGCAGATGACAATAGATGTCACTGTGGTTCTGTACTTTTTATTGTTCCTCTTTATATTCTTAAATGATATAACGCCTCCAATGCCCCAGATTCTGCCTATAATCGCCGGTGTCTTAAGCTTTGCTGACTTTATTTTAATCTCCTTTGTGTTTCTTATTGCTTCAAGCGGTGTGACCTTTGCAGCCCTTCTTGCACTGCCTGTTGCTGAGAAATAAATGGTTGCTATACTCAGTATCACAGCAAGAATAAGTGCAGGCAGTGATGTGTGGAAGCTCAAAGCAACGTTAAGCCAGCCTGCTGACAGCGCATTTACCACCTTGACAAGTATAAGCGATGCCAAAATACCACTCATGGTACCTACAGGAATACCAACCACTCCAAGCATTGCTGCCTCTGTCTTAACGCTGCTTTTTATCTGTCGCCTCGTAGCACCCACGCTTGCAAGCATGCCATACTGCCTGATTTTTTCAGTGATTGATATGTTGAAGCTGTTTTTGATACAGTACACCGATGTCAATATGATTATCAAAGCCACAACAGCGGCCACTGTAAACAGTGCTTTAAATGAACCGTCAATCGGGAAAACGCACTCATAGTTTATAAGGTATCCATTCATATATATATCATATTTTGCATTTTCCATCTCTTTAAGAAACCTGTCACTCTCCTCAGCGGACATTTCAACAGATGAATTATTTGCTTTCTCAAACAGCTTTTCATCCACACCAATTATATCTGCAGTCACAACATCCTTGTTTCTTAAAGCCTTTTGAGTGTATCTGCTGTACACTGTGAGTGTAGTGTCAGCTTCACTTGCCTCATTCTTTGTGCCGTTATCAATTGCTGCCAGTTCATCAGAGTATGTGACAAATGTATATCCGGCGGCACTATAATCCTCCATTCCATAGCCCGGTCTTTCCATGATGCCTACCACCTTGTAGTGCTTTGTCACAGTATCGCTAAGTGTCTCTGCCTCATGCTCATATGCGCAGTTTTCCGATATGACACTTTCGGTGTTTGAATCATATCTCTTTCCGATATCAAGTGTTATCTCATCTCCCACCTTTATGTCGATTCGTCCGTTTGTCTTTAAGTGCCTTGGAATGATTATCTCATCCTCATTTTTTGCCATGCGCCCCTCTATCAGGTTAAAGCAGCCTTTCTCAAAGCCTGCCTCATCTGTTGCCATGACATATGCATACGGCTTATCCTCATTCTTGCAGCCGTCTAGCTTTGCAAAGCCCATTCCCATTGTCTCAAATGTGCTTTCAATATTTCTGTTGTTTTTAAACTCCGAAAGCTCAGTCATTTTCACATTAGAAAATTTCACATGAAAATCACCGTCCTTTTGCTTCTGGTATTCGATCATACTGTACTGAAAGCTTGACACAAGTGTGACAAGCGCCGACAAAAGCGCTGTTGCAAGAATTATTCCGACTATCGTGACAATAGTTCTTTTCCTGTTGAGCTTTAAGTTTTTTAATGTGAGTGTCTTCATCAAATTCATCTGATTTTACCATCCTCTATCATTATTGTGCGGTCAGCCGCCTTTGCAAGCTCCATATTGTGTGTAATCATAATAATTGTCTGGTTGAGCTCACGGTTTGAGGTCTTTAATAGATGCATAATCTCATTGCTTGCTTTGGTATCCAGGTTTCCGGTCGGTAGGTTCAATTTAGTAGTATGAAAATCTCTGTTATTTTTTACGTATTTTACGTATATTTTTATTGACATTACGTAAAATACGTGTTATTATATACTTGTAAGGAGGAAACAATACAAATGAGATTTCGAGAAATTGAAAAAATAGTCCTCAATGACGGATGGGAGTTAGTAGATGTGAGAGGTTCACATCACCAATACAAACACCCAACCAAAACGGGAAAAGTTACAATCCCAAATCATCGAGGCGACATTCCTCAAAGGGTTGTCAACTCCATACTCAAACAGGCGGGTCTCAAATGAGACCTGCCACCCATTAAAGAAAGGAGCGTTATCATGAATTATATTTATCCTGCTGTTTTTTATCCGGAGGGCGACGGGAAATATTCAGTTATTTTCCCCGACCTCAATGATTTAGCAACTTACGGAGATAACCTTGCGGACGCTTTCGCAATGGCTCAAGAGGCTTGCGGTCAGTATTTATTCACATCCTTGCGTGATGGTGATGTTCTTCCCGCTCCGACCTCTCTTGATGCAGTTGAAAAGGACGAGGATGCAGCACTTGTCAATTTGATTTGCGTCAACCTCGACGAATACGCCCGTGCGTACAATGACAAAGCGGTCAAGAAAACTTTGAGTATTCCTGCATGGCTCAATACTGCATGTGAAAATTACGGTATCAACTATTCAAAAGTTTTGCAAGATGCGTTGATTGCCAAAATTCAAGCACGTTCATAAATCCATTATAGCACAAGGACGACACCCGTTTCCGGATGCCGTCCTCTTTTTTTGTCTGTATGCTCTTATAACTGCTCGAATTGTACATGCTCCGATTCTCCGGAGAGGTAAAGGTCGCCGATTGTTCTGACCATCTTCTTTCCGTCCACAACATGAATCTCTTTCACATAATATGACTGTCCTCTGATAGCACGACCGCAGATGTTCTCATTGCCCCACGCTGCGGAACGTCTGATATTGAGTGAGCCGTCGCAAATGACCGTCACTTTCATTTTTCCCTGCGGGATGATGACTTTGTCCTCCGGCTCGTCCTCTGCCTCCTGTGGCTCTGTATTTGCCCCATTCTCGCCCGTTTCCGGTTCAGTCGGAGGATTTGTCGTCTCTGCATCGTTTGAGGCTGTTCCCCCGTCCTCTGCGTCCTCCTGCTGCCCTGCTGCATCCTCGTCACTCTCAAATGTTGTCATTTTCTCAACGGTTTCTGCATCGACTGTTCCGACCTTGTTTCCGTCTGCATCGTATGTGTTGACGCTGCCGTCCGGATTTGTCTGCAATGCTCCCTCCGGAACATTGTCCGTGAGTGAGCCGATGACGTTTCCGTTTTCATCCCACACAACAAAACTCTCGTCCTTTGCTGCTGCTTTCATTGCTCCCTCAATGGTCTTGTACTCTTTGCAGTCCTCTTTCTTGAACTCTGTTCCTTTGCCTAAATAGTATAACATGATTTTCCCTCCTATTTGCTCAAATACTTGCTTGACGCATATCCGACGATGTTCTTGTAAACCACATACAACCATTTCACACCGTTGCAATCGTTATAATATCCATAGCACTGGACTTTCTCACCGTTTTTCATCACCGCAAGGATTGACTTTCCTGTTCCTGCTCCCGCACGGAGATTCAATCCGGATGCAGTCACCTTGTAAGTTCCTGCAAGGCTCTTGTTGAACCCGTGTGCAACGTCGACCTTTGCATTGCTCTTGACTGTTGTTGTGTTGGATGCACCTGTTCCGGATGACTTTGCCCCGTCCGTGAGGTTCACTGCAACGTGAGCATTGTCATTGAGGGTGATGTCTCCCTCAAGCAAATACGCATCCGATGTCAGATATTTGCTATCTGTCAACACCTCGAATCCTGCTGCCTTGAGACCTGCTCTCATGTTTCCGGTATAGAGATAAATGCTCACATTCTTCATTTTCTCATTTCCCAGTCTGTAACCTGCACCCT
>ERZ773107.2577-NODE-2577-length-13180-cov-5.493105_pt1 | contig 13180 bp, 10 predicted proteins | sample MGYA00580571_ERZ773107 | MGnify/ENA primary metagenome ERZ773107 (study PRJEB29015, sample SAMEA2737843) | human gut metagenome | biome: human gut; feature: human-associated habitat; material: faeces | place: China | collected 2012 ... | reverse complement strand
ATTAGACAAGCAGCGCAGCAAGCAGTATGATAATAGTATTATTACTGACTGACCTCTAAAAAATTACGGCGTTCTGCCGCAGGAGAAATTTTATGGAAGCTATTATCATCGTGATCTTTTCCTTTATACTGCTCAGCTGCATTCTGGCAGGCTACTCCATTCTCTGGGCCCTGCTTTTCGGCTATCTGATGTTTTTCGGTTACGCCCTCCGGCAGGGACATACGCCAGTACAGGTACTGACAATGTCCGGACGAGGAATCCGCACGATCAAAAATATCCTCTTCATCTTTATCCTTATCGGTATGATCACCGCCGTCTGGCGGGCCTGCGGCACGATACCGTTCATTATTTACCATATGTCGGGCCTGCTCATACCATCGGTATTCATTTTGATAGTTTTTCTGCTCTGCTGTTTCGTTTCACTTTTAACAGGCACCTCTTTCGGTACTGCGGCCACGATCGGCATCATCTGTATGTCTATTGCCAAAGCCAACGGTATCGATCCCACCTTTACCGGCGGCGCGATCTTATCAGGCATCTATTTCGGCGACCGCTGTTCACCGATGTCGACCAGCGCCCTTCTGATCAGCGAACTGACGCAGACTGATATTTACTGTAATATCAAAAATATGTTCAAATCAGCGCTGCTGCCTTTTTCAGTCACCTGCCTGCTTTACGCCCTGCTGGGATTTTCCGGTACCGGCAACACTGGCACAGCCGACCTGTACTCACTCTTTCCGCAAAACTTCGATCTGCACTGGACTACCACTATTCCAGCGCTGCTGATCATCGTTCTTTCATTGTGCAAGGTCAAGGTCAGGCTGACGATGGCAGCCAGCATCATTACCGGCAGTCTGCTATGCCTTTTCCTGCAGGATATCACTCCCCCCCAACTGGGCTCGATCATGTTCTACGGCTTTTACCCTGCTGATCAGCAGCTGGCCCAGATCCTCAGCGGCGGCGGTATCATTTCCATGTTCACCGTCAGCGTCATCATTATTCTTTCCTCCGCTTACGCCGGGATTTTTGAAGCAACAGGCTTTTTGAATACTACGCAGGCCCGCCTTGCACAGCTTGGAGAAAAAATAACGCCGTACGGCAGCATTTTGCTGACAGCCACCATCACAAGTATGGCAACCTGCAACCAGACCCTCAGCAGCATCCTCACCTATCAGCTGCACAAGGACAGCGCTGACAATATGCAGCAGCTGGCCCTGGACCTGGAAAACAGCACTATCGTAGTAGCGGCGCTCATCCCCTGGTCGATCGCCTGCGCTGTACCGCTCGCCACCGTAGGCGCCGGCAACGCTTCGATCCTGTTTGCCTTTTATCTTTATCTGCTGCCCCTGTATAATTTATGGCGGCCATACAAAGTAACCCCAGTCTAATAAATAAACCACCTGACTGCAAGAGCGATCAGGTGGTTTATTTTTATTGTCATCTTTTTTGCGCCTTCTGCAGCAAACTGCTGTCAGCCAGGTCAACGACCAGCGGCTCCAGCCCCTGGCTGCGTACATAGTCCGCCCCTGCGGCAGTAGTAATGATCCTGCCGCCGCGCCCTAAAACCTTACCGTCCATATAACAGACCTGCCCGCCGATGATCGTGGCAAACGCGCTGCGCTGCAACCTGTCGACGATCGTAATATCGGCATCCCGCCCTGCTGTCAGGCTGCCCTTATTTGCAAGACCAAGCAGCCGCGCCGGCTGATAGCTGATCTTCGCCACCAGCTCCTGCAGCGACAGCCCGCCCAGATCGACCAAAGCCAGACCAGCAGGCAGCAGTACATTGCGTGGAATACCGCCGCCGTCAGTACTGACAGCGTCTACAGCAAAACTGCCGTCAGCCTTTTTCGCCGTTGCCAGCCGCACCCGCGGCCCAACAGGATTGACCGCAAAACTGACGGAAACCAGCGTTTGCTGCCCGCGCCAATAATCCCTGGCCGCCTCACCTGTCAGCAAAGTCATTTCCTGTCCCTGCGGATAATTGACATGTGCCCAGCCAGACAAAAGCGCAGCCTCCATGCCCGCCTCATCCTCCGTAAAGCCGCCGGTTTTCAGGCAGCGGCGGGTAACCATGCTGCCCGGCATACCGTCAATAATTTCAGCGCTGGTACCGTTGAGCGGTGATAAATAAGACTCGCAGGAAATATTAGGATTGGCCGCCAAAGCTTTAAGGGCCAGCTCCGTTTCTTCCGCCTCCGGCAGTACCGTACCACGGCAGTAAGCATTGATATGCGCTAAATGCAGGGGGTTGCCGTCGGCCAGCTCCACCGCCTCCAGCATGCCTTCGATATTGGAACCATGAGCGGCCGTACCGGCGTGAAAAGCCGTATAAGCTCCCAGCTCTGCCGCAGCCCTGATCGCTCTGGCCGTTGCTGCCACCGTCAGCGGATAATGCCCGCCCAGTAGCTTGATGCCTAACGACCCCTGCTTCTGCACTTTCGTTATCAGCTGCTGCAGCTCTGCTGACGAAGGATCGTCACCGCTGACCGTATATCCCGGCCGCACATATTCTATCGTAGCCAGATTGAGACCGGTCCCATATTCACGCGCCAACTCCAGTACACTTATGCCCGGCCCCGACATATCCAAAGCACTGGTCACACCGGCCTTGACCAGCATCGTGTGGGCGTAGCTGCCTCCCAGCCAGGCTGAAGCATGCACATGCGAATCGATCAAGCCCGGCAATACCAGCTTGCCGGACGCATCCAGCTCCTGCACGGCGCTGCCGCCGATACTGCTTTCCACCGCCGCAATCATGCCGTTCTGCACAGCCACATCAAAATATCCTTCCCGTGCCGACACATAATCGACCACATATCCGTTTTTGATCAGTAAATCATATTGCATTTGCTGCCCCTCCCTCAAACCAGTTCAGGTAAAAAGCGACGCTGCCTGTTTTTGCGCAAGCAGCGTCAGCTATTTTCCAGTCAATATTATTTATGCATTTTATAAAAAGCTTCCATAAACTCAGCCAGCTTCTCGCAGCCTGCCAGCGGCATCGCATTGTAAATCGAAGCCCGCAGTCCGCCAACACTGCGGTGTCCCTTCAGGCCACCCATCCCCAACTCCTCGGCCTCGGCCGCAAAACGCTTCTCCAGCGCTTCGGTCGGCAGTCCAAAAGTCACGTTCATCAGCGAACGGCTGTCAGTTTTGGCAAAGCCGCGGAAAAAATCAGGATACATATCGATCACATCATAAACGATCTTGGCCTTCGCCACATTGCGCTGCTCCATCATCACCAGTCCGCCCTGCGCCTTCAGCCACTTGGCAACCTTGCCGACGATATAGACCGCAAAAGCCGGCGGCGTATTATACAGAGAACCGTTATCAAGATGAGTTTCGTAATTCAGCATACTGTGCAGAGCTTTAGAACGGCCCTCAATAAATTTTTTACGGGCAATTACTGCTACCGCGCCGGCAGGACCGATATTCTTCTGTACCCCGGCATAAATCAGCGAAAACTTCTCCGCCGGGATCGGTTTACTCAAAATATCCGAAGACATATCCGCGATCAGCGGTACAGCACCGGTTTCAGGATAAACGCTGTATTCTGTGCCTTCGATCGTATTATTAGCCGTGATATGCAGATAAGCGCAGTTTTCCGGCAGCCTGATCTCGCCCGGCTGCGGCACCCGGTCATACTTTTCAGCCTTACTGCTGAAAGGGATAACGACCTTACCTACCTTTTCCGCCTCTTTTACAGCTTTATCCGAAAAATTACTGGTCACGGCATAAGCCGCCGTTTGTCCAGCCCCTAAAAAATTCATCGGTACCATTGAAAACTGCAGGCTGGCGCCGCCGCCCATAAAGAGCACGCAATAATCGTCGCCCAGACCCAAAAGCTCCTTGATGTCGGCTTCCGCCTCAGCATTGATTTTTTCATAAATCGGCGCACGGTGGCTCATTTCCAAAATCGACATACCGCTGCCCTGCAGATCCAACAGCTCGGACTGTACCTCCTGCAGCACTTCCAGCGGCAGCATGGCCGGGCCGGCGTTAAAATTATAGATACGCTTCATTATTCATCTTCTCCGATCAAATGCACGACCATCGCATCGCGCAGCTTAGGTTCAAACCAGGTCGATTTCGGCGGCATGATCTTACCGGCATCAGCTACCTTGATCAGCTCCTCCATCGACGTCGGATACATGGCAAAAGCCACACTGTAGGCCCCTGCGTCTACTTTAGCCACCAAAGCATCCAACCCGCGGATACCGCCCATAAAATTGATGCGCTCATCCGTACGCGGGTCTTTGATGCCCAGGATCGGTGCCAGCAGATTATCCTGCAAGATCGAAACGTCCAGCGACCCGATCACATCATCCGCGGCAAAGGTACCTTCCTTCGCAGTCAGACGACGCCATTTTCCGGTCAGATACATACTGAACTGATGCCGCGCTTCCGGCTTCGGACCGTTTTCCAGCTCGCTGATCTCAAACTTTTCTCCGACTCTGCTTAAAAATTCTTCCACCGACAAACCGTTCAGGTCTTTGACCAAACGGTTATAATCCATGATCTGCATCATATTATCGGGAAAAATGACCGCTAAAAAAGTGCTATATTCTTCATTAGAACCATGCCTCGGCGTTTTGCCAAGCTCGTCAGCCACACGCATAGCCGCAGCACTGCGGTGATGGCCGTCGGCAATATACATTACCGGCACGTCCTCAAACAGACGGGTCAGCTCGGCGATCTCCATCAGGTTCTCCACCACATACAGGGTGTGCTGCACGCCGTCCTCCGACGTAAAATCATATACCGGCTTTTTGGCTCCCATCAGGCTCAAAATATAAGTATTAATCTCGGGCTTTCCCTTATAAGTTAAAAAAACAGCGCCGGTCTGCGCTTCTGTCGCCAGAATATGATTGACCCGGTCCTGCTCTTTATCATGCCTGGTCAGCTCGTGCTTCTTGATAATGTTCTCGCGGTATTCCTCCACCGAAGCAGCGGCCACAAGGCCGATCTGGATATGCTGCCCCATCTGCTGACGATAAATATAGTAGCAGGGCGTCGTATCTTTTTTCATCTGCCCGTCGGACAGATACCTGTCGAGATTTGTTTTCGCCATCTTATAAACTGCCTGGCTGTGCGGATCGATACAATCCGACATCGTCGCTTCCGATTTTGTCACCCGCAAAAAGCTCAGCGGATTCTTATTAAGTATCTGCCGCGCCTCTTCGGTATCCATCACGTCATAAGGCAAAGCAGCGATCTCTGCCGCATATTCCGGCACCGGACGCAGCCCGCAGAACGGTCTGATCTGTGTCATCTAAAAAACCTCCTCCAGCGTCGTATGTATATACAAACACATGTTAAAATCAAATTAGTCCTTATTTATATTATTTTACTCAGTTCTCTGCTAAAACGCAAGCGTCGCCGCAGCAAACACCAGCGCTGTAAAAAATATTTTCCTGCGGCGTAATAAATATAACACTTTTCCCGGTTTCTTATCCATCCAAAATAAGTTATAATAGAGGAAGTCGTTTTAAATAAGGGGAGTGTCCATCCGTGTCATCTATAACAGTCAACCGACGTGTCCTGCAAAAGCTTATTCCCATCGCCATCGGCTATCTGGCCCTTGGCATCGCCTGCGGTATTCTGGCACAGCAGGCCGGTCTCACACCGCTTGAAGCCCTGGGGATGAGCGTGCTCGTTTTCGCCGGCTCCGGTCAGTTCATCGGCATCGCCATGATGGCCCAGGGTGCGGCCCTCGTTTCTATCGGACTCACTATTTTTATCGTCAACCTGCGTCATCTTTTATTCAGTTCCACGCTGATGAATTTTTTTAACGGCCGCAGCAAAAACTTTCTCATCGGCTATGCCCACGGCATCACCGATGAGACCTTTGCCGTCAACCTGAACGCCTTTGAAACAGAAACAGATCCCCGCTGGACGTGCGAAGAAGCCCTGGGGCTCAACGTCACCTCCTGCGCCGTCTGGTCGCTCAGCAATGCCCTCGGCTGCTATGCCGCCGCTTATCTCAACCCGCCTACCGAGCTGGTTTCCTATCTGCTGATCGCCATGTTCCTCGGCATCTGGGTCAACTATCTCACCGACCGTAAAATGATCATCACCGGGCTGGTATCAGGGCTTCTGGCGATCCTGCTTTCGCAGATCGTTCCCTATAAGCTGCATATCGTGCTGGCAACTCTGGCCGCCTCCGGCGCCGCCTGCTATATCACCGAACGCCATGCGGGAGGTGCCGATAATGTCCGCTGAATACGTTTGGGGCGCCATTTTCATTATGATGGGTGTCACCTATATCTCCCGTATCATCCCTTTTTTGCTGCTGGCCGGCAAACCTGTGCCGCGCTGGTTCAAAACCTGGCTCACCTACGTGCCGACAGCCATTTTCGGTGCGCTGGTCCTGCCCGATGTCTTTCTACCCGCAGGCAGCCTGGATCTGGGACTGAACAATCTGTACCTGTGGTCGACCGTCATCATCTTCCCGCTGGTCTATAAAACAAAATCACTGGGGCTGGCGATAGTCAGCGGCGCCGCCGTCTTTGCACTGCTGCAGGCCGTACTCTGATCTATCGGCACAGCCTTCAGCATCGAGGGGAATCTGCTTTGGAAATTTTTTTACAGGGCCTTACCATGGGGCTGGCCTATCTTGCCCCCATCGGCGCCCAAAATCTTTTTGTCATCAATACGGCGCTCACCGCGCCTTTAGGCATTGCCCTCGTCACTGCAGGCATCGTCGCCTTCTTTGACATCAGCCTGGCGCTGGCCTGCTTTTGGGGCATCGGCCTTGTGATCGAACACAGTCTGCTACTGCAAAAAGCACTGCTCGGCGGCGGCGGACTGATCTTGATCTATCTGGCCTGGCAGCTGCTGCATGCGCAGGTGCAGACAGACACCTCTGCTTACAGCCAGCCGACGCTTTGGCAAACGGCCACACTGGCCTTTACCGTTACCTGGTTCAACCCACAGGCCGTTATCGACGGTACGCTGATGCTGGGCGCCTTTCGTTCATCACTGCCTGCCGATACCGCAGCATTCTTTATCAGCGGCGTAGCAGCTGCCTCCTGCCTGTGGTTCTTCGGACTTACCGGCATTTTCAAAACCTGCTGCCAAAATCTGCACCCCAGCCATATGCAATGGGTCAACCGCATTTGCGGCGTCGTTATTTTCGTTTACGCCCTCAAACTGCTTTACACCTTTGGGCAGATACTTTAAAAACAATGAATACACATATAAAAAATGCAACAGCTTAAACAGCTGTTGCATTTTTTTGTTCTGACACTTTTAATTTACTGCTGTAATTTTTTCCTGGCTGCACAATAGAATATCTTCTACCGAACAGTCAAACACATCGGCCAGTTTCACAAGTATCTCCAGACTGATCAACGTCCTGCCACACTCCAGATTACTTAGATGCGGCTGCGACATCTGCAGGGCTTCCGACAACTTCACCTGCGAAATTTTTCTTGCCTTCCGCATCACCTTCACATTACTACCTAAATTATTTAGATCATAACGCTGTTTTTTCATTTTACCATCTACACCACTCTTACCCATATAATCGTTTCAACTACCGGACCAACTACTTTTGTTTTATTTAATCTTTTCCAGCTTTTTTATTATCCACAACTCTATTTTATAAAATAATACTACAAACGATTAGTTTTTGCAACAACTTCTTTTGCCCACAAACGAATTTATATCATCAAATACAACATTAGTCTGCCATATTTTTATTTTATATTCTTCTAGACAATATTTTTATAAGATTCTGCTGACGTTTTTTATTAGCTTACTGACTTACCCATACTGCTTCCGACAGCTCTTCTACAGACACATTCCCACTCCTGCTGCAGCAAAGGATATTTCGCCAGCAGATACAGCAGCCAAACTCGCCGAACTTGTAGCCCTAGGGCGCAGCCGCATCTCACAAATCTTTCTGCATTGGACTGCCGGGCATTACGGCCAGCTTTACGACGACCACCACTTCAATATCGACGCCGGCGGCATGGTATGCAAAAAGCAGCCCCCTTGTTTAAAAGGGCTGCTTTTTAAAGAACACAATGTTTTCTTTTAACGTTTTTAGAATTTCTTGCAGTAAAGGGCATCAAATAATACTATATTTTATCTTAAATATTCCTTTCTTTTAACGACAAAAATTGCTTTAGACTTTCTTGAAAGAAAGTCAACAAAGAACTTTCAGCACTGTTAGTATTTTGATTACGCTGTACTCGCTGCTCAAATGAACATTTAAGGGAAAGAATCTTGAGGTTCACAGAAACAGTGCCTCAAGCCCTCACTTAAAACGTGAATCTTAACCCGGCATTGAACTGCCACTCTGTCCGCAGATCGCCGCCAAAGGTTTTTAAGGCGTCAAAATACAGGTTGCTGTTTTTGGCAATGCCCAGGTTAGCACCCAGCCCGATCTCATACCAGGTACCCGTCAGGTCGCCTGTTTGCAGTGCCAGTCTGCTGTTTTCGTAGTAACCAGTCGCGCCGCCGTTGCCGCCGAAGTCATGCAATGCCGATGCTTTGACATAGGCATTGCTGGCACGCCCGCCGATCGTAAACTCTTTGCCGCCCAGGAATCCCAGGCGTACAACCGCGCTGTTGACGCTATCCTGCCTGATCATAACATCGTTACTGGTGGTGTAATCGACACTGCCAATATGGCCCAGACTCAGTTCGGCCTGCGGTTCTACGAACCAGCCTGCATTCAGGTCCTGCCTGTAACCATATTCGGCGCTGATACCATAAGCCCATGTATCATAATCGGCTTTAGCTGCATTGCCGCTCAAATCTACCAGTTTGAAATCGTTAGCCAGTTTACTGCCGCGGGCGATAACGTCAAGGTAATGGCCCCTGCTGCCCAGCCAGCTGGCATACACACCTACGCCTGTGCTGCTCATATCGCCGCTGCCGCTGTTATAGCCGGCACTGCCGTCGATGCGGTTGACGGCGATGCCTGTATAAAGCTTGCCGCCTTTGTAGTCCTGCACTTTGTCGATACCGCCCTGAAAGGCTGTGTAATCCTGATCGAAAGAACGGCCGTAGGCGCTGTCTGCGCTCATTTCGCCCCGGTAGTAGCGCGCCCAGACGCCGCCTTTCGCTGCTTCTTTATCGTTACGCAAATCACCCATACGTTTCATCAGGTTATTACCTTCGATGCGCCACATACTGCCCAGCGCCATCTGCGCGTCACTGACTGCCATCGCCGTTTCAGAAGGAGTACCTTCTTTAGCCAAAGCTATTTCTGTTATATTGACCTGATTGCCGCTTACTTCTACAGTTGGCGTTACTTTGAACCGTTCCAGCGGGCTGTCTAAATGGCTGGCCTGCCCGGTGAAATTATCCAGATCCTGCCCGTTCAAATTGGTGATAGTCAAAACATTGGCCTTGCCGCTGACAGTAACGATATCTGCTTCTGACAATGCATTTTTGAACGCTTCTTCATAACCTATTTGGATATATTGTTTGGCATTGCCGTTCTCTATCGTATCAAAGGTAATGCTGTCCGCTTTATTATTTGCAAGATCAGTTGTAAAACGAAAAGCATTGCTGCCATCCAGTTTCAAAGTGCCTCCTGTAACAGTGCGATCAGCGGTCGTACCGCTGAAACCCAACACAGCATTATGCAAATATGTCAGAACAGCATTATCAGTATCAAACCCGTCGCTAGTATTTAAAACAGCTTTACTGGCAAATAAAACAGCAGCGTTATCAGCATAAATCGCATAGGCTTTGCTGCCTTCGGCAGCAACTGTATTTTGAGCCTTGGCCCCGATAGTAATTGTATCTGTGTCTTTGCCGCCCAAATTCATAACGGCGCCGTTTTCAGCATACACGCCATATGCCTCTGCTTTGGAGCCGGTACTGCCGTTACTGCCTGCCGTGCCAGCACCATCGACACTTGAAGCACCATTACCGGCAGCACCCGCTGTCGCTTCCGCAACAATCAGGTCAGCTACTATCATCGTCTTTGCACTGCCGCTACTATAGGCTCCGTAAGCATAGGCATCGCCGCCATCACCACCATCGCCGCCTATGCCATGTGCTGTTGGTGAAGAATAGCTTTTACTTACCCCACCGCCAGAGCCGCCCATACCGCCTGTAGCCTGTGCTGTAATTTTAGCTGCCGTTACAGCTGCTGCGCCGCCGACATTGCTGACGCCATAGGCCGCACCTGTAGATCCAGTACCGCCCTTTCCTCCTGTACAGCCAGCGCCATCAACAACTGTATCAAAATAATTTGCACTAATACCATATCCACCCTTGCCGCCCGTAGCCTGTACCGCAATTTCCGCCGCAGTTACTTCCGAAGCCGTGCCGTCTAAAATATTGATACCATAAGCAGCGGCAGCACCTCCTGTGCCGCCCGTTATTCCCTGGGAACCATATACGCTGCCATAGTTATTACCCATACCTCCTGTAGCAGATATCTGCAACTTCTGCACTGTCGCCTGCAAGCTGCCTGCAGTGTTTTGTATACCTGCTGCCATAGCTGTGCCGCCAGTACCGGTCGCAATTTCATTGGCTATAACGCCACGCTCTGCCTCGGTAAAATCACTTTTAGAAATACCATCATAATTTGACCCGCCGCCTTTACCGCCTACAGCAGTGATTTTGATATCTGCCGCAGCAACAAGCTTGCTGTTTGCTTCCCGGTTATCCAGTCCAAAAGCAGAAGCCGTGCCGCCGGTACCTCCTATCGCCTGCACTTTTCCTGTGGCAGCAACATTTTCAGTACTTTTATTCATAAGTCCGATACTGCCTCCATCACCGCCATAAACGCTGATATCCATGCCGGCTACCTCAAGCTCCAACTCCCCGCCTGCCGCGCTTATACCTGCAGTATAAGCGTCACCGCCATTACCGCCGCTGCCGCCTATGCTGCTTTTTCCTTCGCCGCCTACACCGCCATTTCCACCCGTGCTGCCCATTGTGATCTTACCTATCCGGCCGTCGGTTTTACCGCCTGTAGTGTGAACACCGGCAGCTATCATTCGTCCGCCTGTACCGCCGAGAGACGCAATGACGTCCTGCCCAGCCTGTTTTTTTATACTTTCACCCTGTCCACCATCTCCGGCAGAAAAATAATTACTATGAATCAGCGATTCTATAGTCTGTAAATCTAAATGCGCCAGCCCGCCGCTTATCTCGACACCATAGGCCATAGTTGCGCCGCCGTTACCGCCGTCTGCTGCCTTGCCTGCCTCGCATACACTACCACTACCGCCGCCTCCAGCGCCATTATCTACTGTATAAAACTTCAAACTGCCATTCAACTTAACAGTGGCTTCTCCGCCGGTGATCCTGATGCCATAAGCTTCAGTATCACCGCCATTGCTTAAAAATGCGCTTCCTTCAGCTTTTGAGAGATCGGAAACACCAGAATATTGATTTCTGGCAGTTACCTTTATACTTTCACCCGTAAAATTAACCTGGCCGCTGTCAATCTGCAGCCCCACAGCCAGTACGTCCTTGCGCTCATTACTGCCTGTATCGACCCCACCAAGTCGGAAGACTTGATCTGTCTCAGCGCTTACATCTATATTTGCCGCAATTATTGTCAGATCATGCTTTACTTCAAGTCCATAAGCAGCCGCCGCACCAGCGACCTGGCTGATGCCCTGGTAAGAACTTCCGTTCATGCCTCCTGTAGCCTTGACAGTGATATTGCCTAAGGTAACATTATTTTTACTTTCATCCACGGTTATTTTAGCAAAGGCATCGCCCCCTTTAGAGCCTTCCATTACCGTTGGACTGGATTTATCATCATTGCCACCATCACCGCCATCAGCTTTAACCGAAATGGCATTAGTAAAAGTATCATCTTTTATAACACCAACTATAGAAGCGCTTTCGCCGTCAGTAATACCACTGCCCTGATTATAATTATTGCCGGGATTACCCGTAGCGGTATCACTACTGTAGCTGTTAGTAATATCGACCGTTTTTTCTGCGGCGTAAGCCTCATTGATCACAATATTGATACCGCGGGAATATACGATAGATATCGCCATCAGCGTATGGGCTATTTTTTTAGCTAAACCTGCTTTCCTTGACATTCTTCATCCTTCTTTCTCAATTCATCATTATTGATATTTGTCTTTTAAAAAATATTTTAATAAAGCTTCATAATACGAAGCAGATTCAGCATATTTGCCCTGCTTATAAAGCAGGCGCGCCGTCATGATCGCTGTCTGTACTGTTTTGCCATCCATAGGACGCAGATCGCTCCACAGCGATTTTTTTACATACTGCCAGTACAGCTCTTTGGCATTGCTGTCCATATAATAAATATGCCAGGGCTTGATATAATCGATGTAATGCACAAGCACTACTGCCAAGTCCTCATTCAGAGCTGTATTATTGATAACGATTCCGTTAAATATTTTAGGCAGTTCTGCAAACTCGCCGTCAACCACACCGTTGAGCGCGTCCTGGTCGCCCCAGAGGATCTTGGTACTGCCTACCTGCTCCAACCAGACAAACAGCTTCTGCGTCAGCTTTTGCTGCCGCCATTTTACAAGGTCCATTACAAGCACACCTGAATTAAAGTAACGCCCGCTTTTAAGGCCGATGCGCACACAGCTTTTAGCTTCCCCATAGTCGCGTATCGCTCCCAAAACCTTTCCCTGCAGATCGCTCTGCCACAACGGCAGAATATCACCTTTGCAGATAATATCCGCATCAAGATAAATAAGCCGTGTCACCGTTTGAGGCAGCATGTCGGCAAACAGATAGCGATAATACATGGCCTGAGTGATGTGTCCCGGCGGTACGATAAACTTCATACCCTCAGTACTTTTAATCTGGTAAAAGTGCAGCGTCAGATTACGGTACAGCTGTTCCATCTTTAGCAGCCGCTCCATATCCTCTGGCAGTAAGTCATCATAGACGATATGGATGATAAGTTCGTTAGCGATATTATTATGTACCAGTGAGGTTATGGTGATACCGGCGAAAGCGCCAAAATTTTTATCAATGCCAAAACCGATATGTATTTGTTCTGCCACTTTGCTCCTCCTTTCTTTACTGATTCAGTCTTTGCTGCGTTTTGTTCTGCCACGCCGCCCCCCTTAGAAAAACGTCTTTATATCCTCGCAGTTATTACTGCGGAGCTGGTATTAAGCTTCTTTATCCAAGCTGTAAAAAACACAGCTGCTATCTTAGGCGCCCCTTACCCAGCTGCAGCAGCTTCAGCAAAAGG
>ERZ773107.2571-NODE-2571-length-13212-cov-3.317246_pt1 | contig 13212 bp, 10 predicted proteins | sample MGYA00580571_ERZ773107 | MGnify/ENA primary metagenome ERZ773107 (study PRJEB29015, sample SAMEA2737843) | human gut metagenome | biome: human gut; feature: human-associated habitat; material: faeces | place: China | collected 2012 ... | reverse complement strand
ATGGAAAAAGATTGCACTATAACTTCAAGTTTGTATAATTAAAGCACTGGTTAAATCACACATTATCCCAGTGATTTTTGACCAGTGCTTTAATACCATCATGAATATTAGTGTTTGAATCTCCATCCAGAAATGTGACAACCCGAAAGCCGATATCCGCATATTTCCTACGTTCAGCTTCAAATTCTTCCTGTGAAGAAAAATCATTGCGCCAGAGATAATACGTTGGCTTCCGCAAGGTTATCACATCCTTTCTCTTAAATTTTCTATAACTATCATATAAAAAGTGGACAGTTTTCGTGTCTGTCCACTTTAAAATAATTTTACCGTTCGCGATCTGAATGGGTTAATTGTCCTCGTTTTGCCAGTTCCAGTATTTCTGGTGGAATACGATTCATCAGATTCTGGAGATTTTCATAGTCAGCTCTGAGTCTGACATCATCCATTTTCTTTCGTATGCTGCTGGACGTTGCTTCTTTTACCTGTCTGCTTAAATCCTGTGTCTGCCTTTTTAATGATACATTATCTGACTTTAAGGAACTAATCGTCTTATCATATTTCCGAACCTGTGTCTGAAAGTTCTCCATTGCGGGGAAAAACTTCTGTAAAAGTTCCACTGCTTTATTTGTATTTTTACCGGCATTAAAGAGATTTGTATTTTCCAGTAAATCAGTAATCTGCTTGGCCTGTCGGGTTAGATGTGCTGCTTCTTTGAAAAGTCGTGGTGGAATATGTTCACGCCCAGTCATGCTGGCGGCTTCTCCACGTTCAAGATCTGGATATTTTTCTACCATGTGTTTCCAGAACTCATCCTGCCACCAGGTCAGCTTTTTCTTATTTCCAAGAATCTCTTTTGCACAGAGCCTCCCATCTTGGGTTATCGGGACAAAGGAAAGGTGCATATGTGGAGTTTTCTCGTCCATATGCACCACAGCCGAAAGGATTGTCTCTGAATCCTGATATTTCTCTATAAATTCCAAAGCTGTTTGGAAATACGCTCTGATTTCACTCTTTTTCTTACCTTTGAAAAATTCTGGTGTAGCGGTAATTAGAACTTCAACAACACGTACACTATCTTTGCGTGTCCGGCATCCGTATTCTTCAATCAGTCGATTCGATTCTGCCCGGTACTTCCCGACTGGTTCAATGAAATGATAATTCAAATTTCTTCGACTGTTGTCTATATCCGGATTACTGGCATATTTTTCTTTTTTCCGTTCATTGTGAGCTTCAATATTGCTGATTTCAGGTCCTTTGTATTTTGCAAATCTTAAAATACCGTATTGTGCTTTTTGCATTTGTACTTCCTCCTTTCCCCAAAACAGGCTAACTGTCATATTATTTTGACAGTCAACCTGAAAAATATATAATGTGTAACTTACATTGAATCACTACGTACATACGTACCAGATTAATTTGTCCATTCTTTTGGTACGTACGTACACTGGGAAGCGTCCATAAAGCCATCTGTATAAGACGGCTTTGTAATAACCTCTACTCCTGTAAATCCCCATACTCGTCTCCCGGCAGAATTTTTTATTGTATTGCAATGTTCCAGCTTATATTTTGTCTGAACAGCAATCATAGCGTCTGAGAAACTTCGATTTTTTAATGCGGTCATGGAATTTTCTTCACACCAGAGACGATAGCTTTCATACAATTCTTTGGAACTTGCACTTGCCTCTGCCTGAAAGCGAATATATCCTTCTGATTCTAAAAACTCCAGTACATTGTTATTATCTCGTTTCACATTTTCACGATTCGCCTTGATACGGGGACTTTCTGTAAATTTAAAATTCTGACGGACTAACCTTTGTAACCCTTCAAATGCCCAGAGAAAAATACTTTCGGCTTCATTTTTCATTTTTTCTGCCAGATAGGGATCATCTACACGATCAACGGGTTTCTCTTTGGTTGTCAGTACTAATTGTCTTCGGTAAAATCCATCGCTACGGTCATACAATGCCTGTAAATCTCCATTGCTGAATGCAAGTAATCTGGAAAAAAGCCATCCCTGGTAACTTTGCTTTCCTTTACGTTCCAAGTCCATTTTCTCCTGAGCAGTAACGATAGATTTCACATAACTGGTCTGTTTCAAGGCTTCCATTCGCATATCATCATCTACACACAATAAAATGTGCTCAAGGTCAGCTCTGGCAAAGCGGTTTTCAGAAATTTTACTGATACTTCCGTCTTTCATATTCGTGCCTAATAAGCTGTTCAAAACAGCACCAATTTGTGATTTTCCCTCGCCACCATTGCCTTTTATAATCATCATGCGTTGTCCCTTGTTGCTTGGAATCAGACAATACCCAATAAACTCTTGCAAAGTTGGAATATCTTCCGGGTAGAGCAGTTGATCTAAAAATGACAGCCATGTAGAAGCTTCTGGTGCATCTGGATTATAATTGACTGGAAGACGCATTCGTACAATATCTGGTTTTTCAGGGATAAATGTGCCATCTATATATATCGTTCCATTTGCAAGATAGATTTTATTGGCTTCTGGTGGAAAATCCTCTATATAAGCTGCCAGTTTCATAACTTCCAGAATATTTGTTACTTTGCGTGGAACATTATTAATGGCATAATGTTTCAGACTTTCAAATATTTCCCCACGAAGAGGCAGATCATCAGTAATCCGCCCCTCCGGAGTAAAAAATGCATTGTTGGCAAAGAGTATTTTATGTGTATGGAGAAATTCCTCACAAAAGGCTGCTTCATTGATATTGGTTCCGTCAAACCAAACTGGATAATTACTAAGCTGCTTTTGCTTCTTCTGCATATACATCCTCCTCATCACGAGACCCTGAAAGATATTTCAAATCTTCCAGATAGCCTGTTTCTTTCATGGATTTTACAACTTCAAAGCCTTCTTCTTCATCTGCAAAGGTCAGATAATCTGCCAGATATTCGATATAACTCAGATTTTCACATGCTTCTTCAAATCGTTCGTCCATAGGTAAATCCGGTCGTTCTGGTGCATACAGTGCTTTCCATTTTTCCAGACGATGAAGATATTCGCATACCATTTTCTGGCATTCATGTAATTTTTTCTGTCTGCTTTTTGTTTCCATGTACTCGGGCTTTTTCAGAGCTGCTATTACTGGCGGATTATCTGGTGTAATACCAAAATCTACAGCAATTTTCTTGGCGGCTTCATAGTTACTCAGTCCGAATAGATTTGCAACAAACTGGATCACATCTCCGGTAGCACCACAGCCAAAGCAGTAGTAATAAGTTGTGTTTAGTTTCATACTTGGGTAATGGTCATTATGAAATGGGCAACAGATCATGTTGTTTCTTCCAATTTTCATGCCATAATATTCGGCAGCCTGTCCGACTGTTACAGTTTCTTTTATTGTTTCAAATAATCTCATTCTATTTTCCTCCTGATTTAAGTTTGAATTTAAAGCTGTGCCGTTTTATCCAGTTCCTTTCCTAACAGGCAACCCTTCTCGGCGCTGTGTCGTCTCTTTGTGAGCGCTCTTTTCTGATCAGAAAATCGTGGCGGTTTATAAAGTTCCGGAACGGTCATTTAGTTTTCAAGGTTCTGTCTGATCGATCATGACGACAGTTTAGCATGAAAAAATCGCACCCCTGATTTATTCACGTACAATGAAAATCAAGAATACGATTTGATAAAAAATTGCAAATCTGCACAGACACAGATATAATGGAAGTAGTTTAGGAGGTGACGAAACAATGGGAAAATCTGATTTTATAGAAGATGAAACAAGTCTTGCATACCGATTGAGTAATTTGCGGAAAGACCATGATTTAAGCCAAAAACAGTTGGCTGATCAGCTTCATGTGACTCATTCACAAATCAGTCGTATTGAGAGCGGTGAAACAAAAAATCCTAATATAAGCATTGTAATAGATGCCGCCAGGTTTTTTCATGTTTCTACTGATTATCTGCTTGGAATCACTCAGATTACTTCACCAAAAAGTTATGATATATCGGAACTTGGACTGTCGGAAGAAGCGGTAACGAGACTGATTACCAGAAGAATAGATGTAGATATTTTAAACCGATTATTGGAACATGAACATTTTCCAAAATTATGTATTATGATTCGGAATTATTTTGATGATACCATTGCTGAGGGTATAATGGCACGAAATAAGGTCATTGATTTGGCTGTTGATCAACTGACTGATCTGATGACTGCAGAACCCTCAAAAAGAAAAGAGATTATAAAAGATAAGCAGTTTTTAAGCTCACAAAAATTAGGTGCGAATGAAGCGGACATCGAAAAAATCAAGATTCAGTTTATGGCAATATTACGTGATGTTAAATCTGGTATACAGAGAAAAGAACCAATAAAAGCGGTTGCTACAGCCGAAGCGGTACAGATAATTCGGGACGCATTGCCTGATAAACCGGTTTCTGATATTACAAGTACTGACGTAGCAAATGCAGTAGCTTTTTATATGGGACAGACAACAGATCTGAATGATGAGGGTCTTGCAATGGTGCAGAATTTGACAAAATATATCTGTGACAATAGTGTATCTGAGAAAGATTCAGAGAATAGCTGACGTAAGTATGGACATACCTTTCTTCAAATGTGGCATCGTCTGAATAACAGCATCGTCATGCTAATATTCAGACTCAGTTCTGTTCTTTCAGGCAACTCCTTTACGGAGTACCTTTCAGCACAGAATGCCGGGAATTTTGGATAATCGCAAGGATATAGAATTTCTTCCCGGCAGCCACAATTTCATAAAGGTATAACACACTAGACTTTCCTGACGGAAAATCGTGTGCCAACAGGGATGCTACTCGCCCCTATTGGATGACCCAGAGTAATACTTAATGAGATAAATGATAATTTATAAAAAAGATAGCAATTACAAAGGAGGTATTTTGTATGCAATGCTCTTATGGTTCTATATGGCGTAAATGGGATTTTCACGTTCACACCCCATATTCCATTTTAAATAATAATTATGGATTTAATCCATTTGAATTGACTGAAAGTGATTTAGAAACGGAATTTGATGAATATGTAAAAAAACTTTTCACATTAGCTGTTGAAAATAATGTTGCTGCAATCGGAATTACAGATTATTTTATGTTAGAAGGATACAAACGCATAAAAGAAAAGTATCTTTCTTCTCCTTCTAAAATGCTCCAATGTTTTCCAGATGATGAGCTACGCCGTAAAATAGAAAAAATTTTTATTTTTCCTAATATTGAATTACGTTTAGAAAATTTTGTTGGTCGAAATGCAAATTCGGTGAATTATCATGTTATTTTTTCTAATGATATAACAATACAAGAAATCGAAGAAAATTTTTTACATCGATTGACTTTTAACTATGATAGTGGAAATACGCGATCATTAACTCTTTCAAATATAAAAGAATTAGGAAGTCAAATAAAGAACAATAATAATGATTCTGGTTCCGACTTATTAGTAGGCCTAAATCATGTAACTGTAAATTATGCTGATATACAAAAAGTACTTGAGAATAATCCTACATTTAGGAATAAATATCTTATTACTGTGCCTGTTGATGAAGATCTGTCCCAGATTAGTTGGAATGGACGTGATTATTCTACTAGAAGAAATATATATAAACAATGTCATTGTTTGCTTACATCTAATGAAAAAACAATAAAATGGGCATTAGCATCCGACAGAGAAGATGCCCAAATTAAAGAATTTGGCTCAATTAAACCTTGTATATGGGGCTCGGATGCACATGAGTATCAGAAAATGTTTAAGCCTGCTGAAGACCGACATTGTTGGGTGAAATCTGAACTGACTTTTGAAGGACTACTGCAAGTTGTTTATGAACCATCCGAACGAGTTTGTATTCAAAATGAACAACCTGATATTGGAGATATTCACCAAATAATTGATTCGGTAAGATTTGAAAATGAAGCTTTTCAAGAAGCTCCTATATATTTTAATAGTTCATTAACATGCATAATTGGTGGAAAATCTACTGGAAAATCAATGTTACTACGTCAAATGGCAAGAGCCATTGATAATGATTATGCTCTACAACAAGAAGGACGTTTACCGCATAACACATTTCCCAGTGTTAAGACCACCGTCACATGGAAAGATGGTACAAGTAATGGAAGAAAAATAGTCTATATTCCTCAAACTTTTTTGAACAGTACTATTGATAATCCAGAAGAGATGACTGCTGTCAATAAAATTATTTTTGATGTATTGTTACAAGAACCAGATATTAAAAAAGCTTATGAAAATTTAAAAGCAGATACTGACAAAATTCAAAAGAAAGTCCAATTATTAATTGATGAATTAATTGCTGATAAAACGAAATTGACGGATTTAAATGAATTGATAAAGAAAGACGGTTCTTCATCGACCTACAATTCAACTATTCAGCAATTAGAATCAGAGAGAGAGGTACTGGCACAAAAAGTAAATGTTACTCCGGAAGAAATTAATCGTTTTAACGAAGTGGAAAAAAATATTGAGTCTATTGTTTTAAAAAATGAAAAACTACACTATGAATTAGAAAATCAAAAAAAGATTTTTAAGGTATCTGTTGTAGTTCCTGGATATTTTTCTTGCCTAGATGGATTATCGATAGAACATGATTTTTCTAAGGATTTTCCAGTTACTGAAAATACTTTAAATTCTGCATTGACAGCTTTAAATCAAGAAATTTTGTCTAAATGGGAAAATATTATCAATTCAAATTGTAAGAATTTGCAATTATCCATTAGTCAAAATAATCATAATTTAAACTTATTAAAAGAAGAATATGAATCTTTAAAGGAAAAAGTTGCTCAAAGTGAACAGCTCGGAAAATTAACAACTCGCATTAATGCTGAACGTAAATTATTACAATCTGCAATCGAACGTGAGACACAAAAAGAAGATCTTCTCAAAAGTATTAATCAAAAAAAAGAAAAAATTATTGCATCTCAATCAGATTATTTGGATATATATACTACTTTTGGTAAAATCATAAGATCCACAGGAACTTCAAGAAATACTTCTTTGATATTTGATGCCGAGATTGTTTGGAAACAAACAGAATTTATGGAATGTTTAGCTCGAATTTTTAACAACAAGAACTTTACACCTTTTAGAACTAAACATAACTATGATCTTACAGATTTAAAACCAGAGGGCTATGGGAAGCAGTTCCTTTCAACTCTTTGGAATGCATGGGAAGAGCCAGAAAAATATGGTGGATTATCATTTAAAGCAGGAAATACACTAGCCGATGTTTTATCTTATATTTTCAAAAATTGGTATAACATTCATTACATAGTAAAAAGTGGAAATGATTCTATTGAAAGTATGTCTCCTGGTAAAAAGGCGTTGGTTCTTCTTGAAATGTTAATCAGTCTTGAGGATAGCAAATGTCCAATATTAATTGATCAGCCAGAGGATGACTTAGATAATCGATCTATTTATAACGACCTCGTTCAATACATTAGACGAAAAAAGAAAGAACGTCAAATAATTATTGTTACTCATAATGCTAATGTTGTTTTAGGTGCTGACGCAGAAGAAATTATTATTGCAAATCAAGATGGGATTGGAACTGAAAATGCAGAAAAGAGATTTGAATATCGTAGTGGTGCGATAGAAAATGATGAGATATTAACCGATGATACTGGAGTTCCATTAAAAGGTATTCTAAATCAAAATGGTATTCAAACTCAGATTTGCGATATTTTAGAGGGGGGACGTCCTGCTTTCAAGCTTCGCCAAAACAAATATGCAGGTATCCAACATGATTAATTAACAAACTATACAAAATAATCTGCTTTAAACATAAAATATAAATCATATCATATACTATGATTAAGGTAATTTCTGGTTGACTTTCTTAGTTATATCAGTTATATTATCTTTAGTGATCAGATTGCAGAAACTTGAGAAGCCTGCGATCGGGGGAGGGTGCCGAGGCCCCTCTCTTTTTTTTATCTGGAACATTTTGCAGCGAGGTACATATGAGCAAACCATTTATTACATATACCGCACAAGTTGAAAAACTGAAAAATGAAAAAAATCTAGTTATTACAGATGATGATTTTGCGGTAGAATCCCTGCAGAATATCAGTTACTATGCATTAATTGGCGGATATAAACATCCTTTTATTGATATTCATACCCGCAAATACATTAATGAAGCATGTTTTGAAGATATAGTTGCTCTTTATGAATTTGATGAAGAGTTACGTGGAATATTCTTTAAATATTTATGTCGCGTAGAAAGAAAAATGCGTTCATCCATTTCTTATCACTTTTGTAAAAAACATGGAGAACGTCAGGAAGAATATCTTAACTCCAATAATTACGGCAATATTCCAAAAAATAAAAAAGGCATTACCAAATTAATAAAAATGCTTGATATGATGGCTAATAAAAACAAGGATCATGAATATCTTGTTTATCAGCGTAACAAATATCATAATATTCCGTTATGGGTGATTATGAATACCCTTACGTTTGGTCAAATATCTAAAATGTTTGAATTTTTACCTCAAAATATGCAAGGAACAATTTGCCAGGATTTTGGAAATGTCAAGAAAAATGAGATGATAAAATATTTAAAGGTATTAACTCTGTATCGAAATGTATGTGCTCATAACGAAAGGTTGTTTTCCTATCACACATATATTGATATTCCAGATACATTGTTACATAAAAAATTAGGCATTTCTAAAAACGGTTCAAAATATGTATATGGAAAAAATGACTTGTTTAGTGTAGTCATTACTTTTCGTTATCTACTTCCAAAGATCGATTTTTTACTGTTTAAAAAGCAATTATTGCATATTTTTGACCGGTATGAAAAGCAGAATTCAAATTTGAAGTTGAATGATCTTTTTGAATATATGGGATTTCCGAGTAACTGGAAAGAGATAACAAAATTTCGCAAAATATAAGTGGAGATATTAGCAAAAATATTTCCACTTATATTTAAAGCTATTCTATTTTCTGTGACTTCTTCGCACTATTCAATCCATCCACCCAATTACACAAAATCACAATCGTCTCGTAATTTACATTGATATATGTACGCCACCTTTGCGTCCGCCCAAAACTTTCCTGCCTTTCAGATCTTCCCATTTAAAATCCGGCATTTCTTCTCTTGCCACAAGGAAATTTCCGGCTCGCTGGGTAAGCTGCGCAAAATTCACAACAGGATCAGTAGCTCCTTCCTGATAGGCATAGATAGATGCTTCTGCTCCCATAAATCCGATATCTGCCTCACCGGATATTACAGCCGTCATTGTCTTATCTGCTCCAAAGCCAGTTATAAGCGTCATATCAAGCCCCTCATCTTTAAAATATCCTTTTTCAATTGCCACATACTGCGGAGCATAGAAAATAGAATGTGCTACCTCATTCAAAGTGATTTTTGTAAGCATCTTATCATCTGTGCTGTCTTTTTTCTCTGCAAATGCTGTCGCAGGAAGTGCAGTTACAGCAAGCACAACAGCAGCTGCCAGCGCGATTCTTTTTTTATTTTTCATGCAGATACTCCTTTAAGAGATTTCTGTTCTTAGAATATGCTGCAAATCTCAAATGGTGTATGCGCTAACTGTTGTCATGCATAGAAATATGTGTTAAAATAACCACCGAAACTGGTTCGAAACCCTCCCAGTATAAAAAACTAGGCAAAGTAAAAAATATTGCGGTCGTTTATGAGTTGTTATAAGCGGTCTATTTGCTGATGCTTTTGTTTATTGAGGGATAAACAAAAGTATTTTTTTTGCTTTGACAGAAAGGAATTAAGTCAACTACCTATCACCTAAAGGTAATGGGCTTGTAACTGCCCAGTCGTAGTAACGGCTTACGCCTCCGACCTTTTATCCCCAATAGGTATTGCTACCTAAAGTGGCGCTACATCATAGGGTGGTTGACAGCACCCTTTACAGACAAGATATACTCATCTGTAACTGTATCAGGTACTAAACTTCCCATGCTATACAGCAAACATTCTTTTACGGGTAAGATTTTACGCAATACGCGAGTTTTGTATTGCAACCTCATATCTTGTCAATGCACAAAAGAGTGTCTTTGATGAGCAGCACATCTAACGGTTTTCTCTTTAAAAACTGCTACGGTTATTGTAGCATATTGGGTAACAATTTACAAGGCTCCTCCCACCGCCTAAAGGCAGTGGGTTTCTGCCTATGACAAAGGAAAGGATTTATTTATGAAAAAAAGAAAAGTAATTATTGATTGTGATCCGGGGATTGATGACAGTCTTGCGATTATGCTTGCACTGAAATCACCGGAGATCGAAGTGATCGGAATCACCATTGTGTGTGGAAATTCACCGGTGGAGATGGGATTTGGAAATGCAAAGAAAATCCTGAAGCAGATGAATCGTCTGGATGTTCCCGTATACATTGGGGAAAGCACTCCCTTAAGGCGGGATTACGTGAATGCTCTGGACACTCATGGAGAAGACGGGCTTGGAGAGAGCTTTCTGCCGGAAGTAATCGGTTATCAGCAGCAGATCAGTGCTGTGGATTTTCTTGCTGATGTATTGAAAAAAGAGAAAGTATCCATAATCGAACTGGCACCTATGACCAATCTTGCCAGACTGATCCAGAAGGATAAAGAAGCATTTTCCTGTATTGAGGAAATTGTTTCTATGGGCGGCAGCTTTAAAAGTCATGGAAACTGTTCACCTGTTGCAGAATACAATTACTGGTGTGACCCGGACGGCGCTTCCCTGGTATATGAGACACTCCATCAGAATGGCCAGAAAATCCATATGGTGGGGCTGGATGTGACGAGAAAGATTGTGCTCACGCCTGATCTGCTGGAGTATATGTGCCGTCTGAACAAAGAAACGGGGGAATTTGTAAAGAAGATTACGAAATTCTATTTTGATTTCCACTGGGAATGGGAGCATATCATTGGCTGTGTGATCAATGATCCTCTGGCAGTGGCATATTTTATCAATCCGGAACTCTGTAAAGGCTTTGATTCCTATGTACAGATTGAAACAGAGGGGATTTCTCTAGGACAGTCTGTTGTGGATTCTATGAATTTCTACCGAAAAACTTCAAATGCAAGGGTGCTGACTGAGGTAGATGTGTATGGATTCTTTCAGATGTTTCTTTCAAGGATCCTAGATCAGGAACCGGAAAAACTGGATATTTTACAAGACTTAATACGAGGAGATTTAAAATGAAAACTGAAAAAATAAGTGTACAGAAAATCTGTATGATTGCTTTTGCTATCTGCATTAATTTTGTGGGAGGACAGATTGCTTTATTTCTGAAGCTTCCTATTTATCTGGACAGTATTGGAACAGTATTTGTGGCTGCTGTCCTGGGACCCTTTTATGGAATGCTGCCTAATCTGCTCAGCGGCCTGCTGATGGGAATGACTGTAGATATTTATTCCCTGTATTACGCTCCGGTAGGAATTCTTCTTGGTTTTGTGACAGGTCTTGTGTACAGAAAATTCCAGCCGAAAAAGTGGCAGATATTTCCGGCTGCTCTTGTGATCACACTTCCATCTACCATAATCAGTTCCTGTATTACGGCGTTTTTATTTGGAGGAATCACTTCCTCCGGATCCACTGTTCTTGTGCAGCTTCTGGCAAAAACACCTCTTGGAATGGTAGGGAGCTGTTTTGTGGTTCAGTTTATCACGGACTACATTGACAGGGTTCTGTGTATTGCAGTAGCAGCAGTTCTTATTACAGCGCTGCGTAAAAGCATGAAGGAGAATTTTGCCTGATGAAAGTTCTGATCACAGGCACAGCATCCGGAATTGGGAAAGGCTGTGCAGAATTTTTTCTGAAAGAAAATCATGAAGTCTATGGATTTGATAAAAATATATCCTCGATCCAACATCCGAAATATACTCATTTCTGTCTGGATATCAGAGACAAAAGCGCTTATCCGGAAATCGGACCGGTAGATATTCTGATCAATAACGCAGGGGTCCAGAATGGAGATGATATTGATGTAAATCTGAAGGGAACGATTTCCGTTACAGAACATTACGGCATTCATCCCAATATTTATTCTGTTATTATGATCGGATCAGCAAGCGGACATACAGGGTCTGAATTTCCGGAATATGCGGCAAGCAAAGGAGGAGTTCTTGCCTACACGAAAAACGTGGCCATGAGGATAGCTCCTTATCAGGCTACATGCAACAGTCTGGATTTCGGCGGGGTTATGACTGAACTGAACCGGCCGGTGATGGAGGATGAAAAGCTCTGGGATCAGATTATGGAGCTTACACCTCTGAAACGGTGGATGTCTGTGGAGGAGGCAGCAGAGTGGATTTACTTTATGGCGGTAAAAAACCGCTTCTGTACAGGCCAGAATATTCTCATTGACGGTCTGGAGGCCGGAAACTGTAATTTTATCTGGCCATAGAGTGGGTCTGAAAAAACGTGTTCTGAAAAATTATCTAAAAAAACATTCCTGCAATCTGCTGTTATTTTGTGCCCGAATATGATAAAATGAGAAAATAGTGATAAAGATATTTCAAAGATAGAGAAATTATTTAACTGGAGGCGCAAAATATGGATATTAAAGAACAGATTCATGGATTAACAGAGGAGATGCTTACCAATCTGGGAAGGCTGGTTGCCATTGATTCTCAGCTTGGCACTCCCACAGAGGGAAAACCCTTTGGAGAAGGTCCTGCCAAAGCACTGGAAGAAGGCCTTAAGATTGCACAGGAGCTTGGATTTAAAACAGTCAATCTGGACAATTACTGTGGTTATGCAGAGATGGGTGAGGGTGATGAGATTGTTGGTATTGCCGGACATCTGGATATCGTACCTGTAGGCGGCGACTGGAGCTATGATCCTTTTAAACTGACACGTGAGGGTGATTATGTTTATGGTCGTGGAACAACAGATGATAAGGGACCTGTTCTGGAAGCTCTTTATGCAATGAAGCTTCTTCGCGATTCAGGTGTGAAGCTGAACAAGAGAGTACGTCTCATTATGGGATGTAATGAGGAAACAGGTTCCAAATGTATGGAACATTATAATGAAGTGGCAGAAGAATTATCCTGTGGTTTTACCCCGGATGCCAGCTTCCCGTGTATCCATGGGGAAAAGGGACTTCTGCAGATGATGGCTTATTCCAAGAACACGAAAATCATCTCTGCAGATGGTGGTTTTGTTTTTAACGCAGTGTGTGATTCCTCCACAATAGTTGTTCCTGCCGAAGAGGGACTGAAGGAGAGACTGGAAGCTGTACTTGCA
>ERZ773107.2570-NODE-2570-length-13215-cov-3.127660_pt1 | contig 13215 bp, 13 predicted proteins | sample MGYA00580571_ERZ773107 | MGnify/ENA primary metagenome ERZ773107 (study PRJEB29015, sample SAMEA2737843) | human gut metagenome | biome: human gut; feature: human-associated habitat; material: faeces | place: China | collected 2012 ... | reverse complement strand
TGGATTTAAGATGATCATTGACGGAGAGATGGATGCTTATCCGGAGAATGCTTTCTTCAATGTCGGAACAATTGATGACGTAATTGCCAAGGCAAAAGAGATGGAAGAAGAGTAATTGTTGAAATAGGAGAATGTGCATATGGATACATTTGGTCTGAAAATCATAGCAAGTGATGGTGTATTCTACGAAGGTCGTTGTAAGAAGCTGATCATCCCGGCTCCGGATGGAGAAAAGGGAATTCTTGCAAATCATGAGAATATGGTGATCGCTGTGAATGTCGGAGTTGCACATATGAGTTTGGACGGCGATGAATGGAAAGATATTGCAGTGGGTGTGGGATTTGTTGAAATCGTAAACAATCGAGTCACACTGATTGTTGATACAGCCGAGAAACCAGAAGACATCGATGTGCGACGAGCACAGGAGCAGAAAGAGCGTGCAGAGGAAAGGTTACGTCAGCAGCAGAGTATCCAGCAGTATTATCATACGCAGGCATCTCTGGCAAGAGCGATGAACCGACTTCGTGTTTCACAGGATAAAAAGTGGAATTTATAGATTTCGAGAGCATGTAGATGTGCAGAAATCAGAAATATCTGCAGGATATATCATTTAATTAGAGAAAGAGGGACAGATTTTCTGGAATGGGAAATCACCCTCTTTTTTTACATTTAAAAGTGAATTGCGAAACTTTTTTGTATTGCATTTTAATTCGTAGTATAATACAATAATCTTATCTGAGTGTCTAAAATTATAGAAAGACAGAGGAAAAATGATATGAGTGATAGAAAGAAGCCACGTTCTCTCTCAGAAATCGTAAATGATGTACTTCGTGCGGTACGTGATTATTATGATTCAGAATACGTGTACTATATTGAGAAAGAGTATGGGGATATTGAGACCATCTTTGAGTGGTGTGCAGAGAATGTTCCATGGCAGAGAGATAAGATAAAGATGCTTCCGGAAGAACATCAGCCAAAGTGGATGAAGCAGGAGATTACAAATTCAACAGAGGCCGATTACAGTGTGAGTTTACAGCTGGATGAGAATACAGTAGCAATTCTTGCAGCAGTTGGAGTTCACCGGGGCGGATGTGATGTTGGATTGCTTCGTACGGTGATTCCGTATATACCGCAGGCAATCGCTCTTCATAAACTCCAGAAACAGCAGGAGTATCTCAGTTATCATGATAATCTGACAGGAGTACTTAACAGAAATAGTTTTGTTGCATATCTGGATCATGTGGAACCGGAAGAATTGAAGACATTGGGAGCTCTTTCCGTAGACATTAATGGACTGAAGAATTTTAATAAAGAATTCGGAAGAGATTATGGAGATGAAGTTGTCACCAGAGTTGGTGAAGTGCTTTCGGAGTATTTCCATAACGGTAATGTATACAGAATGACAGGAGATGAGTATCTGGTTCTTGTGGAGAACGCTTCCTATGAAGATTTTACACAACAGGTACATGGTGCATATACAAAACTTGAAAACATAAGTCTGGGACTTGTTTCAGTAGGGTATGCCTGGGGAAAAGTGGACATAGATGTGAATGGTCTTGTGATCAGTGCAGAGAATATGATGCGGGAAGAGAAAAAGAAGTATTATAAAAATCTGCGTAAAGGTCATCATGAGCCAATCATCAAAAAGGATCTTCTGGAGGATATTGAACAGAAGAATTTTATTGTATGTCTGGTACCGAAGATTGATGTGCAGACCGGAGAAATTGCAGGTGCTGAAGCGATTGTCAGATATCATCATAAGGATCTTGGAATTATGGATCCGGGAAGATATATTAATCTTCTGGAAGAGACAAGGCTGTCACATTATCTCGATCTCTATATATTTGAACAGGTATGTCAGATCCTTCATAAGTGGGAGACAGAAGGAATCCAGATGGTGCCGATTTCAGTAAACTTTGCAGGTGAAACATTGAGGCAGGAGAACATTGCGGATCAGATGAGTGCGCTGATTGAGAAATATCAGGTATTATGCGAATATTTGGAAGTAGAAGTCTCCGAATCTTATACAGATACGAACCAGGAGATGCTGGCGGCATCATGCAGTAAAATCAGAAAAGCGAATGTCCGCGTAGTATTGGATCATTTCGGAGCTAAGAATTCCAGCTTTTCGATCCTGTCCATTATGGATTTTGATGGATTGAAGCTGGATGAGAGCCTTATTACAAATCTGGTTGGAAACAGAAGAAGCAGAGTGGTAGCAAAGGCCGTAATTGATATTTGTCATCAATTGGGATGTTCTGTTCTTGCGGAGAGTGTTGAAACACAGGACCAGCTGAATGTTCTTCAGGAATTAGGATGCGATTATGCACAGGGAACATTATTTAATAAACCGATCAAAGTGGAGACATTTGAAGTGCGATATCTGAAGGAATAGGATGATCTGTCGGGGGGAATGAAACGGAAGAGATTCTAAATATTACAGAGGATAAGATGAAAAATACAGATGGAGTTGAAATTAAATAAGATGAATAAAGCATTGTTCAGAGACAGAGCAAAGAAACTAATGCTTACAGGGGTTTTGGCAGGAGTAATTGCAGGAGTGGCAATTACTTCAGGAATCTCCTCAATTACATTGAAAAAAGCGGAAAAGAAGCTGGAAATCAGCAATGCAAAATTACAGGAGCAGACAAAGAAGAACGAAGAACTGCAGGCAGAGTTAGAAAGAGAAGAAGTAACAGAAAATACTGCAGAGTTGCTGGCAAGTGATGATGACAGATGGTGTCTTGCACTTGTGAATGAGAAGCATCCATTGGATACTTCTTATGTGCCGGCGAAGCTGACGGAGATAAGTGGTGGAAAACAGGTAGATTCCAGGATAGCAGACAGTCTGAATAAGATGCTGGATGATGGGAAGAAGGCAGGACTCAGCATGTATGTGACATCAGGATATCGTTCTTATGAGAAACAGAGAGATGTCTTTAATACGACGATGCAGGACTGGATCAATCAGGGATACACACCGTTAAATGCGTATGATGAGACAAAAAAATCAGTTGCAATTCCAGGAACAAGCGAGCATGCAACCGGTCTTGCTGTTGACATTATATCGACAAAGTACGGGGAGCTTGATGAGAAACAGGGAGATACAGAAGAGCAAAAGTGGTTGATGGAACATTGTTCAGAGTATGGTTTTGTTCTTCGGTTTCCGCAGGATAAATCTAATATTACAGGAATTATATATGAGCCGTGGCATTATCGTTATGTGGGAGTAGATGCTGCAAAAGAGATGACAGAGAAAGGACTTACTTTGGAAGAATATGTTTCTGCAAATTAAGTAAAAACCGTTCTGATCGACAGATAAGAGAGAAGTATAAATAATACATAAGGAGGAGAAGTAAATGGAAGATTTAACATTTGGAGAACAGGTGAAAATCGTCCTGGGAAGAAAAGGAATGACGATCAAAGAACTGGCGGAGACGATTGAGAAAGAGACAGGAAAGAAGATGTCACGTCAGAATTTAACACAGCGTCTTGGAAGGGATAATTTTCAGGAACAGGATATGAGACTAATCGCATCTATTCTTGGCTGTCCGTTTCAGCTGAGCATCATGTCAGGAGAGATTGCAGAGAGTGCAGTCGGACGTATCAGAAAGCAGGAAGTAAAGTGGAATGAACAGGAACAGCCGGAAGAGAGCTTTTCAGAGGAAACGGTGGAGACAGAGAAGGAAGAACAGCAGCTTACAGGTGAAGAACGCGACATGACGATCGGTGAGATTTATGATATGCATGAAGAACTTGCTGAACTTGAAAAGAATGCAGTAGAAGCAGAGCCAACTGAAGATGTCAGAGAAGAACTTCAGGCAGAAGAAGAGGAATATAAGGAAGAGCTTCAGGAAGTGCCGGAATCAGATCAGGAAGAAGAAAACCCTGCGGAATCAGAAATTTCTTATACAGAAGATTATGCTCAACCGGCAGAGGAAGAAGCAGAACCATATGAAGAAGCAGAAGTTACATCCTATGAGACACAGCCGGTAGAGCCGGTGCAGGAAGAGGCAACATACGAAGAGCCTGTACAGGAAGAAGTTGGAGACATTAATCCATACACAGGAAGAGAATATGAATCCAACAGTGTACGTATGCATCCGAAGAGAATTGGATATGTGCAGGTTTATGACCGTGCAAGCCATAAATGGACAGATATGACAGAATGGGCATTCCTTGGATATCAGGAACGCAAGAAAGTACTTCTTGGAGAGGATTACGAACCGCCAATTTATCTGGATTAAAATTAAAATTGATAGAGAAAAGAAGTGCATCCGCTGTGAACGCTTCCTTTCTCTATCTTTTCCTTTCTTTTTAAGAATCACATTAAGTATCGACACCAGTGACCGAAAGATTCAGAGTTTTCACATTCCTCTTCGGTAAGTTCCAGAATAGAGATGTAAGAACTGGTAAATTGAGGAAAGCCGAATAAGTTAGCCACCTGTGCTTCCTTTGGGTCATAAAGGCCGGGAACGCCAAGCCAAAGATGATCCTTTTCTTTGACCAGAAGAAGGTGATGATAATTATGACAGCCATGCAGAAGAAAACTGTTGTTGGAAAGCGGCCAGAATCTGCGCGGAAGTGTGGAAATCTCTGCGTATGTGATTTTTCTGGCTTGAATTGAAGCGTCATGAATTGAAGTATCATCAGCTGAAACATCCTCGGTTAGCGTATCCTCAGTTGGAGCATTCAAAGTTGAAGTGTCAGCAATAGAAGCGTCAGATAATGCTGTTTCGGATACAGTCTCAGATACAGTGTCTTCTGTTATGAGGGATTCTTCCGAAATGGATGGATTCTCAGGTTCAGAGGATAAAATCTCTTCTGTTGATAAAGAGCAATCAGAAAAAGAATAAAAATCCGGCAGAGGTACAGCGGAGGCAATCCAATGCTGTGATCGATTCTGGGTGATGGAGAAAATAATGAACCCATCAATGTGTTTAAGAGTTCTTTTATGTGGAAAACGTTCCCCGGAAATGACCAGTTGTGTGGATAAGTTCTGACCAGAGCACTGAAGAAGTGCAACCGGAGAACCTGTAAGTGTTTGATTTTCGAGAATAAATGCATGGACTTCCAACTGTTCTCCAGGGACAATCGGAAGATTTTTAACATGAAGTGTTAAGAGGTAAGAATAATTATGTGATGAAATTTGTAGAAAACCAAGATTTCTGCGGCGGCAGCAGGATTCGTACTCATATAAATAATAACTTCCCGGATTCATAGCAAGCCCCTGAAAAGAATTTTTCTATATAGTTTATTCAGAATGAAAAGGAATATTAATGCTATTTTTATACAATAACCGAAAGGAAACAAAATGAGGATGACAACGGATGAAAAATATATGCGTACGGCCTTAAAACAGGCAGAGAAAGCGTATAATCTAGGAGAAACCCCGATTGGTTGCGTGATCGTTCATGAAGATAAGATTATTGCACGCGGTTATAACCGACGGAATACAGACAAGAATCCACTGGCACATGCTGAGGTCGCAGCAATCAAGAAAGCAAGCAAAAAGCTTGGTGACTGGCGTCTGGAAGAATGTACATTGTATGTGACATTAGAGCCATGTCAGATGTGTGCAGGTGCAATTGTCCAGTCCCGTATACCAAGAGTGGTTGTCGGGTGTATGAATCCGAAAGCAGGATGTACAGGTTCCATTCTGAATCTACTGGATATCCAGGCATTTAACCATCAGGCAGATCTTACAACAGGCGTATTGGAAGAAGAATGCAGCCAGTTGATGAAGCAGTTTTTCAGAGAACTCAGGGAAGCCAGGAAGATGAAGAAAAAAGCGGAGTTACAGACTCTGTAACATAGAAAAATTAAATCCTGTGGTAAACTCCTGTGCAAAAGAAAGAACAGCCTACTTGACAAGTATTCATTTATCATGTAAAATAATAATCCGTGCAGCCGGGGTGGTAGCGGTACCTTGAACCTGCAATCCGCTATAGCAGGGGTGATATTGTGCAGAGGGCGAAAGCTGGCAGAGCTGCCCCCGATAAGTGACGTTGATGTCCGGGTCTTACGCGACGGGAATCTGTGAACCGTGTCAGGTCGGGAACGGAGCAGCACTAAGCAGAACCTTCCGGGTGCCGTAAGGGTGCCTGGGCTGAGTCAACTGTCGGGGTAACGTCTGTTGGTCCAGTTCGAAGCACAATGCACTTTTAGTAACAATGAATGGAATAGAATATTGGTTATATTGGAAACGATACATTCCCCCGGAATGATGAACGAACAACACGATTCTGTTACGCTTATTATCTCAGGAGGTTTTTTTATGCCCAAAAATAAGTTTCAAGATGTAATTTTTACGATTATCATGGTATTTGTCATGGTTTATGTGATGATCTGCTACAATATCGCACTGAACATCGGCGGTATGAAGAATGAAGTATTTTTAAGTGCTTTCCACGAACTTGTCATCATGGGACCACTTGCATTTATCCTTGATTTCTTTCTTGTAGGACCATTTGCCAAAAAGAAAGCTTTTTCGATCATAAATCCAGAAAGAGACAACCCGTTTATGATCGTGCTTGCAATTTCTGTCGTATCGATCATCGGTATGTGTCCGCTGATGAGCCTGGCTGCGACCCTGCTTTTCAAAAATGCAGGAAGTCAGTTTATTGCCGTATGGCTTGAGACGACCGCATTGAATTTCCCAATGGCATTCTTCTGGCAGCTTTGCTTTGCCGGTCCATTTGTCAGAAAGGTATTCGGACTCTTATTCAGAGAAAAGTGATTTCTTTTTCATTTTCTGCTTCGCACGAAGCTCTCTGAAAAATTGCTTCATCATCAGGCTGCATTCTTCTTCTAAGACTTTGGTCTTTACTTCAGCCTGGTGATTGAATGCCTGCACATCCAAAAGATTCAGCACCGATCCGGCACAGCCTGCCTTTGGATTCATGCAGCCGATGATAACCTCCGGAATCCGCGCCTGCACGATGGCTCCGGCACACATCTGGCAGGGCTCCAGCGTCACATACAATGTGCAGTCCTCCAGCCGCCAGTCACCCAGCTTTTTACTCGCCCGCTTAATCGCTGTGATCTCCGCATGCGCCAGTGTACTTTTGTCCGTATTTCGTCGATTATAGCCTCTGCCGATCACCTGTCCGTCATGCACGATCACGCAGCCGATCGGCACTTCGCCGAGCGCTGCCGCTTTTTTTGCCTGTCGGATCGCATCCTTCATATATTTCTCATGCGTTGGGCGCTTTTCTTCCTGCTCCCGAAGCCACTGATCTTTTTTCGCCTGCTTTGCAGCCTGCCGCGCCGCTTCTTTTTCCTCTTCTGTACGGATTCTTGCCATAATTGCTCCCTGTGTTTCGAATATAAAATGTCAGCTTTTCATGATCTGTACCGAGAACGCCCAGAAATCTGCTGAATGTTTCCAGAAAAAGCATACCAGCCCCTTTTCATTCCCGCAAGTGGGTTTTTGCTGTCTGCCATTTTTCCGATCATTGCTCCCGCCGGTTCGACCACCCTTGCTTAAATCTCCACCCGCTTCATATAATACCCGTAATCGCCCGGCGATGCAGATTCTTTTTCACCCTCAAAAGCTTCGAATCCGAACATTTCCGCCACCATTTTTTCCCGGTCATAGAAATTGCCGGGCACACCGATATAATACTGCCATGCATCCTTTTGCCGGATTCTGCCCAGAATCAGATGACGGTAATTATAGTAGCCGTGCAGCAGAAAACTGTTATGTACCAACTTCTGATATTCCTTACACAGAACCACAAAGTCCTTCGGCGCAATGGAAAGATATTCCCGACTGTCGCGGAACGGATGAATTTCCGGATACATCGTGCACAGCTGCTCCCATTTATCCGCGCTGCAGACCGGCTCACGCGATGGAGAGGACGGCGATTTCGGCGCAGCGGAAGGAAAAGGAATCGTCGACTCGGACGCTGACACAAATGGCGCTTCCGGAGTGGGCTGCCGTTTCGTTGCCGCGGGCTCCTTCGCCATAGTGGATTGCTCTGTTGCCGCGGGCTCCTTCGACATGGCGGACTGCTCTGTTTCCGCGGGCTCCTTCGCCATAGTGGACTGCTCTGTTGCCGCAGGCTCCTCCGACATGGCGGACTGCTCTGTTTCCGCAGGTTCTTTCGGTGTGGACTGCTTTTCCATCTCGCTGCCGCGCCGCTCCGGATACGGAATAATTTCTCCAGCTCCGGGCTGCCGGGGTGAATTTGTCTGCGATGACCGCGCCTCCATCTGTTGGAACTGATCCCCTTGTACCTGCGATTGCTGCTGCAGCTGCAGCGTCTCTTTCTGTGCCGGAATTTCGACCGGTTCGTGCCAGTTTGCAATCAGCATTCTTTTTCCGGACAGTAAAATCCGAAGCTGCGCAGTCTGCTGCCAGCTTTCCTCTCGGCTGTTATCCAATTCGCCCGGCTCCGGCATCCGCCACACCATGCAGCAGTTTCCGTTGCCGCCCTGCAAACTAATCCTTCCGACCGTCCTCTCATGTTCTTCCTGTAACCGAAACTCCCCGCAGTCCTTGCCCGGAAGGTTTTTTACTTTTACTTCCATCCGATTGTGTCCGTTTTGTTCCTCTATTCTGACAAATCCGGCATTTTTGATTTTTACGCCGTCTTCCAGATAATCCAGATATGCGATCTGTTTTCGATATTCCGCCATGCCTGTCCTCCTTTTTCCATCCCATTTGTTTTTAAGAAAACCTGATAGTAACTTATGCCTCTACTCTGCATTTTATGATTCCGGTTCTGTATGGGTTGGCAAAATCATATATTCCGGTAACAGATATTCCCGCAGGATCGTATCCTTTCCCGGTCTGAAAATGTCCGGTGATTTAATCTCTGCAGAATGGAGCTTCCCATGGCAAATGTTCTCGCACATCTTTCCTCCATCCTCATTCCTGCCGTGATCTTCTTCATCATCGGCTATGGATGGATTCATAAATGCAATCTCTACGATGACTTTATAAACGGCGCAGCGGACGGTCTGAAAACGGTCGTCGGCATCGTCCCAACGCTCATCGGGCTGATGATGGCAGTCGGGATTCTGCGGGGCTCCGGGCTGCTGGATCTTCCGGGAAAGCTGCTGCAAAAATACGCCGCTGACAGTTCCATAAGCGGTATGTTCCCGGAGTTTTTCCCGCTCATTTTCATCCGCCTGTTTTCTTCTTCCGCGGCGACTGGACTGGTGCTCGATATTTTCAAAACCTACGGGACCGATTCTCTGGCAGGCCGCATCACGTCGATTCTGATGAGCTGCACAGAAACCTGTTTTTACACGATGTCTGTTTATTTTATGACGGCGCGCGTTTCCAAATCCAGATATACGCTGGCAGGCGCGCTGCTTTCTACCGCTGTCGGTGTCGTTATGAGCGTGCTGCTGGCATATCTGATGTAAATTTCCACAAAAACAGCGGACAGCTGCGCATCGAACGATGTGTGACTGCCCGCCTGCAAAATATGCTTCTGTTCAGCATCCAAATGCTATATCAACAATCTATCTCCGATCCATCACCCTGCAAAAAATCACTGCCGCAAACGTACTGACAAGTGTCGCCAGCACCGCAGGACCGACCACTGCGGCGGGACTGGCGCTTCCGTACTGGCTGCGATAGGCGATCATGTTGACCGGAATCAGCTGCAGGGACGAAATATTTAAAATCAGAAACGTACACATTTCATTGCTCGCCGTATCTTTTGGAACGTTTTTCAGATACCCCGTCTGTCTCCGTTTTTCTTCCAGCTGTGCAAGATCCTCCATCGCCTTTAAGCCCGCCGGAGTTGCCGCCCAGCCAAGTCCGAGGACGTTTGCAACAATATTGGTGGAAATTGACTCCCGCGCCGGATGATTTTTCGGAATCCGGGGAAATAAAAACGACACAAAAGGGCTGATGCCGCGCGTCAATGCAGCAATCAGCCCCGCCTGCTGTGCGATTTTCATCAGACCTGTCCAAAGTCCCATGATCCCGCACATCGTAATACATAAATCCACAGCTTCCCCGGCACTTTCCAGGGCGGCATTGGACACCGCCTCCAGATTGCCGGTAAAAGCTCCGTATAAGATTCCAAGAACAATCATTCCTGCCCAGATTGCATTCAGCATCGCGTTACCCGCTTTTCTTTCAGCCTATGCAAAACAGGAAGGCGTTATGCCTTTCCCTCCTCGATCGCAGCTTTGCGGCTGTTGATCCTACGGATAATTTCCATATCGAATTTAGGCTTTCTGCTATAGGTATAAAGACCGTTCATTTCCTGCTCTACATCGTACAGCTGGGTGTAGCAGAAGCCAAACATCTTCGGATTGTCCAAAAGCACATCCGTCAGACCCTTATAACGTGCAAGAAACTCTTCCTCGGTTCTGGGTCCGTCGCCGTAGCCCCAGCTGTCCTTGTTCACGCCCTCAACATCCCACTTGATGCCGCCGTACTCGCTGATAAATACCGGAATACCGACAATCTGTTTCTGTCTCGGCGCATGGTTATCCCATGCCAGGATGCCGTCCTTTGCATAGCTCTCATAATGACTTGCGAACTCTTCCGGGTTCTGCTCGTAGTCGTGCAGATCGTAAATATCAGTAATAACATGGAAATTGCCGCTGGTATCGATGCAGGGTCTGGTCGTATCGTAGAGCTTCGTCATCCGATAGACAATTGCCAGAAGGTCGTCATCCTGCTTGCGCCCTTCATAATCCCATGTCTCGTTAAACGGGCACCAGCCGATGATCGCAGGATGATTGAAATCCCTTTCAACCGCTTCCATCCATTCAGGCAGGAAGTTTTTCAATCCATCCGGTGCGCTCGGATCCATCCCCCAGTTGCCCTGCTCGCCCCATACAAGATAACCCAGACGATCGCAATGATACAGGAAACGGGGCTCGAACACTTTTTCATGCAAACGCGCGCCGTTGAAGCCTGCTGCCATCGACAGCTTCACATCGTTTTCCAGCGCTTCATCGGTAGATGCGGTATAAATGCCGTCCGGATAAAATCCCTGATCCAGAACGAGTCTCTGGAACACGGATTTTCCGTTAATCAGCACCTTTTCTCCGGAAATTGTGATATTGCGCAGTCCGAAATAGCTGTGAACAGTATCTTTCCCAAAAGTAATTGTCAAATCATACAGTCTGCCTGCTCCAGCCTCCCACAGATGCACTTCGGAAAGAGGCAGCGTCACAACAACATTTCCGCCAGCAGTTGTGGTTTCCGCCTGTCCACAGCGTCTTCCTTCATAAAACGCTTCTGCGCGGAACGATCCGTCGCCGACGGTCACCGCCTCGATCGTAAGCGTGCCTGCTTCCACGTTCGGAAAGAAACGTGCTTTTTTCACATAATTTTCCGGCACGAACTCAAGCCAAACCGTCTGCCAGATACCGGTGGTTCTGGTGTATTCACAGCCATGGGAATAGTAGAGCCCACTCTGTTTGCCATGGGGCTGTTTGCCGCTTCTCAAATCGTCCTCTGCGTATACGGCGATATCGTTTGCACCGGCCTGTACATAAGCCGTGATATCGAATGTAAAAGAGGTATAACCGCCTTTATGCCGTCCAACCTCTGTTCCGTTGATCCATACGCGCGCATCATAATCCACCGCGCCAAAATGCAGCAGAACGCGTCCTTTTACCTCCACTTCGGTCAGTTCTACGGTCTTATGATACCATACGGCATCCATGTAATCCTTATAGCCGATTCCGCTCAGATCGCTTTCCGGGCAAAACGGAACGATGATCTTTTTCTCCCAATCCTTCTTTTCATAAAAACAACGGTCTACGCCGCTTTTACCAAAGTCGAAAGAAAAATCCCATTCTCCGTTTAAGTTTTTCCATGTGCTTCTTTCCCACTGAGGAAGCGGATGCTCCGGTCTGGGCATTGTGTTCATAATGATAGTTCCTCCTTTTATAAATCCCTGCTCTGTTGTTGTACCTGAAAAAGGAATATTTTCAGGCATCTGTTCTTTTTCAGAATACACTCACACAGGCCTCCGAACAATCAAGAAAAAACCATAAATCCCTGTAAAATTGCACAATCCTCTTTTTCCGTCAGATGCCCTCGCCATCAAATGCAGGAATAAAGCTTTCCTGCGCCGTTTCCTGATCCTGAATAAAGCCGTTTTCGATTCCGTTTTCTATCGCGAAATCAATCAGAGCTTCGTATTCGTCCTCCGTCAGACGGCGCTGCAGACCTGTCAGGCAGGCTTGTGCAGATTCAGGCTGCGCTGCGTTTTTCTCCCACAAGGGCTCTGGCGTCGCCAACTTCTTCTGCGTAAGCTTTGGCAGCGTCTTCTCCAGCACAGACGGAATCGGCGTGTACTGATTCATCAGACTGATATAAATCCGCTCCCCATAGGTTTTTAACAGATAGGAAAGCACTCTCTTCGAATCTGCCTCCTGTCCCGGCAGGGCAAGATGCCGCACGATAACGCCTTTTTTCATTAAAAATTCTGTGTCCTCGTCGGCTTCTTCACATGCGTCATTCATCTGCGGCGCTAAAAGTAGCGTCCCATCCGGCGCTGCAAAAACCGGCTCGCCGACCTGTCTGACCATCTCTGCAATCGCCGCTGCTGCTGTTTCAAAATAATCCGGCGCATTCGAAAGCAGCCCGGAAAGCGCTGCAGATTCATATTTCAGATCGGGCAGATAAATATCCACAAGCCCGTCCAGCAGCTGCAGCGTGCTGACTTTTTCATAAGAAGAGGTATTGTATACAATCGGGATCTGCAGTCCCTCCCGCTTTGCCGCCCGCAGCGCCGGAACAATCAGCGGTACAAAATGCGTCGGCGTCACGAGGTTGATGTTGTTCGCGCCCTTTTCCTGCAGTTCCAGAAAAATTTCTTTCAGGCGTTCCACCGAAATTCCCCGTCCGGCTTCTCCTGCCGCAATATCGTGGTTCTGGCAAAACACGCACCGCATCGAGCAGCCGCCAAAAAACACTGCACCCGAACCTGCCGTGCCCGAGATGCACGGTTCTTCCCAGTAGTGCAGCGCTGCCCTTGCCGCCCGCAGCGTCCCCGTCTGCAGGCAGTAGCCGATCTGCCCCGCCATACGGTTGACGTGGCAGTTACGCGGACAGAGTGTGCAGTCTGTCAGCAACTTTTCCAGATTTTCCGGCAGAGACAGAGTCCCGCTGTTATCCTTTTTGATCGTTTCCACGTTTTATTTCCTCTTCCTCTTCGTCTTGATACAATTCCATTCCCGGGAATGAAAAAGAATGTGCCTTGGCACATTCTCGCGCCGAGGCGC
>ERZ773107.2568-NODE-2568-length-13229-cov-2.938971_pt1 | contig 13229 bp, 10 predicted proteins | sample MGYA00580571_ERZ773107 | MGnify/ENA primary metagenome ERZ773107 (study PRJEB29015, sample SAMEA2737843) | human gut metagenome | biome: human gut; feature: human-associated habitat; material: faeces | place: China | collected 2012 ... | reverse complement strand
CATTGTATGGGGGATCCGGGACAGGCGTATCCGAACCGGATTGTTTTTTGCCGGGATGTCGGCAGAGCTTTTTGCAAATGCCCTGTTTTTCTACCAGAGTACACCGTTATATACGTCCACAACCGTTTCGCAGTACGGAGCGTATACAGACCGCACGGCAGACCTTGTGGAGCAGGTGAAGCGGGACGACGGACTGTACCGGACGGTGCTGACTGGGGATGCTTACCGGACAGTCAATGACGGCTTCCTGTGGAATCTCTACGGGCTGGATTCCTACACGTCGGTGGAGAACGAAGGGACGCAGCAGTTGGCCTTTTCACTTGGCTATTATCGGAATATGATTCAGGGAATTCACTATAAAGACGGATCTACTCTTGCAGCGGAGTCCCTTCTTGGTGTAAAATATGTACTCACATCGAACGAAATGACGGATTTATTTACAGAGCTTGGAAAAAAGGGAACGGTTTCTTTGTATGAGAATGAGGCAGCCCTTCCGTTTGCGTTCTTTGTGGAAGAGGAAATGAAGCAGGTGGACAACGAAGATTTCAACTGCTTTGAGTACCAGAATCAGATATATGAGAATATTTCGACAGGTGTTGATAAAAAAGTTCTGGAAAAGGCAGAGTGGGAGCCTGTGGAATATGTGAATTGTGAACAGGCCGAAGACGGCTTTTTGTGGATAACAGACCCGGATGAGGAGAGCTACGTGGATTACAGGCTGCATCTTACAGAGGCAGGCAGCTATTATATGCAATACCTAGGTTCCCATGCCGTGAAAGTGGTTGCATGGATCAACGGGAAGGAGACAGATCTTGGCGAGCAGGCAAACGTGGTAAAGCGTCTTGGTACGCTTGGTCTTGGCGATGAAGTGATGCTGCGCTGTTATATCAATGGGGCGGAAGCCCACAGCTTAGAGCGTGTGCATGTCTATGTGGAAAATGAGGACGTACTGCTTGATTATGCAGAGGCTGTCCGTGCACAGAATGTGGAGATTTCGTACCGGCTTGACGACCGGATTGCGATTCAGTGTGAGAACACGAAAGATAAGACGGCATACCTGATGTGTACAATTCCGTATGACAAAGGCTGGAAGGTGCAGATAGATGGAGCCGCGAAGGAGGCAGAGACGGTACTTGGAAATTATCTGCTGATCCCGGTGGAGCCTGGGACACATGAGATTGTGCTGGAATTTGTGCCGCAGGGACTTGCGGTTGGAATCGCTGTGTCAGCCGCAGCGGGTGTATTGCTTTTGATCAGCAGCGGGATCAGAAAGAATAACAGCCGGAAGATGGGGCAGTGATAAACAGAACGGCAGAGGAATGCTGTGGAACGATAAGGGATGGGAAAGGCAAAGAAAGAGATGGAAAAGCGGAGAAAGCTACAATTTGAGGGAATCTTATATATCCTTGCGGCAGTGGTCTTGGCGCTGTCTGCGGTTATGATCTGGATGGGCTACGGGCAGGATATTGAATATCATGCAGAGCGTATCGCAGCGATTGCAGAGGAGATGAAGATACATCCCGGAATTTACAGGATTTACACGACAAACTGCGGGGGCTACGGATATGTATCGCCGCTCTTTTACGGGGATCTGCTTCTGTATCCGGCGGCGCTTCTTGTGGCAGCCGGGTGTCCGGTTGCGGTCGCGTTCCGACTGTTTCTGGCATCGATTATGATGGGGGCATGGCTTTCCATGTACCTGTGTGTGAAAGCAGTGTGGGGAAGGGAGACGGCTGTGCTGGCATCGTATCTGTACGCCTTTTCTCCTATCCTGCTGGCGGATATTTTTATCCGGTTTGCAGTGGGCGAAGCGCTTGCGTTCGTATTTTTGCCGATTGTACTGTATGGGTTTTACCGGATTGTCCTGGAACCGAAGAAGCCGAAGACGGACTGGATCTGGCTCTCGGTCGGAATGTCGGGACTGATCTTTTCCCATATCATATCAACGGTGCTTACGGTATTGATGCTGGTGCTGTTGTGCCTCTTTTTTGTCCGGAAGATATGGGCAAATAAGAAAAGCTTCGGATATCTGGCAACAGCAGCTGTGCTTACGGTATTTCTCACAGCTTACTTTACCTGGCCGATGTTAGAGCAGATGGCGACGACACCGCTTTTTGTGACAGACCGCCAGACGAGCAACCTTGCCGGAAATGTGGCACCGGTTGTGGGACTGTTCTTTGGAAGTGAGTATTTTAATCTGTTAAATGTTATCGCAGAGAAGCTGACCGGACAGGCAGATCTTTTCGTGACAACCTGGTTCCCGGGGGCGTTCGGCTACCTGCTGTTTTTTGTCCTTGTAGTGCGGCTTCGGAAGAAAAACCGCATGGAAAATAAAAATGCGGACACCATGCTTGGATTCAGCATTTTTTATCTTGCGATTTCCATGGTTCCGTTCATCCAGCCACTGTTAGAGCCGATCGTTGGATTTATTAAAATTGCGTGGAGAAATCTGACATTTTATATCTTATTCTTATCGATAGCGGCAGCCATCTATCTGGTGAAGCTAAAAGCGCAGAAGAAGGAAAAAAGTTACCGCATCGGACTGCTGCTTGCAACGTTTGGAACGCTTGTGACATTCGGCGGGCTTACGATGATCACGGTGCACAATGGCATGTATCCGTTTGAAAACCTGACTTCCCACTCAATTGGTGCAGGTGAATATCTGACTGCCTCTGTTCCGGATTATAATTATGCAAAGGAACGCGGGGACGTGGTGGAGTGCCTGGACAATGATACGGTGGACTACGAATTTTTCAGGGGAAAAGGGTACTCAGAGCTTCTCTACGATCACCTGGAAGGTACGGCGGCCTTTGAGGTTCCGGTATATATGTACCGTGGATATGCGGCAGTCAATGAGGAGACGGGGGAAAGCTATGAACTGTCCTTCAGTGAGAACGGGCTGGTGGAGTTTACCATAGAGGGAAACAGTTCCGGAAAGGTGAAGATTTTCTATGAAGGAACGAAGATCCAACATGTTTCCGTATGGGTGAGTGCTGTGACTGTGCTGCTTTTGACCGGTGTTGCATGGAAAGAGCACCACAGGCAGGGAAGCAAAAAAGAAAGAAAATAGAAGTGTGCAAAGAAGATAGTGCGAAAAATGTTGCAGAACAGGGAGTGGAGAAACAGAAATGATCATACTGACACTTGGCGGCGGACTTGGAAATCAGATGTTTCAGTACGCATTTGCAAGAAAATTACAGAAAGAGACAGGTGATGAGACGTTAAAATTCACCGGATACCATCTGCGTGGAACCGGAAACAGCGAGAAAATGCTGTTTAACTTAAATATCAGGGATGGCATCACATTTTGCACAGAGGAAGAACAGAGAGAGGTGGAGCGTGTGCAGGAGAAAGCACTTAAAGGGCTTCATTATTACAAAGTACTTTCCAGACATTTGTGGAAGGGGGCAGCACCGTGGAAGCTGTATCAGCTTTCCAAAAAGGGAATCTATTCCACGTATTCTGCCTATAATGTGCAAAAATATGAGATTTCCCATGCACCGGTCAAATATGTGGAGGGCGCGTACCAGACCCATCTTTACTGGGAGGATATGATCCCGGAATTAAGGGAGGAGCTGAAAGTGAAGACGGCTGCGTCTGAGGAAAATAAAAAGCTGATCGCAGAGATGACAGGCTGTGAATCCGTCTGTGTACACATTCGCAGAGGCGATTATCTGGCACCGGAATTCGCGCACTTAAATGTCTGCGATGAGAAATACTATATGGAAGCAATGACGAAGATGAAAGCGCAGAAACCGGACGCTGTTTTCTATATTTTCACCAATAACCACAAAGAGGTGGAATGGATCAGGGAGCATTACAATTTTGACGGCTTCACCGTCCGCTATGTCGATCTGGATAACCCGGACTACGAGGAGCTGCGCCTGATGTACAGCTGCAAAGATTTCATTATCTCCAACAGCACCTACAGCTGGTGGGGACAGTTCTTATCCGACAATCCGGACAAGATCGTCATGGCACCAGGTGTCTGGAACCGGGAGATGAATGCGGATGGCATTTATATGAAAGAGTGGCAGGTGATCGAGGTGTAATTCCGGGACGTATGGTATAAAGAGAAAAGGAATAAATGGGAGAAGTATGGAACAGTTGAAAAAGAATTTGTGGAAATACAGGCAGGTGATCGTTTGGGGAATCTGCATGCTGTTAGCAGAGGGGCTTTTGATCTGGAAAGCAAGATATGGATTTGGCTCGGAAGATGAGCCTTTTTATCTGACGATTGCACATAGGCTGGTGAAGGGGGACGGACTGATCTCGGAAGAATGGCACCTGTCCCAGCTGTCTGCGGTATTGTTATATCCGATTATGAAACTCTATCTGGCAGTTGCCGGGACAACAGAGGGGATCCTCCTACATTTCCGCTATATTTTTATTGCTGCAAAAACACTGATTGCGGCAGGTATCTATCTGTGTCTCAGAAAGAAATATGGCTGGGCTGGAAGGATGCTGTGGAGTTTATGTTGGCAGGTGCCACAAAAGCAGAAAAGAAATGGCAATGCTTATAACCATATGATATAATGCAGATTTATTATAATACAGTCGGAGTCAGCCTTTTTCTGCTGGCAGCGGCACTGGTGCTTGGATTTTATGAGGAAGCGGAGAAAAAGAAAAGAAATCTGGCAGAGATTGGTGCGGGGATTGTATTTGCCTGTGCGGTACTCGGATGCCCTTATCTTGTGGCAGTTTATATGATTTTTATGGTTCTGGTCTTAGGATATGGAATCATCCGGAAAGAAAGGGATGTGCGTGCACTGGCATGGAATGTGACGATCGGGTGTGTGATTACGGCGGTCATTTTCTTCCTGTTTCTTTTTTCAAGAACTGGGATCACGGAAATGCTTTCCAATATACCGGAAATGTTAAAAGATCCAGAACACAATACGGTCTTGAAGAGTGTGGCAACCAGACATCTTTATGAAGCAGTGAAAACGTATTACAAAGTGACAATATTAGGCGGAATGGCAGCGATGGCTGGTATAACAGTCTGTGGTATTGCTGGAAAAATCACAAAGAAGCATCTGGTCTGGAAGACAGATTTTATCTGGATCGGACTTTATGCAGTCTGTATGGGTTATAATGTATGGAAGTTAGCGGAGAAAATTACACAGAATTATAATGTTGTGATGATTCCTGTGACCGGACTCGGAATCTTATTCTTCTATATGATGCTGTGGGAAAACGGTTTTAAGAGAGCGGAGAAGGGCCCGGCACTGTTGTGGCTGTTTGGATGCCTTTATGGGGAATTACTCAATATTTCTTCCAATAATATGTTGAATGCATTTGCGTTTGCAATGACGGTTTCTATGGCGGCATCTTTTCTGCTGGTATATGATTATGGCAGGAGAAAAGAGGAAAAATCCTATGTTCTGCCTGTCATTCTTACAGCGGTGGTACTTTTACAGGGTGTTGTGGAAGCAGACAGTGTCATGCACCATGTTTACTGGGAGGATGATCTGTCAGAACTGCATACAGAGATTACGGAAGGTCCGTTAAAAGGAGTGATTACTTCAGAGGAACATGCGGCAGAGTATGAGCAGAAAATCAGGGATCTGGACTGGTTTAAAGGGAAAGAAACAGGAAGCTTTGTATACTTTAGTGCATGTTCCTGGTCATACCTGTATCTGGACATGGATTATGCAACACATTCGGCCTGGAGCGGCGAGTACGAGGTGCAGTATGAGATGGACATGGAATACTGGAAACTACATCCGGAGAAGATACCGCAATATATTTATCTCGAACAGTGCTATAGCAGTGACGCACAGATTACAGAAGATGCGGAAAAATATGGGTATGACTGTGTGAAGCTTGGTATGGGATACGGACTGGAAAAAAGAGGGGAATCTACCATCTTTTCCGATATTCCGAAGCCGTACACCCTTCTATCTTCCGGAAAATTTTATTGAAATAACTGGCATCATCTATGCCACAGAGCCCGGCGATCTCCTCAATGGAGGAGGTGCTGTAGCGGAGCAGCTCTTTGGCATGGGTGATTTTTTTTGTGAGGAGATACTGGACGATCGTGATCCCGTACTCCTTTTTAAATTCCCGGCTGAGATAGTATTTGCTGATAAAAAACTGCTCGGAGAGGCTGTCTAAGGAGACAGATTCCGCGTAGTGCTCGTCTAAGTAGGCGGCTACGTTTTTTAACTTCAGAGCCAGCTCAGTCGTCTCCTGCCCGTTCTCTTCCGGGAGGGTGGAGATCAGTGTAAGGATAGCGGTGATCTGGCCGGCAACGAGAATGTCGGTGTGCTCGCTGCGGTTTTCATGCATTTCGAGAATATGCGTGACACGGCTGATTAAGTCGTTTAAATAAGGGGAGCGGAAATGCCAGCCGCTATGCTCCCTGAAATAGGAATAATAGCCGTCCGCCTGGGGACCATAGAAATGGATCCATAAAAGTTCCCATGGGTCAGCCTCACTGCTGATATGCGTATATTCCATAGAACAGTCGAGGAAGAAACAGTCACCGGAATGTGCCATGACTGAAGTGCGGGGACGGGCAGAATCCGTAAACCTGTCCGTGTATGTGACCGTTCCGCTTCCGGAGAGCACGATCATGAAAAGATAAGACTGTAACCCGGAACGCTTCGACAGGTGGGGCTGTAAGCTCTTCAAATAGCCTGCCTCCTGCGCATAGAAAAAATGGTCACGGGTAAACTGCCCCGGAGTGCAGATGACACGCCTTGTATTGGTGACTTCGGATGTTTTATATTTTTCAAAAAAAGATTTCTTCATAGCGGCTCCCATTCATAAAACTGATACCAAAAAGTTATAGCAATATAATACTATTTTTCGGCAATATTATCAATTGAAAAGATAGATAAATTAGATTATTCTAAGTAACAGCTTATAAAATCAACAGAGCAAAATAATTATACATGAAACAGATAGAAAGAGAAAAAAGGAGATTACACAATGAGCAAAGTAGCATTGATCACAGGAATTACAGGACAGGACGGTTCTTATCTTGCAGAGTTCTTATTAGAGAAGGGATATGAGGTTCACGGTATCGTGCGCCGCGCGTCCATTTCTAATACGGCACGTATCGATCATCTGATCGCGGATAACTCTATCACATTACATGACGGAGACCTGACAGATTCCTCCTCCCTGATCCGTATTATCGGACAGATTCAGCCGGATGAGATCTACAATCTTGCAGCACAGTCCCACGTACAGATTTCTTTCGATGCACCGGAATACACAGGTGAAGTAGTAGCCATCGGCGTCCTCCGTATCTTAGAGGCAGTCCGTATTCTTGGTCTCACAAAGAAGACAAGAATTTACCAGGCTTCCACGTCTGAGTTATACGGAAAAGTAGAAGAAGTTCCACAGAGAGAGACAACACCGTTCCATCCATACTCCCCATACGCTGTTGCGAAGCAGTACGGCTTCTGGATGGTAAAAGAATATCGTGACGCATATGATATGTTCGCCGTAAACGGAATCTTATTCAACCACGAGTCCGAGAGACGTGGTGAGAACTTCGTTACCCGTAAGATCACACTGGCAGCAGGACGTATCGCAGAGGGCTTACAGGATCATCTTGAGCTTGGTAACATGGACAGCTTACGTGACTGGGGCTATGCAAAGGATTATGTAGAGTGCATGTGGCTCATTTTACAGCACGATGTGCCGGAAGATTTCGTTATCGCAACAGGCGAGCAGCACACCGTCCGTGACTTTACAGAGAAAGCATTCGCAGCGAACGGAATCACACTCCGCTGGGAAGGCAAAGGAATCGACGAGAAAGGATATGACGCTGCAACAGGTAAGATGTTAGTATGTGTCAACCCACAGTGGTTCCGCCCGACAGATGTAGACAACCTCTGGGGAGATCCGACCAAGGCAAAGACAGTCCTCGGCTGGAACCCACAGAAAACAAGCTATCCGGAATTAGTCCGCATCATGGCTGAGCATGACAGAGAGCTTGCGAAGAAAGAAGCAGCTATGCAGAAAGTAAATGCATAACTACAAAAATACAATTTATATTATAGAACGCACTATGACATACTGTTATTTTGTAAATAATCATAAAAATGAAATTCCCGAGAAGTGAAACTCCAAAACAAGGTATCGCTGATCGGAAAGCCGTGGCGATTGTAACGAAGACCTTGAGGAGCCGCCGGTCCTTAGCTCGCAGCCGAGCAGTGCAATGGTGGCTTGCCAATGAACGGAAACGCGAGGCTGGGAGCTTAGTACCGCTGCGAGCGACGCGGAGCGCAAGCGTGTCTTCGTTTCAATTGCCACGGCTTTCCGATCTTCACAACCTAAAGCCGAGTTTCGCCCTCCAAAATAATAAAGGAGATAAAAAACTATGATGGAAAAAGATGCGAAAATATACGTAGCAGGACACAGAGGAATGGTAGGTTCCGCAATTATCCGCGAATTAGAACGCCAGGGTTACACCAACATCATCACGCGCACGCACAAAGAGTTAAACCTGTGCAGACAGGATGATGTGGAAGCATTCTTCGCACAGGAGAAGCCGGAATATGTATTCCTCGCAGCAGCCAAAGTCGGCGGAATCGTTGCAAATCAGAACGCACTGGCAGATTTCATGTATGACAACATGATCCTTGAGATGAACGTCATCCATTCCGCATGGCAGAACGGATGCAAAAAGCTTGAGTTCTTAGGATCCTCCTGCATCTACCCACGTATGGCTCCACAGCCAATGAAGGAGAGCTGCCTGCTGACAAGCGAGCTTGAGAAGACCAACGAGGCATATGCACTCGCTAAGATTTCCGGCTTGAAATATTGTGAATTCTTAAACAAACAGTACGGCACCGATTATATTTCCGTAATGCCGACCAACCTTTACGGACCAAACGACAACTACCATCCGGAGCACTCCCATGTACTTCCGGCTTTAATCCGCCGTTTCCACGAAGCAAAAGTAAACGGATTAAAAGAAGTAACCTGCTGGGGAGACGGAAGCCCACTCCGTGAATTCTTATATGTAGATGACCTTGCAAACTTATGTGTTTTCTTAATGAACAACTACTCTGGCGATGAGACAGTCAATGCCGGAACCGGAAAAGAGCTCACTATCAAAGAGCTGACTGAGCTTGTAGCAAAAGTTATCGGCTACGAAGGCGAGATCAAGTGGGATACCACAAGACCAAACGGAACCCCGAGAAAGCTGTTAGATGTAAGCAAAGCAACGAACCTTGGCTGGACCTATAAGACCGAGCTTGAGGATGGTATCCGCCTTGCATACGAAGATTTCCTGAACAATCCAATGCGTGCAGAGCGCTAGAACAAAGAAAGAGAGAATCCTATGTATATTGTGTTATTGTCCGGTGGATCCGGAAAAAGGCTCTGGCCGCTGTCTAACGACAGTTACTCCAAACAGTACATTAAGTTAATGAACCACGATGATACATCGAGCGAAGAGAAGTGTTCCATGTTACAGCGTGTATTCGGACAGCTTAAGACAGCCGGACTGTCTGACAACACAATCGTGTGTGCCAGCGATGCACAGGTAGAGCTGATCGAGAGCCAGCTGAACGGAAAGGCAGAGGTAGCAGTGGAGCCGATGAGAAGAGATACGTTCCCGGCCGTCATGTTATCCTGCGCATATCTGCTCTCCAAAAAGGGAGCGAAGGAAGATGATGTCGTTGCATTCCTTCCGGTAGACCCATATACAACGATCGAATTTTTCAACCGTATCAAGAAGCTTGGCGAGTATATCGAGCAGAAAGACGGAACGATCGGACTTCTCGGTGGAGTTCCAACCTATCCGTCCACGAAGTACGGATACATTGTCCCGGAAAAAGGGGACAGCGAGCTGTTAAAGGTGGAAGGCTTCCGTGAGAAACCGGATGAGGCAACTGCGGAGAAGCTAGTGGCAGACGGAGCACTGTGGAACTGTGGTGTGTTCTGCTTCAAGCTGTCCATGGCAGCCCAGTGGCTTGCAAAATACAGCGTGACAACGGATTATGACCAGATGATGACCGATTATGAGAAGCTGCCGAAGAAGAGCTTCGACTACGAAGTGCTGGAGAACTGGAAAGAGATCGTGGCAATCCAGTATAACGATATCTGGAAAGATTTAGGAACCTGGAACACCTTGACAGAAGAGATGCGTGAGAACAGTATCGGGAACGTGACCTGGGACGGTACATGTGAGAACAGCCATGCGATCAACGTACTTGGTATCCCAATGGTAGTCATGGGAGCGAAGAATCTTGTCATCGCAGCTTCCCACGACGGTATCCTTGTCGCCGACAAGCACCAGAGTTCCTACATCAAGGACTGCCTGTCTTCCATTAAGGATGAGTCTAAGTATGAGGAACGCCGCTGGGGAACGATCAAGACGATCGATAACGATGAGGATGATGGTATTAAGAGTATCACAAAGCGGATCAAGGTAGTAAAAGGAAAATCTACACCATATCATATGCATGAAAAGCATACCGAGACACTGACAGTTTTATCCGGTATGGGCAAGTTAAGCTTAGAGGGAACAGAGGTTGACCTGATGGCAGGTGCGACTGTGAGCATTGCAGCCGGAAAAGCACATGCGATCCGTGCCATCGGTTCCGATCTCCGCATCATCGAAGTATGTTTTGGCGATGCGGCAGATGATGATATTATTGTAAGTGAATAAATGTTATGGATAGGAAGTAAGTGAATGCGGGTTTCACAATTTGTCTGTTTCTATGTGGCAGAAGGGGAAGAAACATGATCAGCATCGTAATACCGGTATACAATGGTGAAAAATTTATAGAGGACACTTATCGGATGCTCTGTGAATCCGAGGAGCGGGATTTTGAGATTCTGTTCGTGGATGACGGTTCGAAGGACCGGAGCGGTGAGATCTTGAAAAAACTCGCGGAGCAGGATGCAAGGGTTCGTTATGAGCGGAAAGAAAATGGTGGAATCGCCTCTGCAAGAAATTATGGCTTAGAGCGCGCAAAGGGTGAGTATGTCTGTTTCTTAGACCAGGATGATTATGTGAAAAAAGACATGTTCTCCCTGATGCTTTCCGATCTCGAATCGACCGGGGCAGATTTCGTGCAGGCGGGGACAAACCGTGTGATCAACGGTGTGGAGGAATCTGCCTGCACAGAGGCTGGCATTACGGTGATTGAGAAAGGGCAGAAAGCCTTTGACTGGTATTTGCAGTCCCTTATTATGCGAGGAGTGGCTCCACACCCGGAGTGCAGGGCGAACGGTTCCATCTGGTCATGTCTGTTCCGGACAGATTTTTTGCGGAAAAACAAGATCACCTTTTATAAATACTGCGATTATGAGGATGACTGGATTTTCTGTACCCTTGCCTACCGCGCGGCGGCAAAGATCTGTTTCGAGCAGAAGACGGTTTATAGCTGGCGTGTCCACATCCAGTCGGAGAGTCATAAGCTGACGTTAAAAGACCGTTATCTGGACCATTTTTATGAGAATTACCAGAATATGTACACATTTTTCTTAGATACCGTCAGGGAGACTGATCTGACGAAGGATGATCTTTGCCGGTATGAGCGTGAGATGCAGAAGACCGGGCTGCTATGGGCACTTTCCAATGAGACCGGTCGGGGTGTGGCAGTGCACAGCACGAAAGAGAGCGCAGCACTGTTAAAAGAAGTGGTAAAAAAGGAAAAGAAAAAAGGAATCCATCCGGGAATCGGCAGGCATCCACTTTACATCTCAACCTATGAGATGACGGGCTGGAAAAAGACCTACCGGCTGCTTCGGGACAGACTCCTTGTCTTTCTGCTTCTGCATCATGGAATCACAGCGGCAGTGGTGCTGAACCGGAAAGTGTTCCACGGCAGATGGCATATTTAAAGAATTATAATCATATCTGAATAGTAAGTTCTTATTCATCTGCAGAATGTCTGCGAAGAATATAAGCTGCTATATCTTACTTCAATACAACAGAATGTGGGGCGGTACTGTAATCAAGTACCGTCTTATTTTGTGTCAGAAGATCTGCTTTTAAGGAAGATGCCGGAAAATCCGGGTTGTCGGAGATATTCGAAGGGGCATCCAGAAAGAAAACACCAGCACCGGTTCTGGCATAAAAATCTTCATCAAGCGACCAGTTTCCGTGATGACCGAGCTGTACATAAGTCGAGGAGAGCATCTCCGGGGTTAAATTGGCAGAGAGAAACGCATTCATGTCGTACTTGATGTCGGAGCAGAACAGGATCGAATCTTCCTGATTTCGGATCCGAAGCAGCAGGGAAGCATTATTCTGGTAATCTTTCTCCCCGCCGACATTGGCAAGTACTACGTCGTCATAGGCATTATACACATTGAAAGTCAGCCCGCAGACGGTCAGAAAATCACCGCGCTTCAGATGTGTGACATGAGAGACATCCTTCGTCAGCGCATGGAAAGTCTCCATAATCGCAAGGTCGTCATAAGGCTCCCCGCTTGCCTCGATAAAGTCATAATCAAATCCATTATCGTAAATTTCATCCACCACAATCTCTCCCGGATCCGCCATAATCACATTAAAAGCTCCGGCATGGTCCTGATGTGGATGACTGATAATCCATGCATTGACATGATTCCCATGTGCCGCGATCACATCCCGTACCGCATCGGCATTTCCAGCCCATCCTCCGTCAAAAATCAGAAAAGAAGACTCATTTTCAATCGTATAAAAACATCCATGCTGCCCGGTCGCATCTGCATACTGCGTCACCAGATAATCTGTAGACAAGTCATACGCCTGTCCGAGGGAATCACGCTTTACAGTGGAAGCGAACGCGCCCGGAAGCAGGGATAGAAGAAATAGAAAACATAATGAAGCAGAGAACAATCTTTTTAATGAATGTGTCATAAAACAAAATCCTTTCGTATAGCAATAAACAGATATGAAATAATTTTTTTCGGTAAAATACAATCATATATAAAACAGATACCATTGTATGATACGGTATTTATTATAACTTTGAATATGCATTTTAGCAATCTTATGTTATACTTGTGAGGGTATGAAATGCTCAGTATACAATTGCTCTTTCCAGAGGACTTTTTTAACATGCAGCCGATTCCTAGCTGACAGTCATCACAATGCAGTACATAAGCAACTGAGCGATCACCCTGCACAACAAACTTTCGTATGTCGTGTGCCGGGAAGGAGGGAGGTGGAGTCTGGATGTTCCTCTGCGCTGTGGAGAACAGACTCAAGAGATTTGTGGAAGCCGTTGCTGACACAAAATCCTGCTATGGGCTGCTCAGAATGCCCG